>ENA-UEPH01000809-UEPH01000809.1-human-gut-metagenome-genome-assembly--contig:-NODE-809-length-34450-cov-6.670904_pt1 | contig 34450 bp, 20 predicted proteins | sample MGYA00242891_ERZ507898 | MGnify/ENA primary metagenome ERZ507898 (study PRJEB26167, sample SAMN06115411) | human gut metagenome | host: Homo sapiens | place: China:Guizhou | collected 2014-10-15...
GAGAAGGAAAAGCCGGGAGCGAGAAAAAAAGCCCCGATGACCTACGAGGCGTTTTTCAAGAAGGAGATGAAGAAGGTGGAAGGTACTTTTCCTGTGTATCAGGATGTGAAGAAATGCTACTTGGAGATACCTGCCGCCTCTATCGGGAAAGATTTGTTGGTGAGTGGTGTAATCACGAAAGGAGAGTATAAAGGCAATGTTTCTTCCGTGACCAGCGTGTTGGTGTTCAACGTGGGACAAAACAATCAATTGGAAGTGAAACAACAGATTTGTTCCGATCGGGCGAGTGGTGATATGGCGGGAGCCGTGGAGGCAGCGGCATTGAAGCCCGTGCTGTTCTCTTATCCGATCGTGGCTTACGGGAAGGACAAGCAGGGATACATTATTGATATTACGTCAGACGTGAATGCCACGGGTAAGTTATTCGCTTTCTCGAATCAAAATCAGATAAATGCTCCTGCGGCAGACCGTTCTTTTTTGGATAGCGTGCAGGTGATCAACAATGGAGTGAAATTCATGTCATTACATGCCCAGTCTGCTTTTATTCCGGGAATGTTAGGAAGACCTGGAATAGATAAACATAGCGTGGCTTGGATTGAATGGAGCGTGCAACAATTGCCGGAACGTACGATAGCAGAACGTCATGTGGATTCCCGGATCGGGTATGATGTGATTTCTTATAATGATTACGATGAAAATCCTAACGGGGTGAAAAAGCAAACTATCATTAAACGTTGGAATTTGCAAATCAAACCCGAGGATGTTGAAAAATACAAACGGGGCGAACTGGTAGAGCCGGTCAATCCGATCCGTGTGTATTTTGACGGAACGTTCAGTGCTACCTTGCGGGAATCTGCTTCCCGGGGTGTAGAGGAGTGGAATCGTTGCTTCGAGCAAGCCGGTTTCAAAAACGTGTTGCAGGTACAGGTCGGGGAACCGGAAGTGGGTATCGCCTATCATCAGATCGTGTATTCCTATATTCTAGGTGCTTCGCGACAAACGGTTATCTGTGACACGAGAACCGGGGAAATTTTAAGTGCAAGCGTTTGTTTGTCCAATCAGGAGTGGAATGACAATTCGGATGCCTATACTATGCAATTGGGTGGTTACGAACCGAAAGTATTTACCGATTCGTTGCCCACTCTGTATGCTGAATATTATCGTTATCGCACGTCCAATACGTTGGGACAGGTATTAGGATTGTTTTCTAACCTAACCGGAAGTATGGCTTTCACGACGAAACAATTGCGGGATGCCGCTTGGGTGCGGGAGAACGGGATTTCCTCCTCCGTGACGGATGGATGTATCTTTAACTTCGTGGCACAACCCGGTGACGGGATGAGTTTGCGTGATCTTACCTCAAAGGCTTCCGTGTATGACCGTTGGGCTATCGAGTGGGGGTATCGTCAGTTTCCCGGAATGGACGCTGCTGCCGAGAAAGCGGCATTGCGGGCTATCGCCGAAAGAGCAAAAGGTAATCCGGCATTGTATTACGCGCCGATGAAGAGTTTCGGTTATCGGGTGAATCCTAATGATCTAGGACAAGATAAATTGCAAGCCGCCTTGTTGGGACTTGAAAATCTGAAACGTATTTCATCCCAGATAGAAAAGATTGCCGATCAACAGGACCGGGAAGATAATTGGGTGCGTTATGCCGAATTGGTAAGTGCATTCAGAAGTCAGTATATTGATTACGTGAAGGTGGCATTGGATTACATTGAGAATAATTGGTATGAACCGGTTATCGCCGGATATAACGAAGAGCGCGTAAACTATTTGCCTAAAGCTCAAAAGAAAGAGATGGATCAATTCATTTCCAAGTATATATTCGGAGAGGCTCCGGCTTGGTTGGAGAATCCGGACGTGGAGCATGTACATGGGGCTACAGTTTCATTAGGAATGAATCAGTTGTACATGTATACGGCAAAGAACTTATTGGAGTTTACCCGTTTGATGCGTCTTATGGAGGCTCAGGAAAAAGTGGGTGATAAGGCTTATACCTTGGAAGACTTGTTTGCTTTGATTGATCGTGGTGTATTCTTGAATTACAGTACATCAAAGCCCGTGGGAATTTCTCGTGCCCGGTTACAACACAATATTGTCAAAGAGTTTTTGACGGCTTGTTTGAAATTGAACGTGACCGGAAGAATGGATCAACTTTGTTTCTATTTACAGGATCGTGCCGAGATGATGACGAAAAAGTTTGACGAGTTGGCACGCACGCATGCGGATGCGAAGACTCGTCAGTATTACAAGGGGTTGGCCGTGACGATGAAAGTGAAATGGAATATCGTGGAGAATGCAGCTAAGACGGCGATAAAAAAATAATGTATTGTCATTATGAGAATATTGAAATTCATATTATGGATATATTGCTTTTCTCTCGCACTGTACGGGTGCGAGAGAAAGCAAACCTCCACGCTTTCTTTCAATATCCAAGATTACGATGGGACGACTCCCAAGGTGATTTTGGGCTATTTGAATCAAGCCGTGACGATTGATTCCCTGACGGGAAAAGGGAAGATCGAGTTCAGTCTTTCACAGCCCTCTTTTGCAACTATTCAGATTCGGAAATACGATAAGAGGTTGATATACCTCGAACCGGGCAATGATTTATCCGTGAGCTATAGTTTGAAAGAGGGAGAGAAAAAGGTATCTTTTACGGGAGACCTTGCCACGCAGAACGAGTTCTTGCAGCGGAATGACGTGTATGTCTTTCCCCGGTTCAATCCGGCAGAAAAAGATTTAGGTCGGATTGTAGGGAATATGGATTCTTTGATGCAAATCAATCGGCAGAAGTTGGAGGAATTTTCTTTTCCGAAGGCATTCAGTACGCTGGAAAATAAGCGTTTAACGGCAAATGCCTTGTTGCAATTGACCCGGATGCCTACTATTGATCAGGCTTTGTACTTGCAGACAATGAAGGAGCGATTCGTGCAGGATTCTACTTACATGACGATTCCCGTTTACTTGGAGTTTTTGGATCAGTACGTTATTCGGCGTTTGCCGCAACTGACGGGTGATTCGTCTCTTGATGAACCGGATCGGAAAGTTGCCGTGATCCTTGATAATGTGACAGATGCCAGCGTTCGGTCTTACCTGATAGATTTGGTCTTGTTCTCGACATCGGAGCTGGGAGACCCTAAGTACAAGGAACTCTATCTGCAGCATGTCAAAACCCCGGAACGTTTGGCCGCGTTTGCCGAGGCTTGTAAGAAAAGCGAGCGAATTATGCCGGGGAATCCCTGTCCGGATTTTACCTTTCGGGATATTAACGACCGGGCTGTGTCACTGGCTGATTTGAAGGGGAAATACGTGTATATGGATATTTGGGCGACTTGGTGCGGTCCTTGCAAGTGGGAAATGAAGTTTTTGCCGGAATTGGAAGAACGGTTGGCGGGTAAAGATATCACTTTTGTTAGTCTATCAATAGACCAGAATAAGGATATCAAAAAATGGAAACAGATGGTTGCAGATATGCAATTAAAAGGCGTGCAGTTGCATTTGGGTGAAAACTGGACGTGGTTGAAGAACTTCATGCCCGCATCCTTGTCCGTGCCTCGGTTTATCCTGTTGGATCGGGAAGGAAAGATCGTGACGGCGAATATGACTCGTCCGTCCGATAAAGAAACTTTGAAGAAACTTGAATCTTTATTACAATAAAAAATGATGAATAGAATTATACTGGGGTTGGTATTTTTACTTTCTTGCTCGGGAGCCGTGAAGGCTCAGGAACAAAATTCAGAGGGGATGCGTTTCTTCGAGGGGACCTTTGAAGAAGCCCTCCAACTGGCAAAGAAAGAGAATAAGCTAATCTTTATGGATTGTTACGGTCCGTGGTGCGGTCCGTGTGCCCAGATGGTACGGTTGATCTTTCCCTTGAAAGAGGTGGGAGATTTCTACAATGAGCATTTCATTAACATGAAACGAGACATGGAAAAGGGGGAGGGAAAAACTTTGTGTAAACGTTACAATGTGGTTTCTTATCCCACGTGGTTATTTATAAACGACAAGGGATATGTCGTGCTGTCAAGCAGTGGGTTCAAGAAAGTCGAAGAGTTTCTCGCCATGGGAAAAGAGGCCCTGAACAGTTCACGGGTAGGGGATGAAGAACGTTTCCTGGGTGGGGAACGGGAAGAGACTTTTGTGAAAAAATACCTGAATGATCTATTGAAAATGCGTCAGGCAGATAAAATGGAACAGGGCTTGGAAAAACTTGCGGAAGAACAAGGGGGAAAAATCCTGGATGATGCTGACTACTGGAAAGTATACGTCGTATCCGGAAGTAACTTAGATTCCCCGTTAGCCATGTATTTGGTGGAAGAACGGGAACGTCTGTACAAATTGTACGGGGAAGAAGATGTGAACCAGAAAATCCGGAACCTGTACGCCAGCATACCGCGTGTATTTTCCTTGTGTGACGCTGGAGCAAAAGACTCGAAAGTGTTGAATAAAGAGAAATTCGAGGCTCACGTGCAGTTGATGAAATCGAGGAAAGTACCGGATTACAAGGGGCTGAAGAATGAAATTCTTTTCATCGTGGAACTTTGGAATAAAGAGTACGATAAGGCTTACGCCTTAGGCGAGAAAAACTTGAAAAAAGCCGGAGCCCGCCAATTGTGTAACTGGGCGGCTCTTGGTGAACGCCTGATGCGGGATGAAGTTGCGCGGAAGCAACTTATCCCTTGGATCGACCGGGCGTTGAAGTTGAATGATGAGGCGGAATTCAAGAAAGAGTGTCAGGAAATCCGCCACGATTTGGAAACATCTAGTCATCCTTCATTCAAGAGTAAAAGAAAGAGCATCCCGGTGAGGGGGTATCAATATTAAAAAACTTCTATGAAAAAGGTATTGTTGGGGATCATACTATTCATGTTTGTCGTGTCGCTTTTCGGACAACAGAAAGCGAACTACAGGTTGGCGGATAAATTTTTTATTACCAAGATGGGGAACATCGTGCCCTCTCGTGACGTGAAACCCGGTTTCTTGAAGGATAGCGATAAATTCTGGTATACCTACAAGACGTGCGAGGGGAAAAATTACTATTTCGTGGACCCGAAAAGTGGTAAACGGCAAATGTTGTTTGATCCGGTAAGGTTGGCCGAACAGCTTGGTGAAATCACAAACAAGGCTTACAATAGTAAAGATATAAATATCGTTCCCTCGTTTACAGAAGAGGGAAAAAACTTCCGTTTTCAACTGGAAGGAAAGACAATAGAGTACAGCCTGGCAAGCGGTAAATGCCGTGTTGTTCCGAAAGAAGAGTTAGAAAAAAATGCTTTGCCAAAAAAGACAGGTAACGGGATTTCTTCTGTCTATTCGTTGTCTCCAGACAAGTCTTTGATCGTGTACACCAAGGATCATAATCTTTGGTTGAAGAAAAGTGAAGAGCCGGATTCATTGTCCGTGCAGTTAACCTCTGACGGCTGCCGGGACTTCTCGTACTCCGATGATGACGAGGGGGAAAATGCGAGGGTATTCACGACCAAGGCTCGCTGGATCAAAGGGCAAAATCGTTTGTACGTGTTGCGTGTGGATAAACGGGAGGTCGGAACACTTCCGGTGGTGGAAACACTTTCTGGTCGTCCGCGGTTGTTGAAAAGCTCGTTCGGTTCATCCAAATACATGATGCCGGGGGATAAAGCCGTGTTACATTTCGAATTGTCATTCATTGACGCGGAGAGTCGTGTTGTCACGAAAGTGAATTTGGACAAATGGCGCGATCAGAAGGTGCAACTACTTCACGTGTCGGCCGACAACCATTATCTCTACATTCAACGTACCAAACGTACCTGTGACGAGCTGGACCTCTGTAAGGTGGATACTTATACCGGAGAGGTAACCGTGATTCTGCATGAGACGTGTAAGCCTTATATCAACGACCGGATGCAAGCCATCATGTTCCTGAATGACGATCAGGAATTCCTGTGGTGGTCGGAACGCACGGGATGGGGGCATTATTATCTCTATTCCTCGGATGGGACCTTCCGGCGTGCCGTGACTTCCGGGGCTTGGACAGCGGGAGAGATCATGCGGATCGACTCTGTTAAACGGGAACTCTACGTGCTGGGATACGGCCGGGAAGAGAATCGTCATCCTTACTATGCTCACCTGTACAAGGCGAGTCTCGACAAGGTAGGAACGGTAAAACTTCTGACTCCCGAGGATGCTAACCACAAGGTAACAATGTCTCCTTCCGGGAAATATTTCATTGACACCTACTCCCGTGTCGACTTGGCTCCTCATTCTATACTCCGCGATAAAAACGGGAAACTGGTTTGCGAGTTGGCCGAGGCCGATTTGACCGCTCTTTACGCCACGGGATGGAAAATGCCAGAACGTTTCATGGTGAAGGCGGCCGATGGGGTGACCGATTTGTACGGGGTGATGTGGAAACCTTTTGATTTCGATTCTACTCGTCATTATCCGATCATATCCTACGTGTACCCGGGGCCTCAGCAAGATGCTTTGCCTGTTGATTTCACCATCACGGGGAATGATAATTGTGCCCTTGCGCAAGTAGGTTTCATCGTGGTCACCATCGGTCACCGGGGAGGAACACCTATCCGGGGACATTATTACAGCACCTTCGGTTTTGGAAACCTGCGCGATTACCCACTTGCCGATAACAAGTTTGCCTTGGAACAACTGGCCGATCGTCACCCCTTCGTGGATATCAGCCGGGTAGGCATCTTCGGGCATTCCGGGGGAGCCTTTATGTCAGTAGCGGCATTATGTACCTATCCTGACTTTTACAAGGCGGCCGTGGCCACTTCCGGTAATCACGACAATAATATTTACAATCAGGCTTGGGGAGAGACTTTTCACGGCGTTCGTGAGGAGGTTAAAGGCAAGGACACCGTGTTCACGGTGAAGATACCCACGAACATGGAGTTGGCCAAAAACCTGAAAGGACACCTGTTGATTGTTACCGGGGAAGTGGACAACAATGTTCATCCGGCCCATACCTATCGCATGGTGGATGCCCTGCTGAAAGCTGGTAAGCATTTCGAAATGTATGTCCTGCCGGGGCAACAACACATGTACAAGGGAGCCGCCGACGTGTTTATGCGTCGCAAATTGTGGTTTCATTTTGCCAAACACCTTTTGGGGGATTACTCGGCCGAGAGTTTTTCCGATATGGAAGAGTTTAATCAATTGAAATAGAAATAATATGATCAATAAATTAGTTTTTCTGTTTGTGTTTTCGATGATACTGGCGGGATGTCAATCCCGCCGGACCATCGTGTCGTTAACTTCCCCGGACATGCAAATCTCCGGGGCCGGGTTAAGAATAGGAGATCGGTTCATTGAGATACCGGGTGACAGTACGAATACAGTACGTTTTGAACTGGACGATGTCCCGACGGGGTACGCTGTGCTTCAGTTCGGGAATAGCCAGAAAATGATTTTCGTGGAGCGTGGGAAGGATTTGACGGTTTGTTTCAAGCGGACCGTGCAGCCTAATGCTTCTCGTTATAATTTTGAAGGGGAAGGAGCCCCGGAAAACCGTTACATGGATCGACAATCGCGATTGTCGATGATATTCATGAAAGCCAATTCGGGCGAGAACGAGATTATTCAACAATTGAATGATTCGGTTTGCCAGCGAGTGACGGCCTTGAACTCTCTTGATTTATCACCCGAGTTCAAACGTTTGGAAAGTGAGCGGCAACGTTACAACGTTTTGCGTTCCTTCTCCCGTTACAAGGGATGGGGTGACGGGCTTTATCCTTTTCTCAAAGAGCAATTGAAGGAGAATCCCGAACTTCTCATAACGGAGGATTATCAAGCGTTCTTGCTGGATGCCCTTTATGCGATCGGGGGTGAGACGGGCGATTGTACTCCTGGGGGGTATGCCGGGAGACAGTTGGATTACCTTGTGCAACATTTACGGGATACAGCCGTGGTTGATTTCGTCCTTCATTCCGTGTTATCGAAATACATGGAGAAAAGGGGGACAGAATCAATAGACGGGTTCATGGAAATATTTCGTTCGAGAGTCCATTCCTCACGGGTAAGGCAAGCTATCGAGGATTTGTATGCCCAATGGAACCGTGTGGCCAAGGGGCAACCGTTACCGGAATTTACGTTTCTTGACGTGAATGATAAGGAAGTAGCTCTTTCCTCGTTCAAGGGGAAGTATGTTTATATTGATTGTTGGGCTACTTGGTGCGGTCCTTGCAAACAGCAAATACCCGCCTTGCAACAGTTGGAACACAAGTACAAGGGGAAAGATATCGTTTTTGTCAGCGTGTCAAGAGATAGCAACCGGGACAAGTGGAAAGATATGGTTCGGGGGCAAAAACTCGGTGGGGTGCAGTTGATTGAAAAACTTCCCACTTGTTCCGAATTCTCCGATTGGTTTATGATCAATGCCATTCCCCGTTTTATTATTTTAGATAAAGCCGGAAACGTGTATGACATGAACGCCCCTCGTCCCTCTGATCCCGCCACGGTGGAGGTGTTGGATGGATTGTTGATGTAAATTATAGATGGAGTAACAGAGAGCATTAGTATACCTGTAAAGAACACTTTATCTTGTAATTACTTTTGTGAAAAGCGCAATCCGGAAGTCATGTAAAAGTGTACTTCCGGTGAGCTGCTTTATACTCTCACTGGTGATTCGCCTATGTCACGATTGGAAATTAAGTTAAAATCAAGGGTGAATTGACTATGCGGACAATGGATGCATAATTGATGCATAATCGAAGCCTAATTAACTTATAGGTGAAACACCAGAGAGATGTCATGGAAACTCTACTGTATTTCTAGTGGAGGTGAAGGGCTGGATTATCGGGCCAGCTCGATCTTCGTCCGCATGTTTTTGATCTTTTCGTGGCGGATGAGGGATAGCAATTTTCTCAAATTGCCTCTTTGCACGGCCACGAAGGCATGGTAATCCTTGACCTCGATCCGGCCGATCTCTTCTTTTTTCAGGTTGCCTTTCTGGCAGAGGAAACCGACGATGTCCATTTTGTTGACTTTGTCTTTTTTCCCTTTTCCGATGTATAAGGTGGTCCAGTAAGGTTCGGCCGGAAAATCGTGCTTTCCGGTGAGCGGGAAGGTTTCGGGGGCTTCCGGCAAGAATGCGGGGAGGGGTTCTTCTTCACCGAGTAGGAGAAAGGCGGTTCCGGAGGCGTTCATCCGGGCGGTTCGGCCGTTGCGATGGATAAAAGATTCTTCCGTGTCGGGGATGTGGTAGTGGATGATATATTTTATTTCCGGGATATCCAGCCCGCGGGAAGCGAGGTCGGTGGATATAAAGATATAAGTACTCCCGTTGCGGAATTTGCAGAGAGCCCGTTCCCGCTCGTCTTGTTCCATGCCACCGTGGAAATACTCGTTGCTCACGCCTTTATCCCACAGGTAGTTGCTGACTTCCTCGGATCGTTCCCGGTACTTACAGAAGATAAGTGTGGGTCCCTCGTCCAGTTCACAGAGTAACTTGTACAACGTGTCGAGCTTGTTGTTTCCCCGTGCGTACACGCTTTTGACCGTCAATTTGATCGGGGTCGCGTTTTCAAGGAAATCCAGCACTCGGGGGGATTGAAGTCCCGTGAATTCGGGTATTTCCACTGCCGACGTGGCGGATATTAACGTGCGTTTCCGCAGGTGGGGCAGGTGAGTGAAGATGTCTTCCATGTCCTCCTGAAATCCGAATTCAAGTGATTTGTCGAATTCATCCAGTATGATGGTCGAGATCGAGTTGGTGGCGATCGTATCATGCACGATGTGATCCAGAATACGCCCCGGTGTCCCGACAACGAGCGTGGGCGTGTGAGCCAAACTTCTGTTTTCCACGTTGATGTCGTGACCTCCGTAGCAGCACACGATTTTAAAACCGCTTTTTAGGGAACGGAAAACCTGTTCTATCTGCATGGCTAGTTCCCGTGAAGGGGTCAGGATCAAGGCCTGCACGTTCGATTCGTTTGTATCTAGGCTTTCCAGCAACGGCAGGAGAAAAGCGAGCGTTTTACCCGATCCCGTGGGGGAAAGTAAAACAATGTTATTTGTTGTGCGGTGTGCTTCAAGCGATGCCTGTTGCATTTCATTTAGCGAGGTGATTCCGAGTGCTGATAGATTGAATGGTTCCATGAACAGGTAAACTTATTAATTTTAGATTTTAGATTTTAAATTTTAGATTCCGACCACACCATGAATCGCCTGCGGCGAGTTACAAGTTACAGGTTACATTTGCCTTCGACAAGTTACAAGTTAAAATCGCCCCCCGCGAGTCTATCCCTTTTCATTTTCAACTTTCAATTGATTGAGCTTCTTTAGTATTTTTGGTCGGGAGAACACGACCATGGCTTGTCGGTAGCCCTCGTCCACGATTTTGTCGATGTTGTTCAGGTCGAACATACTGTATCGACTGATATGTTTCGGGACGATGACGATGTCACACAAGCGGGTGTCGATGTTCATGTTTGACAAGATACCCATGTGGAACGAGCGTTCGGCCAGGTGTACCATGCTCCGGATGTGGTTACTGGGTTCCAGCGGGTCGATATGCACGCCGATGACAACGTCGCAGAGGTCTCGGATCGGGCGTACCGGGAGGTTCATGAATACCCCGCCGTCCGAGTACTGGTGGTGGTTGATGGTCACGGGTACGAACACGATCGGTATGGCGCAAGAGGCCAGCACGCGGGGAACGACTTCTCCCGTGTTGAAATGCGTGGGTATCCCCAGGTTCATGTTGGTGGCGGTGACAACCAGCGGGATCTGCAAGTCCTCGAATGTTTTGACCCGGATGAAATCGGATAGTTTTTTCTCCAGTCCGGTCATGTGCATGATCCCGGTTTTGGATACTAACGGACGGGCGAAATCGAGGACCTTTTTACCTTTAAAGAAGTCTATACCTTCTTCAGCCGAGTGACCCGATGCGAAGATAACCCCCGCTATGGCCCCGGCACTGGTTCCCGATATGATGTCCGGTTTGATTCCCAGTTCCTGCATTGCTTTGTACACGCCAAGATGAGCGAATCCCCTGGCTCCCCCTCCACTTAATGCCAAACCTAGTTTGAATGGCCGTTGATTATCTTCCATGCGTAAAAAGAGTTTATAAAGTTTATAAGGTTTATAAAGTTCATAAGGTTCATGGACCCTACGGGTGTTTTGTTGACAGTCGCAGGGCGACTGGTTTGAATTTGCGGGATTTGGTGACGGTTAATGTCTTGTTGTCCCGAAGTGTTGTTACGTTTATAAAGTTCATAAAGTTTATAAAGTCACGGATATCCTTCGAGTGATGTTAATCGGCAGCCCAAGCAGCCGTGAACAAAGCGCCCCGCAGGGGTCAATAAACCTTATAAACTTTATAAACCTTATGGACTTTATGAACTATATAAACAAAAGGGGACCTTTTCAGTCCCCCTTTCGTTTATTTCACGGTTGCCATGTGGGCGATCAATTCGAGAACTTTGTTGGAATAACCCCACTCGTTATCATACCATGATACAAGTTTAACAAAGTTAGAGTTTAACGCGATACCGGCTTTAGCGTCGAAGATTGAAGTACGAGCGTCTCCCAAGAAGTCGGAAGATACTACTTCTTCTTCGGTATAACCGAGGATTCCTTTCAATTCGTTTTCTGAAGCCTCTTTCATGGCAGCTTTGATTTCATCATAGGTAGCTGCTTTTTCCAGACGGCAAGTCAAGTCAACCACGGAAACATCCAACGTCGGAACGCGGAATGACATACCGGTTAATTTACCGTTTAATTCCGGGATTACTTTACCAACGGCTTTTGCTGCTCCGGTAGATGACGGGATGATGTTACCTGCTGCAGCACGTCCACCTCTCCAGTCTTTCATGGAAGGACCGTCAACTGTTTTTTGGGTAGCAGTCGTGGCGTGTACGGTGGTCATCAAACCTTCAACAATCCCGAATTTATCGTGAAGTACTTTAGCCAGCGGGGCCAAGCAGTTCGTGGTACAAGATGCGTTAGACACAATTGCTTGCCCGGCGTAACTCTTGTTGTTCACACCCATAACAAACATCGGGGTATCGTCTTTTGACGGGGCGGACATAACCACTCTTTTTGCCCCGGCTTTCAAGTGAGCTTCTGCTTTTTCTTTGGTTAAGAAAAGTCCCGTAGATTCTACCACGTATTCTGCCCCAACTTCATTCCATTTCAAGTCTTCCGGGTTTCTTTCTGCTGTAACACGGATAGCATGTCCGTTTACAACGAGTTTTCCATCTTTAGCCTCAACGGTTCCGTTGAAACGACCATGCATGGTGTCATATTTCAACATGTATACCATGTAATCGACATCGATAAGGTCATTAATTCCAACGATCTCGATATCGTTTCTTGTCATTGCTGCACGAAAAACTAAACGGCCGATACGTCCGAATCCGTTGATACCAACTTTAATCTTTGACATTTTTTTTCTTATTATTTGGTTAATAATGATGTTAACTCTCTCGTTTAATGTCGTAAACTCTCACAAAAGTATGGATAAAAAAATGAAAAACAAAGAAGTTTTAGATTAGTTATACGCGAACGTTTTTTTTCTTAAAAAAGCTTGCGCAAACGTTTTAAATTTCATACCTTTACCCCCGCAATTAAAGGAAATGTTTTTTGCTTTTATAAGTGTAGTAAATTTATTGTTAGTGTGTTAAAAAGAGGCCATTCGCCTCTTTTTTAGTTTTTGACTTCTTTCGAAGAATCATGGGGTAATCCGGAAAGTGGATGCCTGACCTGATTCCCTCTTGGAACTCTTGGAGTGTTTATTATTGTAGGTAATTGTAAAAAATGATGAATTGTATAATTTTGTTATAATTGTCTCGTGATTTTTTATTAAGCTATAGTGTTGATACTTAGTATTTCTTTGGCGTTTCGACGTGTTCTTGTCGGTGTCTCGTCTGTAAGTTAACGATAAGTTGCCGATAAGTTACCGATAAGTTGCCGATAGGTACCGTATATTTATCCCTGATGTCGTGTTGGGGTGTTGTGAAGATATAGGAGAGATACCCTTGAGGCTACTCTTCGACCTTATTCCCTTCCCCTCCTTTCGGGTGGAAAGGAAATAAAGTCGATTTGCCCTTTCATTTTCAATTTTCAATTTTCAACTTTCAATTGTTTTTGATTGTTTCACCACCAGAATCCTTTTCGTGGTCGGGGATATCTTGTAACGGTCGTCGATGCGATGGCCGACAACCCAGATGATGTCTTTGCCTGATTGCAGGAGAAGGCAGTCTTTTTTCTGTTTGGCACTGAATTTTAAATCGGTGAAGAAGTCACTCAACTTTTTCTTGCTGCGTTTCATGCCTAGCGGGCAGAACCAGTCGCCCGTGGACCAGTGGCGCAACACGAGGGGATAGGTGAGTTTGGCAACGTCGAAACAGCCCGTGGAGGGATCTTGCGGTACCTCGAACGAGTCGTCGATGTCGTGTTCTTCCAGTGTGAAGGTATATTCATCCATGCGGTACTCGCCATTGTCGGCCAGCAGCGTGCGCTCGTCTTCTTTTTCGAGGATGTTGAACAGTCGCCAGTAGACCCGTCCTTTCGTGAGCAAGTATTCACCGGCCTCGAATTGCTTGCCCGGTATGGCATCACAACTGTTCAGGATGTCGTCGATCTGGGTAGAATTGAACCCGTACGGCCGTAATATCTCGAACAGGAGCGTGTAGGGTGCGGGGGTGTTGACCGTTTTCTGTATGTCGATGAGTATTTCCCCGTTTTCCTCGCTTATAACGGAGGCTTTCAGTTGTTCGATGCCGTAGCGGTAGATTTGTTCCACCTCTTTCATCGTGTCGCAGTTTTCCTGCACGGTGTTGAGGAACGAGGGATTGATCTCCTTGCAGACGGGGATGATCGTGTGGCGTATTTTGTTGCGCACGTAGTCGAGCGAGTTGTTGGTCGAGTCGGTGCGGTAGCCGAGTTGGTTTTTCTCGATGTAAGCGATGATCTCGTCCCGGGAGCGGGAGAGAAGCGGGCGCAGGATTTTATCTTTGACGGGACGGATTCCGGTGAGTCCCTTGATTCCCGTGCCGCGGCATATATTAATAAAGATGGTTTCCGCGAGGTCGTCAGCATGATGTCCCACGACGATATAGTCCATTTTCTTTTTCAGGCGCATCTCCTCGAACCAGTTGTAACGCAGTTCGCGGGCGGCCATCTCGATGCTGATACCTTTTTTACGGGCGTATTCCTGGGTGTCGAAACGTTTAACGCTCATGGGAATCCCGTAGGTCTCGCAGAAGCGTTTGACGAATTGTTCGTCCATGTTCGATTCCTTGCCCCGGAGATTAAAGTTGCAGTGCAGGGCATATATTTTCAGGTTTAGATACTTGAACGCGTGGAGCAGGGTGATTGAATCGGCTCCCCCGCTGACGGCAATGATAAATCCCGCGTTCGCGTCTATCTCGTGTTCCTTCAGGAACTGTTTTATCGTGTCCAACATAACCTCTTACTTTAATGAATAGCCTAAAGTAGCGATTTTTCTTGAAAAAAGGGCGAGAACGAGGATAAAAATGATGATTTATTTTTACCAGAAGCGTTGCTTGCCATCGCTTATTGTGAAAATACGTTCCTCGTTACCCGTGGTGTGATTGCGTAACCAGTAGATGGCGTTCGAGGGAACGTTTTCAAATTCAATCTCGTAGCTGTCGGCAATCTTGCAGCCCAAGGATTGCCAGCCGTCGAGGTTGAAGTAGAATAGTTCGTATTCGTTGCCGGGGTAGATGCCGTTCGCGTCGTTACGGGGTAGATACATGATGCTCGACACGCTGACGGGATGCCCGAAGTCGACGATCAGTCGACGGTCAATTCGCCCGTAACTGAGCGGGTTGTTGTCAAAGAGAGCGTCAAGGCGGGCTCCCCTGCCCGTGGGGTCGATAATTTTTCCGGTGATGTTACGTCCCCGGCAATCCCTGATTTGCCATTCCGCCAGTTCCACCGCTTTCGTGTGTTCGAAAAGCCAGTAGCGGTAAGTGCGGGTTGTGTCAACGGGGATAACCGTGGGATACATGTTAGGATTGTGCTCCACTCGGTGAAGGCGTACGGTGTCTCGAAAGGTCGGATCGTTAGCCGCGCGGAATGATGCTCCGACGAGAGCATTGCCATGATATACCTTATTATGGTGTAAGGGATATTTACGGGTAATTTTCAAGGTTTGCAAGCGGGTCGTGTCAGGAAGTAGCGGGAGAATATTCCCGTTTGCTTGCAGGATGAACGGGTAGGAGTAATACCGGGGATTCTCCCCTTTAAAGTAGAGGGGAAAATAGACGATGCCGGGGCCCATTTTGCGGAAATGGGCTTTTCCCCGTTTCACCCGGCTCCAGTCCACGGGCCGTAAATTTTTCCCGTTGAACACGGCGAGGTAGACGTGGCGCGTGTTTTCGGAGTGGGACGGGGAGGCAGGGGTAACGGTGACATCCCGTGTCCGCAGGTATTTGTCAGTGACATCCCGGTTGTACGGGGAGGTGAAGAAAGGCGGGATGTATTCATTCGTTTCCGGCATGGGAATTTCGTTTGCCGAGTAGGTGCGCCGGAAGACTTTCGGGGCGTTTTTCATTTCCAGTTGCCCGCCGAGGATGTCGTTGTTTTTCGGGTCGATGACGAGCGCCCACTCGTGGAACCCGTTCATGTCGGCCCAGGCGGGCACGTGGTCGATGACGGCTGGGATGCCTGCCGAGCGGTAGGCCAATAGTTGTAGTTGGCTGGAGAACACGCATTCGGAGGCGTTATAGGGTATTTCGGCTACCTGACGGCTGTCGTCGTCCATACCGAGAGCGTAACCGTGGATCATTTGCCCCATGTTGTACACGGAATGTTTCCGATCGTCGAAGTACGCGATGGCTTCCTGCAGGTGTTCTTTTTGTCGTGGAGGAAGCGAGTCTCTCCAGTAATCGAGCGGCTCGTTCCCGATGCGGTAGGGAAGAAGGTATTCGAGGAAGTCGTCGAACGTGAGTTCTTCGAGCCAGGGATAGGTGGTCCATTGCCGGAATGCCTCGTCGATATTGTGTATCAGGTACTCGGCCGTGATGTGTTCCACGTCCGGTTCCGGGCGCAGTTGCCTGAGGATACGGGGATCGCGGAGGGGCTGCATGAGAATGACTTTTCCGAGCAGGAAGGAATTGGTCGCGCTGTCGACCTTGTGCCGGAGGCCCCGTAGGTAGGGGCCGTTGAGGGTGTGGTGTCCCGGCATGTTTTCGATGAGGAACATGGCGGCCTCGCGTTTGAGGCTGTCCCGCGGGTCGAGGGAGTAATGATCCACTACTTTCCGGAGTTCCGCCCGGTTATCTCCCGCGGCTTGAAAAGCGTGTTCGAGGCGTTCGGAAGATTGCCGACAGGAACAACAAACGATGAGGATGAATGAATATATTATTATGCGCACGATCTACGGGTGTTTACGGGTTACGTTTTTTTAGTTAAGTAAAAAATGTAATGCAAAGGTAGTTAATTTATTTAAAAACTTCAACCGGTGATTTTTAGAAAAATAAGTTGAAAAGCAAGGGAAAAAGGGCGTAAAAAGAGCCGGAAATGAATAGATGGGTTTTGTTTATTAAAAATAAAATGTTATTTTTGAGATTCCGTAAATGGATGTTCCGTGAGTTTAATTTTTTAGCACTTGACAATATCTGAAGATACTTTGATAAAGAAATTTCGTGCGGGAAACAGCATGATTTTTAAGGAGATTTTCGATCGTTATTATCTCCCCGTGAAGTCGTATGCTTTCCGGTACGTGGAAGATGACGAGGTTATCGAGGATTTCGTGCAAGATGCGTTTCTCCAAGTTTGGGAGAGACGGGAACATTTCTTTTTTGTCGCTGCTATCAAGAGTTTCCTGTACACGAGCGTGCGAAACGCTTGTCTGGATCATTTGAGGCACCAGAAGGTGCGACGGCAGCATGAACCGGAACTGGTATTGTGGCTCTCGGAAGAAGGTGACGAGGAGTTCTTGCTGGAAGATGAGGTTCACGCGATGGTGTACGAGGCTATCAAAGATTTGTCGGAACAATCGAGGCGGGTGGTCATCATGACGATGGACGGGGCCTCGAATCCCGAGATTGCCGAACAACTGGGAGTTTCTGTCAACACGGTAAAGACGATAAAATTGCGGGCTTACCGGGTGTTGAGGGAACGGTTGAAAGGTCTGCAGTGGTTGTTATTACTTCTTTTCGGCGTTTAAGAAAATTTTTTTAGTAAGGGATGTCACCCTGTGAGGGGGTGTCTACGTTTTAGGGAAAATTTTATAGGAATGAAGAAGATTGATCCTAAGGTAGAGCTATTGATTTATCGCTTTTTGCGGGGAGAACTCTCTGGCGAAGAGCGGGAGGAACTGGACTGTTGGTTACAGGATGGGGAGCATCGGGTGTGGTTCGAGAATATCTGTAACAAGGAGAATATTCTGCAGAAATCTTTTCACTTTGATCGATTGAATAAAGGACGGGAGGAGAGTTGGAGACGATTGGAGAAGAGCACCGGGTTATGGCGGCGCAGGGTGATGCGGCGTTGGATGGTGGCGGCAGCTTCTTTGATGATTCCCTTGCTGGTGGGCGTGTTGTATCACGACATGTTGTGGAATAATGACCCGTTGATGCTGGTGAAAAAGACGGAGATTGTTCCGGGTGTGTCTACCGCAACATTATATCTTCCGGACGGGAAGGTGGTGGACCTGGGTAAAGATAGTGTCTGTTCGTTGAAGTTGGCGAGCGGGGGAACGTTTCAGAACGAGCGGGGTACCCTGACTTACCGGGAGGATAGCACGAAAAAGAGCGCGTTACGATACAGTGAACTTCGGATTCCCCGGGGGGGAGAGTATAAAGTGATCTTGCCGGACGGGACAATCGTGTGGCTGAATGCCGAATCGTCGCTTCGTTTCCCGAACGAGTTCTCTGGTAAAACGAGAAAGGTGTATGCGAGGGGGGAGTTGTATTTCGACGTGACGCGCAACGAGGCTCAGCCTTTCGAGGTGGAGGTCGAGGATGATTACACGATCGAGGTGTTGGGAACGGAGTTTAATGTACGGGCTTATCAGGATTCTCCTTGTGCCACGACTTTGGTGAAAGGAAGCGTGCGGGTGAAAGGGAAGGATCAGGAGGTTTTGCTGAAACCCGGGCAACAAGCCGTGGAAACGGGCGACGGGAAGAGAATCGAGGTGAAGGATGTTGACGTGGGGCCGTGTATAGCGTGGCATAACGGGTTGTTCTATTTCGACCAAACCCCTTTGGAGGATATCATGGAGGAGTTGGCACGCTGGTATGACGTGCAGGTGTTTTTCGAGAACGAGAGCGTGAAGAACGAGTGTTTTTCTTTAGAGATGAAACGCTTTGATGATTTTAACCGGGTGTTGAGTTTGATCGAACACACGGGAATGGTAAAAATAACAGTAAATGAGCATGTAGTAACCGTGAGATAAAAAAAACGGGAGATCTGGAACATCTCCCGTTAAATAAGGTGCCCGTGAGCACATTGTGAAATTTTAATGATACAAAGTTATGAAAAAATTCAGAACGAATGGGTTTTTTAGGCGAACCCATGAGAAATTTTTATTGATGACTAAGTTGACAATGCTGTTTTTGTTAACGACATTTGCCTCGGTTTCGGCCACAGCGCTGGGACAACAGACGACGATTAAACTGGATAATGTCGATCTGAAAGTTGCTTTTAACGAAATTAAACAGAAAATGGGCTACACTTTCGTGTTTAATGATCAGGTGGTGAAACAGGCGGGTAAGATTTCGGTAAACGTTACGTCGGCCGACGTGCGACAAATACTGACTAAATGTCTGGAAGGTACGGCTCTCGGTTTTTATATCGAGGATAAGATCGTGGTGATCGTGGCGAAAGCGGAACAAGCGGCCAGGGATTCGATCAAAAAGCCCGTGACGGTGAAAGGGAAAGTGGTGGATGAGAATAAACAGCCTTTACCGGGTGTGACGGTTTTATTGAAGGGAACCCGGATGGGAGTAACAACAGGTCTTGAGGGTGATTTTTCGCTGGTGGTAGCCGATACGGCACAGGCCGAGTTCGTGTTTTCATTTATCGGCATGGAGTCCCGGACCGTGGCTTACAAGAATATCCCGAAGGGGGAATGGGTGGTCGTGATGAAAGAGGAGGTGATGAAGGTGGATGAGGTGGTCGTGACCGGTATTTATTCCCGTAAGAAGGAGAGTTTCACGGGATCATCGACAACTTACACGGCCAAGGAGTTAAAAACGATCGGTAACGCGAACGTGTTACAGAGTTTAAAGACCATGGACCCTTCTTTTTCTATCCAGGAGAATAATCAGTTCGGATCGGACCCGAACCGTTTGCCGGATATTAACGTGCGGGGAAAGACGAGCGTGATCGGTTTGACGCAGGAATACGAGACGGATCCGAATCAACCTTTGTTTATTCTTGACGGTTTCGAGACGACACTGGCAACGATCAGTGATTTGAGTATGGACCGGGTGGAGAGTATCACGGTGTTGAAAGATGCTGCCGCGACAGCAATTTACGGTTCTAAGGCGGCTAATGGTGTAGTTGTGGTTGAAACGAAAGCCCCGGCCGCGGGAACTTTACGGTTGAATTATAGCGGGAATCTGAATTTTTCGTTCGCCGATTTGTCGGATTATAACCTGATGAATTCGTCCGAGAAGCTGGAATTCGAGCGGTTGGCAGGGTATTACGGTACGCTGGATGCAAACGGGGAGATCGTGGAAGAGGGAAAGCAACAATTGTATTACCAACGTCTGGCAGAAGTGAAGAGAGGCGTGGATACTTACTGGATGAGCGAGCCGTTGCGTTTCTCCACGTCACACAGTCATAATATTTTTGCCGAGGGTGGTGATGACCGGATGCGTTACGGCTTGGGTTTTAGTTATAATAAAACGCAGGGAGTGATGAAGGGGTCGGATCGTGACGTGCTGAATGGTAACGTGCGTTTGATTTATCGTTATAAATCGTTGGCTTTCACGAATTACTTGAATTTGGATTACACGATGTCTTCTCGTGAGAAGGTCGCTTTTTCGGAGTTTTCGAGGGCGAATCCTTACCACCGGAAATTGAATGAATACGGGACTCCCGACCAGGTGATGGAAACGTACACGGATATGGATGTGAATTCGTCTTCTTACACGAAAACGGTGAACGTGTACAATCCCTTGTACGATATGATGTTGAATAGTTCTGATGATAGCCGTTCTTTCGGTTTTAGGAATAATTTCGAGATCGACTGGCGGGTATTGAACGAGTTGAGAGTGAAGGGACGTTTCAGTATCACGAAGACATCGACTCGGAGCGAGGTGTTTAAATCCCCGAAGGCTTCGGAGTTTGTCGGGGCCGAGTCCACGGTGAAGGGTACGTACACGGAAACAAACGGGGAGGGATTGGATTATGATGCCGACTTTAACGTGACTTACGGAAAGTTGTTCAACGAGAAGCACATGGTGAACGCGGTTGGTGGGGTTCGTTTGGCAACGAATCAGTCAAAGTCTAGTGCTTTCGTGTCAAGAGGTTTTATTGATGACCGCTATTCGAATCCTTCCTTTTCCACGGGTTACCCGGAAGGGGGTAAACCGAGTTATTCCAACACGGAAAAACGTTCGGCCAGTTATTATTTGAATGCCGGTTACGCGTATGATAACCGCTATTTGTTGGACGCTAATTTTCGTTCGGACGGTTCTTCCGTATTCGGATTGTCGCAAAAGTTCTCGACTACCTGGGCTATCGGTTTAGGGTGGAACGTGCATAACGAGGCTTTTTTCGAGAGCGTGGATTGGCTGGATTTCTTGAAATTGCGTTTTTCTATAGGTAACCCGGGAAACCAGAATTTCGATGCTTATATCTCGATGAACGTGTACGGGTACACGACGAGTTATCCGAACCCGTTTGGGTTGAGCGCGGTGATTTCCAGTTGGGGAAATAATAATCTGGAATGGCAGAAGACGATCGACAAGAATTTCGGTATTGATATGGAGTTTCTGAATCGACGTTTGAAATTGACGGTGGATTATTTTATCAAGAATACCGACCCGTTGCTTGTGTTCGTGCAATTGCCGACATCCACGGGAACGAGTACGGCTCCGATGAACTTGGGTAAACAGATGTCCAAGGGTGTCACGGCAGTGTTGAATTTCACGGTGTTGCAAAGAGAAGGGGTGAATTGGAGTTTTAACGCGAATGCGCGTCATATTACTTACGAGTACAAGAATATCGGTACGGCGTTGGACAAATATAATCAGGATAACCGGAGTTCTAATCTGGTGCGTTATTACGATGGTGGCAGTCCGTCCGATTTATGGGCTGTTCGCTCTGCCGGAATTGATCCGGGAACGGGACGGGAGATTTTTATCAAGAAAGACGGAACGCAGACTTTCGTGCATGACTACGCGGATGAGGTGGTTGTCGGGAACTCGGACCCGAAGGTAGAAGGGGTGATCGGAACGTCGTTTTATTATAAAGGTTTTTCGGCTTCCGTGAATTTGCGCTATCGTTTGGGAGGACAGATTTTCTTGTCAACGCTTTATGACAAGGTAGAGAATATCTCGGAAAATGCCTTGAAGTACAATCAGGATAAGCGTGCCTTGTACGACCGGTGGCAGAAACCGGGAGACGTGAGCAAGTTTAAGGCCATTTCGCTGAACGAGTCCACGCCGATGTCGTCCCGTTTCGTGGCGGACGAGAACACGTTGAGCGGGGAATCTATTTCCCTCGGGTACGAGACGCAGGCAAGGTGGTTGCAGTATATAGGAGCTTCGTCCATGACGATACGGGGGTACATGAACGATATATTCCGGATTTCCACGGTGAAGAACGAACGGGGATTGGATTATCCTTTTGCCCGCTCGGTGGCTTTTTCTCTTAGCGTGAGATTTTAATGACTTAAAGTAGATAGATTATGAATACAATAAATAAGATAAAATCGGTGTTCGTTACCGGACTGGTGATGTTGCTGGTGTCGTGTAACTCGTGGTTGGACGTGGACCCGGAGGACAGAATCATGGAGAACTCTCTGTTCAAGGATAAAGAAGGGTTTATGACCGCGCTGAACGGGGTGTACTCGGATATGAACAAGAGTTCTTTATACGGGCGTAATTTGACGGTGGGGATGATCGACGTGATGGCCCAGTATTATAATTGTAATATTTCCGAGCATTCTTTCCTGACGTACATGGAGTATTCTTATGACGGAAGTGTTTATAAGGGACAATTTGACGCGATCTGGTCGGGGATGTACACGTTGATAGCCAATTGTAATGCTATTATCGAGCATTGCGGGGAGCAGAATCCGGTATTGCCGGACGTGTATTTCAAGATGGTCAAGGGGGAAGCAATCGGGTTGCGGGCGATGATGCATCTGGATTTGTTGCGTATGTTCGGGCCGATCTGGTCGGAAACGGGGAAAGAGACGGTTTGTATTCCTTATATGACGCGTTCGGATCGGACGGTACAACCCCTGCTGAAGGCCGATAGCGTGATGATTTATATTATCCGGGATTTGGAAACGGCTTCCAGCTTGTTGTCAACGGTTGATCCGGTGATCACGGAAGGGGCGAAGAATTATGATGCCGAGATGGGGTCCAATGATATGAATTATCGTCAATACCGGATGAATTATTTTGCGGTGAATGCTTTGCTGGCGAGAGCTTATTTGTGGAGCGGTAACAAGCAGAAAGCCGGGGAGTATGCCCGGACGGTGATTGAGAAAGTGAATAACGAGGCGAATCCCCTGTTCCCGCTGGTGAATGCCGACTACATGGCTGCGAATGCCGACCGGGTATTTTCGCCGGAAGTGTTATTCTCGCTTTATAATACCTCTCGTTCGGATGCCGTTTACAAGGCTTTGTTTATCCCGACGTTGGCGACCACGAGATTGCTGACCATGGCGGGTGATCTGTCAACGGGACGCGTGGCTAACACGTATGATGATAAAAACGATTATCGCTACCGGATGTGGGAACAAACCGTGCAAAATAACCAGACGGTGACGTATTTTACCAAGTTTATCGACGAAACGGTGACCGGGGCGGAGGCTTATCGCTACATGATGCCTTTGATTCGTGTGAGCGAATTGTACCTGATCGCCGCGGAGTGCGAGACCGAGGTACAGGGTGCGTTGGAGAAGTATTTCAACCCGCTTCGTTTCAGCCGGAATTGCGTGAACCAGAACGCAACCTCGGAGGAAGAGTTAAAGACGTTGATCCGGGCGGAGTACGTGCGGGAGTTTATCGGGGAGGGACAGTTGTTCTTCTATTACAAGCGTAACGGGTTGCAGCATATCCCGGATGGCGGAACCGAGAATAGCGTGAAGAATATCAGTTTGGATAGCTATGTATTTCCTTTGCCCGATAGCGAGACGAGTCAACGGGCGGAGTAACGGATGATAGGTCTTACTTTAATAAAATATAGATATGAAAAGAATATTATATATGTTGGCTTTCGTATGGATGGGTATCGGTATGATAAGCTGCGAGAAGGATCTGATGGATTATGAGGGGGAAGAAGGCGTGTATTTTTACGTGCAATGGGGTGCCGCTTGGGGAGATACTACCGTGTGGGCGAACCAGTCGTATACGCCGGTTGAATTCGTGAATGTTGCCGGGAACACGCATGAGGTGAAAGTGCGGATCATGGCAACCGGAAGGGTGAAGGATTACGATCGTACTTTCCGCCTGACAGTTGACAAGGACACGACTACTGCTGTCGAAGGGCTTAATTACGAGACTTTCCCGGAAGAACAGGTGTTGAAGGCCGGAACGACTTACACGGACGTGACGATTGAAGTGAAAAGGAATGAAAATATACAGGAAGAGGAGCGAGTGTTGGGATTGAGGTTGTTGCCCACGAGTGATTTGTCTATTGCTATCCCGGAATGGAAGAAGATTTCGGGCATGTGGTCGAGCGAGGGGCAACAGGTGTTTGATGCTTCCGTGCATAAAATCATCATGAGTGATTTTATCGTGAAACCGAAACAGTGGATCGGGGGTGTCTATGACCAGCCGGGAGATACGGAAAGCGGCCGTTGGGGCGTGTTCACGGTGAAAAAGTACCGGTTGATCTGTGACCAGTTTAATCTGACGTACGAGGATTTCCAATCGGAAGCAACCATGCCGGGTGCTAAACAGGCCGTGATTCAGGAACACATGGCGAAGTACTTGCAGGAGCTGTATGATAACAAAACCCCGGTGTTGGAGGATGACGGGCGGTTGATGTGGTTTATGGGAGTTTCTTGGACTTCCGTGGTGGGTGTGCCTTGGGTACCGGAACAATAGTTGAACGTATAAATCTGTATATTATGAAACGAAATATAATATTGTTTGTAGTTATCGCGTTGACTTGTGGGATCGTGGCCTGTTATGATGACAAGGGATCATACGATTACCACGAGGTGAACGAGGTCGAAGTGGATGAACTGGGAGACGGTTACAGCATGATCTTCAAGAAAGATACCTTGAAGATAACCCCCAAGTTGAATTTTTCAATGGATAGTTTGAATCCGGATCGTTACGAGTACGAGTGGAAAGCGGTTCCCGGATTGTCAAACGAGAATCCGGGGGGGATTATCGGTACCTCTCGGAACTTGAATTATTTTATAGAGCTTTATCCCGGATCGTATTCGATTTATTTGAAGGTGCGGGATAAACAGACCGGATTGCTGTGGATGAACTACACTTCCCTCACCGTGCGGACGGAAGTGTCGAGAGGATTCCTGTTGGTGGGCGAGGATGAAGAGGGATACGTGGATGTTGATATGATTTCTATGCCCGGGGATACGATCGTGTTGAAGAGCTTGTTGGCCAACAACGGGTTGCCGCCGATGAAGGGGGCGAGGGGAATATTGTACACGGGAGCTTATACTGCTAGCATGGACCCGTACGTGAAGTTGTGGGTGATGAGTGAGGAACGTTCTTATTACGTGAACACGACCACTTTTGAAGGTGATCCGTTGAACACGTTCGAGCGGATGGTGTACAGTTCATTCGATATGCCGGAAGAGATGAATCCGGTGCATTTTGTAGCGAAATCAAGAGCCGGGGCGATGTCTACTAACCGGATGGTGGTTTGTGATAACGGTTACGTGTTCATGGCCTCTCTTTATAGCGGGGATTTTTACGCGAACCCGATGAACCGGGCTTCCAAAACGCAGGATGTTTTGTTCAAAGCCTACCCCTATATCTTCTCGGCTCCGGGATACGTGTACGGGGCGGTGCTTTACGATACGGATGATAACCGTTTCTTGCGGTTCGGGACGTTTGATACCTATTCTCGTGAATTGTCGGATGCCGCGGGTGATGTGTTCCCGTGGATACAGCCCGAAGGACGCATGTTGTGGTATGCCGAGAACACGATGGACACGGAAGGCGGTAGTTCTAACGGAAACTCGTTTGCCTTGATGAAAGACACGGAGACGGGACAGTTCCACATTTATAAGTTCTATGCTTATAGTAGTGCATTGAAAAGAGGGTATTACGAGATCAAATCATCATTGGCTACCGATTTAGCCCGTGCGGAATTGTTCGCATTCTCTTCGAAACGTACGTTGTTCATGTATGCCGTGGGTAGTAAACTGTATGCTTACGACTATAACAAGGGATACGAGAAATTGTATTCAATGGATATGGGGGACGAGATTACCATGTTGAAGTTTGATCTTCAGGCGGATGGAACGTATAATGATTTATACGTGGCCACCTACAACAGTGCCACGGGTGGAACTTTGCAGAAATACACGCTGGGAACCGACCAGAATACGTTCGAGTTGAAGCCGGACGAGAGATGTTGCTGGACGGGGTTGGTGAAAGTGAAGGATATGGATTGGAGAAATAGCACGAAGTAATTTTATGAAGAAACAGATAATTGTATTATGGATGATAGCGGTTATATTGCCGCTATCATCTTTTGCCCAAGGGGTTGATTTTAGGGATTTGACGATGCAGGAAGCGTTGGATGCAGCCGCGAAAGAGAAGAAACTGGTATTCGTTGATTTCTACACGACGTGGTGCGGGCCTTGCAAGAAGATGTCGGCGGAGGTTTTCACGCGGGCACAGGTCGGGGAGTTTTTTAACAAGGCGTTCGTGAACCTGAAACTGGATGCGGAGAAGGGCGAGGGGAAAATTGCGGCTCGGAAATATAACGTCAGCGCTTACCCGACTTTCGTGGTGCTGAACCCGGAAGGGACGGAAGTGTATCGTACCGTGGGAGCGATGGAGGCAGATGCGTTTGTCGAGAAAGTGCGTAAAGGTATTGATCCGAAGTGGTCTCCCGATGGATTAACCCGCCGATACGGGAAGGGAGAACGGACTCCCGAGCTGGTGAACGATTATGCCATGTTGATGATGGAGCAGAAGAAATACGAGGAGGGTGAACGGGTGATAACCGAGTATTTCGGGAAGTTGTCGGACAAGAGAAGAGTGAAGCCGGAGAATTTCTTCTTGTATTCTCGCTACGCCTTGAACGCCGCGGATCCGAAGGCGGATTATATGTTCGCTAATAAAGAGCGTTTCGTGAAATTGAATGGGCGGGAGAATGTAGAGAAGTTGTTGTATAACTGGTTGAGACAGCAAGTGATGCCTTTTATCTCGGTTCGGATGATTTCGGACACGTTGGTTAACGAAAAGAAGTGGCAACAATTGAAAGAGAAGATACAACGTGCGGACTTGGCAAACGGGGAAAATTTGATGAATCTGGAAGAGATTGCCGAGGTGCGGTTGAAAGGGAATCTGAAAGAGTACTTGGAAGTTTGTCGGGAGAAGTTCCCGCGACTGGAATCCCGGGATCGGTTTTCTATACTTATTGACTTCGGGGCTTTGAAGGATCAAGATGGGGAGGTGCGACAAATCGCGGTGGATTTGTTGAAGGCGAACTTGGATGTGGTAGACGGGTTGAGCCAGCGGGTGTTGTACATGACGATGCTGGATCTGGAAGGGAAGAAGGAATTCCGTTTGCGTGCCGCAATTGACGGGGTGGAAAAAGGGAAAGTGATGATGTCTTATTATTTTAAAGGAAAATTCGTGCAAGAGGAGTACGAGTTTGACAATCATATGCTGGATATCAGTATTGCCGGGAAAGATACTTTATCCGCGGGAATAAGATTCCTGTGCGATGAATTGGCTACCCCAACGGCCCGGGGGAATAATCAATATCCTCATTTCAGTATTATGATCGTGCCGGGAGAATTTGCCGTGTTGAAATTAAATCTGGAAAAAGGAAAGGTTCCCGTGGTAAAATGGGATAGAGGAGGCCCTGTTTCTCACGATTTTATTCGCTTGAATTATGATTTATTGACCCCGGAAGAGAAGGCTTATAACCAGTTGATGGTTGATAACGTGATTCAAGGGGGAGATATCCGGGATTATCCTGCTGAATTCCAGGCATCGTGGGAAGCGAACAAGCGTAAGATTATGGAATTCGTGCGGAATAACACGAATAGTTATGTTTCTGCCGTGGAGTTGGCCGAGCATTATATCTGGTTTGACGAGAATGAAACGGAGAACATTTATAACCGTTTCCCGTCAAGTGTTCAGAATACCCCGTACGGGCAATTGCTGAAACGACGTTTGGATAATGGTCGGGAGTTCAGAACGGGAAAACCGGCAAAACACTTTGTCAAGAAGGATATGAACGGGAAGACGGTGTCCCTCGACGGGTTGAAAGGGAAATACGTGTTGCTGGATTTTTGGGGGAGCTGGTGCGGCCCTTGTCGGGAATCACATCCTCACTTGAAAGAATTGTACAAGAAATATAAGAACCGGGTGGCTTTTATTAACGTGGCCCAGGAGAACGTGCGAGATATCGCGGAAGCCCGGAAATTGTGGAAGACTGCCGTGAAGGAGGACGGGATGACTTGGACCCAGATTCTGAATAACGAGGGACGGGAGGAGTGTGATATGATTCGTTTGTTTGGAATCTCTTCTTTCCCGACCAAGGTGTTGATTGATCCGGATGGCGTTGTGGTTGCCCGGATGATCGGGGCGATGGTGGATGCCGGGGAGGTGTTGGAAAAAGCGTTATCATCCCAGTCTGTTAATTGACGGGAGACGCGGGTTTATTGGGACTCTCACGGGTTGAAAATTGACCGATAGTAGGCTGTTTGGTATCATGCCAAACAGCCTTTTTGGTTGGTAAGTGCATGATTATTAAAAAAATCATTATCTTTGTCTTAAACCAATTAAAGAAAAGGGTATGAAAAGGGTATTATTACTTGCAGTTTATTTGTTGGCTTTGGGGTGTTTGACAGAGGGGAAGGCACAGGCAAAAGAGACGTTGGTGAAGGTCGGGGATGATGTTCCCGAATTCGTGGTAGAGATGTTCGACGGGAAGAAAATCGATATTAAAGATTTGAAGGGAAAAGTTGTTTTAATTAATTTCTGGGCGACGTGGTGTCCCCCGTGTCAGGAGGAATTGAAACGGGTTCAGAAGGAAATTATCGACCATTTCAAGGGGAAAGATTTTGTATTTCTAGCTGTATCCCGGGAGGAAACACGGGAACAGGTGGCGAAGTTCCGGGAACGAAACGGTTACACATTCCCGATGGGACTAGATCCGGATCGTAAGATTTATTCGAAGTTTGCCACGGCAACTATCCCAAGAAACTTTGTCATTGACAAGAAAGGAAAGATTGTCGCTATCGAGATCGGCTACACGAAGGAGTCCTTTGCCGAACTGATCCAGAAGATCGAGAAATTGCTGAAATAAGGTTTCCATAGACTGATTTCAAGTTATAAAGATTGCCCCGACATAATGACATCACTACAAAGTGTTGTTGTTGTGTCGAGGCCGTGTTTTTACTTGAGGGAAACGAGTGAGCGGGGATCGGGGTGTTGGGGTTTTACAGGCTGGATCGGTATTATATTTGGATAGTCGTGTTGTTGTGTAAGTGTTTTCTAAATAAAGTGTAAAGCTTGCTCCTCTTCGATATCTTTTCGTTATACTATCGTTAAACTGTTGTTATATAGAACGAAGATATATCGAAAGTATATCCTAGAGATAAGGGAGAGATGTAAGCCCAAAAGAAACGATGGAATGAAGCAGGTACGAGGGTGTTTTTCGGGGAGTAGATGATTATCCGAGAGTCTGCTATAAAATAATTAGAATTCTTTTGGGTACGGTTTCATCTTTTGTTCGTGAAATGTAATATCTTTGCCTTTAGTATTAATAAAGGATCGTTTATTGATATTGTTATTGATAGAAGATGCAATTAATGTATGTTTTTGGTGTGTAGTTAATTAGTTTTTTTACAAAAATAGAGATTCGTGTAATTATTGTTATTTTGTAGAGGTTAATAAACGATCATTTTTTTGTTATCGAGGATGATACAGGTGAAGAAGATAAATATGCGACGAAGAGAGGTGTTTGATAGCCATTTCCGGCTTTATTATCAGGCACTTTGTTATTTTGCATATCATTATCTGAAGGAGCAGGAAGAAGCGGAGGATATCGTGCAGGAGATTTTCATGAAATTGTTGGATGGAGCCGAATGTTTTGATAACGAGGAGCATCTGAAACACTATCTTTATAAGGCTGTACGTAATAGTTGTTTGAATCATATAAAATTAACGGGAATTCATTCCGATATATTAGAAGGTATCCAAAAGAATACTTCTGAAGATGAAAATAATTTCTTCGAGAACGTGGTACGTGCGGAAATATATCAGGAGATCATGCAGGCTATTCAGGAATTACCAACCGAGTGCGGACGCGTTTTTAAGTTAGCTTACGTGGACGGTTTTAGTAATGACGAGATTGCTACCCAGTTATCTATTAGCGTGAACACGGTAAAAGCCCAGAAAAATAAGGCAAAGATTCAATTGCGGGAGAAATTGAAGGGATTGTATCCGATTCTATTTTTATTTCTTTAGCTTTTTCAAAGTTCCAGTTTTAAATTCTTTTTTCTTTTTCTAATGTTTATATCGGTCAGAAAGATTGGTATAATGGATGTTAGGTGAGGTCTGAGAATAAGAATAAAAAAAGTCGAGTTTCGCGTAATCCTTTTTTCGGAGTTATTTGTTTTAAGGGAAATTTGACGAAAGAGATGAAGAATCCATTTAAGTTTGCAAGAGAATTATTACGGTATACCCGAGGAGAACTTTCCAAGGAGGAGGAAGTGGGGATTGAGGGTGTGTTGTCTGAAATGAAGGGAATGAGGGAGTTGTCCGAGGAGTTAAAGGATCGAGAGCGTATCGAGAAGGAGATACGTTTGATTGAAAAATTTGATACCGAAGAGGCGTTAAGCAAAATAAGAGAAAAGCGAAAAGGGAGAAAGTTATCTTTTATTCCTTGGGTTGCGGCAGCATCCGTTATTTTGATTGGCGGGGTTTCCGTGTTCCTGTTACAGGAACAAAAGAAAGAGGCGGGGAATTTACCTGTTGCAGAAAGAGTAGAGCCGGGTAAGGCGACGGTCACTTTGGAGATGGCTTCCGGACTTAAGTATCGTTTGGATACCTTGTCAGCGGTTGTTCGTAATAATCGTGCGAATGTAGATTTCAATAACGGGGATGGTGTGTTGAAAATTCAAGAGCAGGATGCTGATGCGAAAAAGCAGGTGACGGAGCAGGATTACAATACGATTACGGTTCCGTACGGGGGAACTTACTCTATCGAATTGTGTGATGGCACAAAGGTATATTTGAATTCGGGTACGGTTTTAGAATTTCCTTCCCGTTTTAGTGGGTCTCAACGTGAGGTTAAATTGAAGGGAGAGGCTTATTTCGAAGTCGCAAGAGATGAACGTAAACCCTTTATAGTAAATGTCAACGAGATGTCGGTGAAGGTGTTGGGCACATCTTTCAACGTGAAGTCTTATGTTGACGAACCCGGCGTGTACACGACTCTGGTAAATGGTAGTGTGGCAATTGTTCGTGATGGGCAACCGGAGAAAGTGATCAAACCGGGCGAACAGGCATACTATAACAAGGGGGTCGGAACGTTGAGCGTGACAGAGGTGGATGTTGCTGAATTCACGGCTTGGAAGGACGGGATGTTTTATTTCAAGGACATCACGTTGGAAGAGATATTGCGGATTGTGTCCCGTTGGTATGATCTGGACGTGTTCTACATGAATCAGGGAGCCAGGAGCGTGGTATATAGCGGGAAATTACCCATGTATTCTTCGGTAGAGGATGTTTTACGCAAGTTTGAGCTTTCGGGGGAAGTCCGGTTCGAGCTAAAGGGAAGAACGTTGACTGTTTTAGATAAATAAAAAAACGGGATTGGGCAATCCCGTTTTACTTACACGCTCGTTGGGCAACGAGCAAAATAAATGTTTAATTTAATTGTGTTACAAATCTATGAAAAAAAATTGGGATTTGTTGCTAATCTTTTGGCGACATAGGAAAACTAAATTCTTTTTGCGCATGAAAATCTTGATGGTTTTATTGTTAGTGGGAGGAATGCATCTTTCTGCTACGACATTTTCTCAGACGAGAGTATCTTTGAAAATGACAGACGTGACAGTTCAGGAGGTTTTTTCGAGTTTGGAGAAAATGACGAATTATACTTTTCTCTACAAGTTGGATTTAGTGGGAAAATGTGGGAAGGTGAACGTGGATGTTACGAACGAGGATTTCAGCCAATTGTTGAAGGCGTTGTTGAATCCGTTAGGTTTGTCTTTTACGATAGATGATCAAGTAGTGATTGTCACGAGGGCGAAGATCGGGGACGAGAAGAAGGAGATCACGATCAAGGGACGTGTTTTCATGAAAGACAGTACAGGGGTTCCCGGGGCAACGGTCATATTAAAAGGGACTTCTACCGGGGTGATCACGAATATGGCAGGAGAATTTGTTATCACGGTTCCGTATGTAGAGTCTCCCGTGTTAGTATTTTCTTTCTTGGGTATGAAAACCCGGGAGGTTAAATATGTTGGACAGAAACAGATGTTGGTGTTGATGGAGGAGGATACGAAGACGATGGACGAGGTTGTCGTGACTGGGTATCAGCGCATCCGGAAGTCGGATATGGTGGGTTCAACGAATACCGTCAAGCGAGAAGATTTGTTTTTTGACGGAACTAATTCCATTGAACAGATGTTGCAGGGAAAATTACCGGGTATGTTGGTGATGAATACTAGTGGCTTGGTCGGAAAACGGCAGAAAGTGCGTGTTCGGGGTACGTCAACTTTGTTGGGTAATCAAGAGCCAGTTTGGGTGATTGACGGAATTATTCAAGAGGACCCGCTTCCTTTTAAAAGTCGGGAATTGGATAGTTTTGGAAATATATCGTCGGATAATTTTGATACGGTGAAGGATTTCGTCGGGAATGCGATTGCTTGGTTGAATCCGAATGATATCGAGGATATTACCGTGTTGAAAGATGCTTCAGCCACGGTAATGTATGGTGTGAAAGCCGCTAACGGGGTGATTATTATTAAGACGAAACAGGGGGAAGCCGGAAGAATGTCGGTTAGTTATAGTGGCAATATGTCTATAACTCCTCGTTTGACCTACGAGAAAATGAATTTGATGAATTCAAAAGAGCGCGTAGATGTTTCTCGCGAGATTTATGAACGAGGGTTGACATCGAATCAGCGTCCGTTGGAAAAGATCGGTTATGAAGGTGTTTTGGGGCGTTATCTGGCGAAAGAGATTTCATACGATATGTTTAACGAGGAGGTGAAAAAGTTGGAAACCCAGAATACGGATTGGTTCAAGTTGTTGTTCCGTAATAGCGTAAGTATGAATCATAGTTTGAGTTTATCGGGCGGAACGGATAAAATCAGTTATTATGGTTCGGTAAATGCTACTATCAACAAAGGAACTTCGATTGGTAACGAGAGTACAACATACAGTGCTTCGGTTGGGTTGAATGCGAAGGCCGGGAAAAAAGTTGACCTGAGTTTAAGGCTCAGCGGTTCCACTTCTGAAACAAAGGGGTATTATCAGGTTGATCCTTATGGTTACGCGTCAACAGTGAGTCGCGTGATCCCTTGTTTCTCGGAGGATGGAGAAAAGTTTTTCTATAAGGATACGGACGGGTATATGTACAATATTTTGAACGAAATTTCCACGACCGGTAATAAAAATACAAGTCGTACGATGGGTGTTTCAGCCAGTTTGCGTTGGGATATTTTGGAAGGTTTGCAATTCGAGAGTACGTTTGGGGCAAACACCTCCAATGTCGTGGGTGAGTCGTTTGCGGATGAACAGAGTCGATATATCACGGGAATTAGAGGGTATGAATTCGGCACGCAACGTCCGACGGACGAATTGTATCAACGTTCTAAATTACCCCATGGTGGAGAATTGAACACGACGGAGGATCGTAATTTTAATTACACGTGGAGAAATTCTTTATCCTATAATTATGTTCTTGCCGAAAAGCATCGTTTTAGCTTGATGATCGGTCAAGAGTGTCGTAGTAATAAATATGACGGGACGTCTTCTACGATCTACGGTTATTTCCCGGAACGGGGAAAATCCGTGTCCTTGCCCCCGACCATAATAAAGGATCAGATGGGAAAAAGCGATCGTAACGATTTGTTTGACCGATATTCTACTAACGTGATTGACCGGAAAGCTAATTACGTGGGTTTTTATGGTAGTTTTACTTACGGGTTTAACGAGAGGTACGTGTTGACGGCTAGTGTGCGTTCAGATGCATCGAACCGGTTTGGACAGGATACTCGTAATCGATTCTTGCCGGTATGGTCTTTTGGTGCTCGTTGGAATGTACATTATGAACCGTGGATGCAAAATCAACAAGTGATCAGCGATTTGAATTTCAGGGTTAGTTATGGTTGGCAGGGGAATGTAGCAGAGAATTACGGGCCCGATCTTATTGCCCGGATCGGTAAGGGAGAAGAGACAATAGATCAATCGCGGACGGGAGAGTACATGATGTTTATAAGGTCGCTGCCTTATGGAAATTTGCGGTGGGAAAAGACGAAGACGATTAATCTGGGGACGGATTTCGGGTTGTTTCAGAACAAAATCACTTGGACTATCGAGTATTATAACAAGAGAACTGAGGATATGATTATCGAGAAAAGTGTTCCTTATGCTTTTGGGGTTACTTCCATGCCCGTGAACGGGGGAAATATGACAAATCACGGGATCGAGATCTCGGTGGGTTTTACTCCTGTGCGCACGAATAATTTTACGTGGAATGTATCTATGAATACGTCTAAGAATTTCAATAAGATCGAGTCGACCCTGAATGAAAATGAAAACTGGCGGGCTGCTGCCGGTGGGAATTTGAATAAAAAAGGGTATGCCGTATCGTCTTTCTGGGCATTTGATTTCGTGGGTTTGAACCCGGAAACCGGTTCCGCCGAATTTAATATACCTTCCTTGGAAGAGAATCCGGATGGTTTGATGGATGCCACGACTTTTATGAAATACATGGGAAAGTTGGAACCGGATTTTTCAGGTGGTGTATCAATGTCATTCCGTTACAAGAGTTTGTCTTTGTCAACTTCGTTTAACTTACAGGTAGGAGGGAAAAAGTCTATATGAATTGTGTACGTGCTATTGACTTCCTTACTTCTCAACCTGATTGGGATGGAAAAAATGTAATA
>ENA-UEPH01000818-UEPH01000818.1-human-gut-metagenome-genome-assembly--contig:-NODE-818-length-34193-cov-7.815248_pt1 | contig 34193 bp, 20 predicted proteins | sample MGYA00242891_ERZ507898 | MGnify/ENA primary metagenome ERZ507898 (study PRJEB26167, sample SAMN06115411) | human gut metagenome | host: Homo sapiens | place: China:Guizhou | collected 2014-10-15...
GTCGTCATCATTTACAGCATCGTGTCCCGGCACGGCTACGAGGGGCTTGTCCTGACGACGCTGATGGCGGGCATCCTACTCGTCATCTTCGGGTTCCTGCGGCTGGGGGCACTGGTCAAATATATCCCCTATCCGGTGACGACGGGCTTCACCACCGGGATCGCGCTGCTGATCTTCTCCTCACAGATAAAGGATTTCTTTGGTCTGCCCCTTGTCGATACTCCGCCGGAATTTTTCGATAAATGGGGAGCCTATGCCCAAAACGCCATGGACTTCAGCCCCTCGACACTCGGGGTGGCGGCCTTCACACTGCTGGTCATCCTGGTAGTCAGGCATAAAATCCCCAAGCTCCCCGCGCCGGTGGTGGCCGTATTCCTGTCCACACTGCTGGTGTGGCTGTTCTCCCTGCCGACCGACACCATCGGTTCCCGCTTCGGTACGCTGCCCACGGGCTTTCCCGACTTTGCGCTGCCCCAGGGCGTCACCTTCGAGCGCATCCGCGAGCTGTTCCCCGACGCGCTGACCATCGCCCTGCTGGCGGGCATCGAGTCGCTGCTGGCCTGTGTGGTGGCGGACAGCATGACGGGCGACAGGCACAATTCGAATATGGAGCTGATTTCGCAGGGCATCGGCAATGTGGCTTCCGTGTTCTTCGGCGGTTTCGCCGCCACGGGCGCCATCGCCCGCACGGCGACGAATATCCGAGCAGGCGCGATGTCATCCATCTCCGCCATGGTGCATTCCCTGTTCCTCGTGGCTGTGGTCATGTGGTTGCTACCATTGATAGAGCTCATCCCACTGGCAGCCCTTGCCTCCGTACTGGTGATAGTTGCCTACGATATGAGCGATCTGCGCACTGTGCGCCATATTTTTCAGGGACCTAAGTCCGACTGGTCGGTAATGCTCCTGACTTTCGCGCTCACGGTGGTGTTTGACTTAACCGTGGCTGTATATACTGGAGTCATACTGGCGTCGTTGCTGTTCATGCGCCGCATGGGCGAATTAACGGGTCTCCATACCTGCGTTTCCAGGGAGGACGAGGCATCCGGGCACGAAATCCCTATCCCGGACAAAAACAACGTGCCCGACGGAGTGGAAATTTTCGCCATCAACGGGCCGCTGTTCTTCGGTGTGGCTGACCGATTCCAGTCCACGCTGAACGCGATGGAGACGCCGCCCAAGGTATTCATAATGTATCTGCACAACATGTCCGCCATCGACATGACAGGTATCCACGCATTGGAAGAATTCCTTGAGCGCCGACGGAAAGGCTGTCGCGTGCTATTCGCCGCCGTGCGGAAACCCGTCCACAGGACGCTCCAGCGGGTCGGAATTCTGCGCACCGTGGGCGAAGAGAACGTCTTCCCCTCACTCGACGAAGCGCTGCTCCGCGCCGAGGAAATTTTGGAAGATACCATTATGGCCCGGGGAAAGAGTTTTGCTACGGCTGAGTTCGAGATTCTGAAGCTATCACGAGAGCGCAGCAAAAACTGAAGAAGCTCCTGAGCCATATTAACTCGTCGCCAAGGCAAAATACCATACCGAGAAGCAGAACAGGCACACCCAGCCCCGAAAAGACAGTGCGAAGCATGAAAAACTCCGTGGCGGGGCACCCCCGATGGAATGCCCCCGGTAATATCAGACGAGCAGGCTCTGTCATAGAATGTGATTGTTTCATCTCCACAGTATGGTGAAAAGTACAATCTTTTTCTCCGGTTTTTCCGTTATCGGACTCCATGGCTGAGGTATTTAGTTAGTTATCTCTTTGAGACTTCAAGAAATAAAGCATCAATCATTTTTTGTGACACAGCCATTTGTATTTGTTGTTCAACAAATTTCAAGTACGGGGTGGAACTATGTTTTTACATCTTATTGTTTTTGGATGGGCTATCTTTACTGCTGTATTTAGCTTCCAGCTGATGCAGATTTTTCTGTACGGGCAAGAAAAGATTGCATTAGTCGACATACGGAATATCCCCGTACTGCTTGTTTTGATAGGTATTCCTCTTATTCCCATAACCATTCACAGTTTCAAGAAACTCACCAGCGCCGAAAAGACCTATTGGTCGTGGTTCTGCCTGTTCGGCGTTTACGGCATCTTTGTTCTAGCACTGATTTTCATAAGGAACCTGAATACGATTGCCATCTATTCCTCAGCCATCATCGACACCTCCATCATCCTGTGCCTCGAAAAGTTTGTCACAGCGATGAAGGAACGCTCGAACAGCACGCCCCCCCAACAACGCCATCTGATTTCCATTTGCCTGCTCGCCGTTTTTGCGTTGCAGTTCGTTTTCGGTGTGCTGTAAAACCGAAAATACACATCCCAAGCCGGTTATCCCCTTCAAGCACTTTATAATGAACAAAGAAAAGGCCGAAAAATGTTCTCGGCCTTTTCTTGTAGGCTCTGTCATAGGATGTGATTGTTTCATCTCCACAGTATGGTGCAAAATACAGTCTTTTTCTCCGTTTTTTCCGTTAGCGGAATCCATAGCCGAAGCATTTAGTCGGTTATTTCTTTGAAGACTCAAAAAATGAAGCATCAACCATTTCTTGTGACACAGCCGACGAGCAATAGTTCCTTCATTTGCCGCTCGGGCACCGTTCACAGATGCTCCGCATCATATCCCGGAACGAACGCTTGCGTGCCTTCGATTCCCCAAGCAAAACAAATGAATAGAATTTGGCAGCGTACTTGTTTGTCCGTATTGTTTTTCGAAATCCTGCATATCTACCCTCTTTGATTTGCGGGTCGAGTCCTCTACCGGCCGCTTCCGGCAGAGGACTCTTTGTTTCAACGGCCGAGTAGATCTGCCTGTAATTCTCTGCAAAGGCAGGACTGTGTCCGGCGAACCTGGTAAGGACAAACAATATCGCTACATTCCAGCCACATCGGGAGACATCTCCCCATCAAAAAAGCTTCCGGGCCGCATGAGCCTCATGGGATGTGGTAGCTCCGGGGCGATGGAAAAGCATCCATTGCTCAGATCATAGAAGTTCCAGAAACCTCCCGCGTACCCGCTCTGCAAAGAGTTCCCATTCAGTTAGCGATACGCCATTCAAGCGCGAGTATTTTTGCCATTCCCACATGTCGGGGGCAGAAACCCAGTCGCTCTTCATTGGCTACCCTCGCCACTGTGATGGCTTCCATTTCCAAATCTTCCCTTGTGCCCTCCCTGGACGTTGCGAGTTTTCCCTGGAGTTGAAAACTGGAAAGGAAGGGGCTGTTTCCGTGACAGAATGAATGGAGTACCCCGCAAGGGCCCGGAGAGAACGATGGTGCGGAAGATGCGGCCCTGGCACGCCCTCTTCCTCTTCGATGGGAGTGGAGAATTATCGATAACCGCAAGAAGGTGGTGATGACGACCCGACCGGGCTCTGTTTAATATATATTTACGTAAATATGTATTTACAATATTCCATGTACATGTAATACTATAAATACATATTTATGAGGAGAATAAAAACTATGTATATCTGTGCCATAGCCAACCAAAAAGGCGGCGTGGGCAAGACAACGACGGCACACAATCTGGGAGTTCACCTTGCTAGAAATGCAAAAAAACGCGTGCTGCTGCTCGATTTGGACGCTCAGGGGAACCTGAGCGACGCCTGTGGCCTTGATCCGCAAACGCTGGAATATACCGTTTTCGATGTCCTCGCTGGAAACGCCTCCATCGCCGAGGCGAAGAGCACGCTGGAAGCGGGGTTGGATATTCTCCCGGCCAATATCCGGCTTGCAGAAGCGGAACTGGCCTTTGCCGGGCGAATGGGGAGGGAGAATCTGCTGAAGAAAGCCCTCCTCTCTGTTTCGGGCGAATACGATTATGTGCTGATAGATTGCCCGCCTTCTCTCGGGCTTTTGACCGTCAACGCCCTTAATGCGGCAAACGGATTGCTCATCCCTGTGCAGGTCGAGTATTATGCTCTGGCGGGGCTGGCGCTCATCAGGCAGACTGCGGAGCTTGTCCGCGATCTCAATCCCGATTTGAAAATCCTCGGACTCGTCCTGACGTTTTTTGATGCCCGAAAGACACTCAATAAAGATGTGGCCGCTGCCCTCGCGGACGAATGGGGAGACACATTGTTCTCAACCCGTATCCGGGACAATGTGAGCCTTGCGGAAGCCCCCAGTAATGGCAGGATGTGTTCAGCTACAAGCGAAGCTGTTACGGCGCAAAAGACTATGCGGCCTTTGCTGCCGAATTTCTGGAAAGAACGGAGGGATGCTATGGGACTCGGGGATAGAGGAAAGAACCAAGTGAAGAAAGGGAGCCCCAGCGGGCTGTTTGCCAGAACGGAGCCCAGTATTACAGAAATATAGGCTTCCAGCAATACACAAATACAGAATACTATAAATACAGGAATACAGGAACTCCTACCTGAAAAAAATGACCAGAGGAAAATGTACAACATATCTCGGTCATTGTCGGAACGTCTTCGCAAGTATGCTTTCGATGAACGCCGGAAGGAAGTGGACATCGTGCGGGAAGCACTGGACGACTGGCTCAAGAAACAGGGATATTGAGGAAGACGCATGTTGCAGACGGCACACTTCAAACGCTGTATCCCAAACCGTGGAGGCCCGGTGTTGCCCTCCTGAAACAAGCAACACCGGACAGCGTGGAGTACGACGGCTACCGAAACGCCGTTATTAAGGGATCCGAGCTTGTCCTTGAAACGGGAGGTAAACTTTTGGGGAAGTCCTCAAACAGTTTTTCTCTTCTCCCGCTGAGGTGGACAGGCTCTACTTCCAGGATGTACTACGCCATACCGCCAAACATGGCCTGTTCACGCCCGACGAGGTCAGACGCTGTTTTTTCTATCGGGACAACAGAAATCTTACAGCTCACGATTACGGAGAAACTCCGGCGGAAGAAGCACTCAGGTTGAAACCTTCGTAGAGGATGCGCGGGCTCTGGCGGAACGCATGGACAAGACAGATGGAACAGAATGAACTTTTTCTTGAGCCTGCCATAAAAAAGGCCGTATGCGTCTGCTTTGTACTTTCGTTCCGAATGCCGAGGTGTGGGCTGGGAACCGCATATCAGGAAGAGCGCATTCAGGAAGCGTTCTTGCTCTTGTCGTCCGCACACCACAGGAGCTCTCCATCACCCCAGCCAGAAAGCCGACCACCTCAGAACGGCACTCCGAGAAAGCGACATTCCCATTCTCATTGTTGTCCATGATTGGGCGCTTCTGCTTGACGCCTTCCAAGAGAAAGTGACTATATCTTATTAAAATAATAGAATTACATACTTATGTAATTCTATTATTACAGAACTCTGTAAATTGTAGAGGCTCAGGCTTGCTCTAACAGCCAGCTCCGCTTTGCTGGTGCCGCTTGCTGATGAACGGCGTGGTTGATAAATGGTTTGACGGGTTATTGCGTCAATTGGTGAGGCCAGAGCACATTCTGCTCCCCATAACCGTAAAGATACATAAAAAAAGAAGCCAAGTAACTATGGAAATGCAAGACCTGCTCAATGGACGATGCGGTTGGTGCGGCACTGACAGCCTTTATGTCAAATACCACGATGAAGAATGGGGGAGGCTCGTTACGGACGACAGGCTTCTCTTTGAGTTCCTTACTTTGGAAAGTGCCCAGGCTGGCCTGAGCTGGATCACCATATTGCGTAAAAGAGAAAGGTATCGAAAAGCATTTTATGACTTTGATGTCAATAAAGTCGCCCAGATGACTGAGCAAGATGTCGAACGGCTCATGCAGGACGAGGGCATTGTCAGAAACCGGCTCAAGATCAAGTCGGCTATCAGCAATGCCAAACTTTTCATCGCCATCCAGAAAGAGTTTGGCAGCTTCTACAACTACACATTATCATTTTTCCCAGAACAAAAACCGATCAGTTACCAACCCAAAACGCTCAAGGATATCCAAGCCTCTACTCCTGAATCAGACGCCATGAGCAAAGACATGAAAAAACGTGGCTTTAAATTCTTTGGATCGACCATCTGTTATGCCTACTTGCAGGCCACAGGATTTGTGAATGATCATCTGGTAAATTGTATCTGCAGAAAATAAAATTATCCATCAAAATAAGCCAAAACAGATAATATCCGCCGCCCCTAGACAGCAGCGCTTCGATTGGGGGCAGTCGTGATTTGACCCAGTATGATGTTGGCTTTGACGTTGATGACAATGTATATGTTGCGGAGCCCCTGAATAGGAGTTCCGCATATCCAGCTTGGAAGAGGGTATGAAATTCACCTTTCCGTAAGGCTATCTGCGCCTAAGCAGCGTGCGGGCATCTTCCTCGCTCTGAGCGATCGCCATAAACGCTTTACCCTGCTCCGCTTCCTCCGGATCAAACTTGACCTATAATCCGGGGACGGAAAGCAATGCGCATTTCTCCTCGATGGACTCCATGAGTGTTGCAGCTTCATCAGGTCACGTAAGTAATCAGCCCGGCAAGATGCGCCCTGAGTTGTTCAATGTCCGAAACGCCCCCTTCATCGAATCCTTAACCCATCCCCTGGCTCAGCCGGGAGATGGGTTAAGGATCCGAAACCGGTTTCCTTCGAAAAGCTACTCGGCCTCGCATAATGCATTCCCGTTTGCGGACTCCCCCTTTCGGGACAGGTATGTTCTCCCATCAGGAATCCGTCGGAGACGTCGGAGAAGGGGTCTGTTCGGCCTCCCGTTCTTTGATGTAGCTCTTCCAGCCGGGACACCAGCCCGTATGCCAGCGCCAAATGTGGGCCAGTAGCGATTTTGGTTTTCTTTCCGCATAGTTCCGGAAACGACATACTTCACATCTACGTACGGACACTTTTCATGCCTCCCCTCTTTTTCTTGACCATTCGTCATAAGTAAACTGTACAGACGGAAACAGGTTTCGCTTGCGTACCATCTTGCGCCCCCCTCAGGATTCATTTCGCCCGTCAGCCTCATTTCAATCACGGCACGGCCCACCGATTCTTTTCAACAGCATCGCCTGTCCCACTCCCAGGTGACCAAAGAGGGAGTCCTGCGGTTGGGGCACTCTTTTTTGGGGCAGAGCTGACAGTTGTAAAACTTGCTGTCGGTCTGGAAGAACACACCCGAAACACTGTACTCGGGCCGCATCATCAGGCTGGGCAATAGGGTCACACCCAGTTTCTCGGGCAGTGGGGCCAACAGTTCAAACAGGGGCACCTGCTCCTCAAGAGACCATACCTTCAGCGAACCGGGATTCATAGCTGAAACCTGAGCAATACCGTACCGCTCTAGAAGCGTCCTTTCCAGCAGGTTTTCAGCCTGCTGAACGGCCACTTCCCGCAAGGCACTGGCGAATACCTGCTCCAGCGAGGAAGAAAGGGAAAGGCTCCAGTCGGCCAGTTCCATCCCTTCACTCGCCAAATAGGGAAAGGCCCGCCCCAGCCCATTCATCTTCTGACGCAGCAGCGGGCTGGAAAAAGTCACTTCTCCGACCTGTACCTTCTCTTCGTCCAGTATGGTCAGGCCGCACAGCCTAGCCACGGCTTTGGGCCTAGCCACGCGCACAGCTTCCTCCGCTAACCGGCTCAGCCGATCCATGAACTTTGTCTGCCCGGGCCGGATGCGCAACCTGCACCCTAGGGATTCCAGATCAAATTCCAACGGCACGGTTTCGACAAGAATGACATTCTGATCCATGAATCCCCTCCGTCAGTTGCAGGATGGCCGCATACGGTTCCTTTGCCTCACCCGGATATCAAATCGAGCCATCACCAAGTCGGCACAAAAATATTGTACGCACAATCGGCATAGGTACAGCGTAACTGCTTAAGGGATATAAAAGTGGTATGGAATGCGTCCACACCCTCAGGTTTATCGATACCACCTATGTGACGAATGCCGTCTGAAGAGTAAAATTTACCGCTGTGAGGGGGACGTCTGCGGGATGTCCCCGGGTCGGCATCAGGTTCATATCCTGAGCCCCCGGTGAAGCGATTAGGCAAGCTTCGCCGAGAAACTGACCATGCGCCTTCCCGGGAGCTGAGGATTCGGTCCGCCGCTGCCGGACGAGCGGGCTCGTTTGCGCCCTTCTCGCTCGCCGCTTCGCCTGATCAGGATCTGCGGGCTGTCGGTCTGGATCTGTAAACACTCAAATTTGTGGCGGGAAAAATCTATTTTTTCAGCATGTTCAAACGCTGCCCGCAGATATGGCCAAACCCGGGCAAAGGTACCATCCGCACCCCACTTCCTGAAACGCCGCCATGCGGTCACGTAGTTCCCCAAAGATCGGGGCAGCTCGCTCCAGGGGCAACCCGTGGTGAGCACATGCAGAATGGCTTCCAGAGTTTGCCTGTTATCCGCCGGAAGACATCCCCGCAACCTTGGCCGTACCAAGAGGAGTAGCCGGATATATTCCCACTGTGCGTTGGTGAGCCTATATACTGACATGGCCATGCCTGCCGTTATTGCGTCATGCCCCGGGATGCCGGGCCCACTGAAGTTTCAAAACGACACTGTACCGGACATTCCACCTATCACACGGGTAAAGCCATGAGGCCAGCCGGGGACAAAATGGAGCATCAGCACCACGAGAGCCCGGATTATGCCGGGCAAGCTACAGCGCAAATCGTGCCTTCAACATCCATATCGATCGTCTGCCCCGGCACGAGGTGCAGAAACCGCTCCCCGGATTGCCCACCGTGCAGCAACTCGGCCAGATAAGCGGAAGATCCCCATATCTCGGAGTACGGCAACAGCGTAGCCTCCGCCACTTTTCGGGCCTCGTCCACATAAGCGTCCCCCATCTCCGGCCAGCGGATATGGCAAGCGTTCTTGTAGTTATCGAGCAGCGCGTTTTCCGCCTTCATCATCCGGGCGGCTTTGGCCGCGCCGAATTTTTTCTCATACACGGAAAAACGCCTATACGATTCCAGATGAAAGGGAACCAAAAAATATTTCAACCACCCCGGGCTGATCCAGTATGTGGCACCCTCCCGGGAAGAAGCGTTGGCCCCCTTCTGGTCAAGCCCAAGCAGCAACGGAATACAATCATGCAGTTTTGGGAAAACCAACGTTGCCCGGCTGGCATGCACGCCGCTCAACCCGCGCCCACACAGCCCGTAGCCGCACAGAACCGCCAACGGCCCGTCGTTCTCCTGTTCAAAGGCATCCACGAGGCCTTGAAACGCGCTGCGCAGTTTTTCCGGATAGTCATGCAGCCGCTGCTCCAAAAAGTTCATGGGAGGCGGATTCCGCATATCGGATGCGAGCACTTCCAGCTCGGGACGCAGGACTTCACAGGCGATAAGCAATGTTTTCATACTATTCCAAATGTTGCCGTCAAAAAATGCAGGACCTTTGCGCAGTGCGGTTTCACGGGGCAATCCCCAAAGATTCCCTATAAGGGCCAAGAGCGTGCTCACAAAGGTTCGGTGAGCACCGCCGCCCCCCCGCAGCATGAGTGTTCGCCAAGGCGACGTGGCGCAGCCGCATCTTTTAGGATGCGCCTTTCCCTCCAAGAGGCGGAAAACCGATTTCCCTCACGAAAAGGTCGTTGAATTCTACATGGGTCGAGAGTTCGACGGGCTTCACGAAAGAGGCGATCCGGTCGGCCATCTTCCGTTCTCCCAGAGAAAGCAGGCACAAACCCGCCCCTTCCGCAGCCGCGTTGCCGATAGGAATGATCTTATCGACCGAAATGCCTGGGAACATGCCCAGAGCGACGGCCTTTTCCCGATCCAAATAATTGCCGAACGCACCCGCAAGGTAGATCCGGTCGATCTGGGATGCTTCGATTTTCACTTCCTTAAGCAGAACAGCAATGCCCGCCGCAATGGCGGCCTTGGCAAGCTGGAGTTCCCGGATATCCTTCTGCGTAATGACAATGTCCCGTTCGTTGCCCTGCTCGCCAGCAAAGGCCAACACAAATTCCCGCATACCGCCGACCGTGCGTAACCTGCCCCCGAGAGGCTGGGAAAGTGCCGGGGACTTTTCGCCCGCAAGCCGACCCGAGACTCCCAGCAGGCCGCAGCGGAGCAGTTCGGCCACCGCGTCGATGAGCCCGGAACCGCAGATTCCCTGCGGAGGCATATCGCCGATTACCCCCAACCGGACGGTGCCGTTTTCGAGCAGGACGCTCTCAATGGCCCCGTCTCCCGCCCTCATGCCGTTCTGGATATGCGCACCCTCGAAAGCGGGCCCCGCCGCTGCGGAACAGGCCAGCAGCCAACCCTTGTAGCCCAGAATGATTTCGCCGTTCGTTCCGATGTCCACGGCAAGGGAGTAGCCCTTCTGTTCCCACAGCTTCGTGGCCATGGCGACGCCAAGGGTATCGGAGCCCACATAACCGGAGATATTCGCGAGGACATGCACGGTCCCTTCCGGATGCATGGGCAACCCCAGCCTGCCGCCCTTGACCACTGTGCGCGGGCGATAACAGGGGATAAAGGGCGCCACGGACAGATTTTTGGGATCGACGCCCAGAAACAGATGGCTCATGGTCGTATTGCCCACGGCAACGACGCTGTACACATGGTTCTCGTCGATGGAGAGGCTCCGGAGAAGGCCGCGCATGGTTTCGGAAATGCCCTTGATGGTCACGGCCTGCATCTTCTCGAGATTTTCACGGCCTGCTGCAGCGGTAATCCGGCTCAGCACGTCGGCTCCGAACACACGCTGCGGGTTGGCCGTACCGTCTGCATCCAACACTTCGCCGGAAAGCAGATCGACGAGGTAGACCGCGATGGTCGTCGTACCGATATCAAGGATGAAGCCGTACCGGAGGGCATGGGTATCGCCGGGTTCGACGGCGATCAGTTCGTCCTCGACCAACACCGCGGTAACCTCAAAATCCGCCTTCCGCACAATCTCAGGCAGGCCGCCCAACAGGCTGAAAGCCACCTTCTTGTTCTTGCCCACCTGAGCCAGAATGCGCTCCAGATCGGACGCCTGATCCCGCAGGCTGGGCTTGGACAACTGGATGAACTTCTTCTCGATCAACGAATCGGAGTACTTTTTTTCTTTCTGGAGGTTGGGCAAACGGACCTTTCTCCGGACGTCATCCCGGCCAGCCGAGATCTCGATGACCACATCCTCCCGGATCAGGCTTTGGCAGGCAAGAACCTTGCCGTCCCCCCTGGTCATGAGGAACGACTCATCCCCCTCAACCGGAGCCAGCGTTCCGGAACGCACCTTCACGGCGCATTTGCCGCAAATGCCGCGCCCTCCGCACTCCGCACCTTCCAGTATGCCCGCCTTGAGCAGGCAATCCTTCAGGCTTGTTCCCGCCTCAGACTGGAAACGATACCGCTTGCCGCCGGCTAACACTTCGATGTTCATGATGCTCATGTCCGCCCACCCCTGTTGCCCGAACCCGTTCAGGAAAGCGAAAACGGAACCCGGCATTGCGTGTTCCAAGCCGCTATCAATTTCTCTGCGATCTCGTCTCCCGCCTTGGGAATGATGACAATCTTCGATTCATTGCCGCTAGCTTCCAGAACCCTCGTCTCGACCTTGTCGTTGACCCCGTCCACATGGAACCAGCCATGCTCCGTATCCGAAAGGATTCCCTTGACGCGCAGCGCTCCGGGCAGGATCTCGCGGACAAAGGCTTCCACCCTTTCCGGGGGCAGCCCTTCCGTCGTCGTGATGATGTACTGGCCCGGCCTCGTGTATGATTCCTTGGCGCTCCGTTTAACAAACTTGCTCTCCAGAGGAGAAGACGTAGAGACTTCGTGCATGGAGGAATCCAATATCCCTTCAACACATGCGTAACTGGTTTCAACAATCCCGGCGTGCGGGTTGAGCTGCCTGATCTTTTTCCGAATCCGAGACAGCGTCTCGCCGTCTGCGAGCTCGATCTTGTTGATGATGATCCGTTGGCTGGCGATGACCTGCTCTTCCACCGCATTGATGTCCTCAACCAGATCAAGGAAGCTCTCCGGATCTATCAGGGCGATCATGCCCTGATAGACGTAATGGCCGCCAGTAAGCCGCTTCAAATCGCATAGGATATTCCTGAGCGGAAACGGATTGGCCATCCCGGAGGTTTCCACAATCACGACATCCAGAGAACGCTTGGCGAGCAGGACAAGAGCCTCCAGAAAATTGCCGGAAAGGCAACTGCAGAAAACCTGCCCGTCATTAAGTTCTTCAATCTCGATGTCTTTGGCCCGAATGAGGCTCGAGTCGATATTGACCCGGCCCCATTCGTTGATGATGACGCCAATCTTTTTTCCCTGCGCGGCCGCTTCGTCGAGGATACGGTTCAGCAGCGTCGTTTTCCCCGAGCCCAAGAACCCGGTAATGAAGAGCAGAGGCACGGGACCGCAGGGATTGTTCATAGGGCTTCCTCGATCTGCCGGATAAGGTCGTCCAGATTGGGAATGAGCGACGAGTACTTCAGTTCGCCGTTGAGATACAGGCTGGGCAACTGCTTCACGCCCATCTTCTTGATCCGGGAGATGTTTTCAGGCGTGTTGTACATGTATTCCACGACATCGATCCTGTCGCCGAAATGCTTCTTCGCGTCTTGGGCGACGCCCCACATGTACGTACAAGCCGCGCACGCCGTGGAATCCAGCGTGAAGGCTTCCAACAGGGGCTTTTTCAGATTGCCGTAGTCGGGCAGTTCCACATCCACGTCCATAGAGCTCAACTCATAGTTGGCCACCATCTCGCGGGCCTTGTCGGTATGCAGAACAGCCTGAGACAGAGCGATCGCATTCTCCACCGGAGATGCATAAGGCATGTCTCAGCCAGGGGAGAAGATGAAGTTCTTCCTTGTGTTCAGGCTGTCGATGAGGTCGATGCCCACCTTCATGTTGTCGAGCTGCGTACCAAGCAGCAAGGCGGTCGTCAGGGGGATGTTCCCGCCGATGGCGACATCGTAGCTGTCGGTGAGCTTGTGGGCCGCCACGATGTTGACATTTTCATCAACGGCGAGGGAATCCGGCTTCGTCTGGCACATGAGCTCAAGGATATGGGTCGCGTTGCCGCACACGAAGAAGGACGAAAAGGCGCCCTTGTTGCGGATATGCCTGAAGATCTTTGCATAGGGCTCGAAGACGAAGTTCTTGAAATGGGTTGGGGAAATCTGGGATACGACCGGGTCCACCGGTACGATGACGTCCACGCCTTCTTCCAGATAGAAGTCGGCCATCTGCAGCCCCAGTTCCGTGGTGTAGGCCATCAGCTCCTTGACATACTCGGGGTGCTGGCGCGCATCGCGGAAAAAGTTCGTTCCCCTCAAGTGGGAAGCCAGCGTATACGGACCGCAGAAGAGCCCGTACAGAGCGGTTCTGTCGCCCACGGCCTTTTTGATGCGCCGCGTGACATCCAGTACCAGAGGGATTCGTCCGGAATCTCTAGTGATCTTGATATCGGGAATTTCAAAAGTCGATTCCAGGGGATGCGAGCGGACGCTGGGCGGGCCGTTCTTTTCCCATTTGATGGTGCAGCCCAGAATTTCCGCTTCCAGCTGCAGGTCAAACAGGAGGATCAGGCCATCAGGCGCATACATCTTTTCCACTTCCAACAAAGACTCGACGAGCTTGTCCGCGTCCTGATAGACTTCATCGGCAGTGTATCCCTTCAAAAACCCGGCATGGACCCCAGCCATGGGAACCCAGGCGGGACGTTCCGTTTCTTCATGCCTAAGCGTTTTAAAAAGCACTTCTTTGCCAGTCATGCAAGACTCCTTTGTTGATGTTTGGAGCTGCAGGATGCCTTCCTGTAATGGCATCATTTTCGGAAACCGCCGACATGCTCCCAGCGACAGCCATCCTCTCGTGATGCGGCTGTTTTTACCGGTTCATGTCAACGTTCCGAATGTTTTTCGCCAAGCGGCTTCGCCACTCAGTTTCTGACGCTGGCCGCGTAGTCGGAAGAGGCCCTGACCATGGCCAAAATATTTTCCAATGGTGTCCGAGCGGCCAGATCGCAACCGGGCATCATCACGTAACCACCGTCCAGCCCGGCGATTTCGGCATTGGCGTACGCTGCGGCATACACAGCCTCACTCGTCCCCATGCACAGCAGTTCGTTGGGATTGAAATTCCCCACCATAGTGAGTTCTTTGCCTGCGGCCTCCAAAGATTCCTTGAGGTCCACGGGGGAGTCCACGGAAAAGCCATCAATCCCCAGAGCCTTGACGTGAGGAAGCCTCATACCTGCCTTCCCGCAGATATGCAGCAAAAATGTTTCACAATTTTTCAACTGGGAGATGAGCCCCTCGAGCGTGGGGACTACGTGTTGCTCGTACATTTTTGGGCTGATCATGTCCCCGGACGAACAGGGGTCACAAGTCTGGATGAGATCGCAACCGTTCTCACAGTACATGTTGGCGATTTCGGCGCAACAGTCCGTGGCATACTCAAGCAACGGCTTGATATACGGAGACTTCTTCCCCAGCAGGATCATAAACTCTTTCACGCCTACCATCATGCTTGCACCGGAGAAAGGGCCGACCATCTGACCGGCCACGCTCTTTCTGTCGCCCACAAGCTTTTTTATTTCCCGGGATTGGCGCATCATTTTCTGAATCAGTTCACTGTTCTCCAGCCTTTCACGGATTTTCGAGCGATCCAAGGAAGAGATATCCGCCGCAACGTCGTGGATGCAGGGTTTAACCTCGATCGGGGCGCCGATCTTTGAGATCTCGGTGGGGCAACCGAGAGCCTCAAGCAACCCAATCCAGCACCCCAAGCCCGTAGTGACCGAGTCACTCTGCATCTCGTCATATGTCCTGACTATCAGCTCAGCACCAAGATCATCCATCTCGCGCAGATCTTTAAACGAAATCTTTTCCCGCTCGATCATCCACGTTTCACCGAGGAGGATCATCATGGGCACACGATCCACCGGGTTGTGGGCAAAAGCAGCTTTGACACGTTCTTTGGAAGTCATGGTGCGGGGCATAAATTTCTCCTCTTATAGAGCAATGTCCGGATCCGTTTAAGACATATCTCCAACTGATTGCTATAAAAACATTGGGGATGACGGCCTATTGACTGAAGGCACGCCCGCTTCCAGGAACCGCCCAGGCCAGAGAAAAGTTCCCGGAAAACGGCTGCATTTCATCGCCTCCGCCGATAGAACCGACCGGAGGCGATGAAATGTTAGCGTGTCATCATCTTTCCCAGAAATCGCCTCAGGCGATTACGCGGCTAGTATTCCATCGGGAGGCCCATCTGGGTCAGTTCCTTCTTCACCTTGTCGTACATATCCATGTACCACTTCTGCGGCTGGACGGTGACGAGGTTGTAGCATTCCCTGAAGTCGCCGCCCATCTTGTGCGCGGTATGGGAGTCAATGGTGGGCTGGTACTTGGCCATGATGCGCTTGACCAGATCGTTGGCATGGGCACGGGTAAGGCGCGCCTTGGCGACGGCTTCGCCCACTTCGGCGGAGAACTGGAGGCCAAGGCCGCTCTGATGGTCCTTAAGCCCGCTCTGGGCACCGGTGCCGCCAGAGACGCCGTTGCCGAGCACGACGGCACTGATGGCGGAGGCGGCGGATTCCCAGAAGAAGTTTTCATGACCGATGCCGTGCGTCATCTGCCAGCCACCGCCGGTCAGCGGTTCGCACACGGTGTTCTTGGTAACGGCGGCGTTCTGGTGGTTGCTGCACCACAGGGAGTACTTGCTGGTGTTGCTGAAGTACATGGCGTCCACGGACCAGGAACCGTTCAGCGGCACGTCAAACAGCAGCTTCTGGATGATCCATTCCGCGGTGCCGGTAACGGCCGATGTAGCGGGACCGCCGGACAGGCCGCCGGGGTAGGAGGTCATGACGCTGTAGAAGTTGATGCCGTAGGTATGCCACTGCAGGGCGCGGGAGAGATGCTTGTATTCCACCTTCTGGTGCGGCAGGGTCAGGCAGCAACGGAAGTCGCCCTTATTGGCTCCCCAGCCGGGATCAAAAGCGGCCTGCATAGCGGACATGGCGATGGCGCGGATACCGCCGTCGGCGAGACCGGGACGGCAAACCTGGCGGCAGACGTCCTTAACCTGAGCGACGCTCCACAGTTCGGAGAACATTTCCCACGGAGAGTCGGGGGTAATGGGCATGCCGTAGATTTCCGTCAGGTTCCCTTGGAAGTGGCACATATCAATCTGAGGCACCTGAGCGTAGCTCATGGCGATCTGATGATAGATATCCTGAGAAACGGGGCCGAGAATACGGCCGAGCACGGAAACCGGGTTCTTCACATGGTCGTAATCTTCAAAGCCGCGGTGAACGGCGGTGAAGGAATCCTTGCCCACGCCGACGGTGTAACGGTCGGCGGTGTTGGCAGCCGCGTCAAGGATTTCTTTGCGAGAGAATTCAATGATCCTACGGGTATCAGTGCACAACACACCGACTTCTGCTACCAGATCGATGGCGGCCTGCCACAGGCGGTCGAGCATTTCGTCGTCACAGGGGACCATGTGATCCGGGTCATACTTGATGCCCCACTTTTCGGTGATCTTCTTCAGCTTCGGCCAGTAGACCCTCTTGTCAAAGTCGGATTCAAAGCAAATGGGACCGGTAACAGCTCTCGACCAGAAGTCGATAAATTTTCCACGGGCGCCTATACGCATAGAGATTTCCTCCATAGACAGTGTGTGTTCAGGCTCTACTCAAACCCACCGAAACCGCTTACTTCAAGAGGCTCTTCGCGAGTTCCACCGCTTCCACGGCGTCCTTGGAGAAGCCGTCGGCGCCGATCTGCTCGGCCCACTGCGGGGTCACGGGACCGCCGCCCACGATGACCTTATACTTGTTGCGCAGGCCCTTGGCTTCGAGGAAGTCGATGACTTCCTTCTGGCTGGGCATCGTGGTGGACATCAGGGCGGAGAGGCCGATGATCTGAGCACCGAATTCCTCGGCGGCGGTGATGAACACTTCACTGTCGACGTCGGCGCCGACGTCCTTCACGTCAAAGCCGCCCACGGTGAGCATGGTGGCGACCATATCCTTACCCACGGCATGCACGTCACCCTTGACGGTGCCGATGACGACTTTCGGCTTTTCCTGGAAGGAACCAGCATCGATGGTCTTCATGAGCTCGGGTTCAAGGACCTTGAGCCCGGCCTTGAAGGCGTCGGTCGCGAGCAAGATTTCAGGCAGGAACACTTCCATGATCTGGAACTTGTCGCCGAGAACCTTCAACGCGTCGCCCATCGCATCGATCGCGTCCATGGGAGAGACGCCTTCCTTGATGATCTTTTCCGCCGCGGTTACGGCAGCGTCTTCATCAAAATCCAGAATGGCGTTTTTCAATTCTTCAATGCAAGCCACGTTTGCCATAGAAGTAACCTCCAGAAGTGTGGATACTGAAAAAGGCTTTTGCTCATCATTTGCCTTGGAAAGTTTCCGGGCGCTCACCCCCACTATCGGGCATGGCTTCCCGGACAGCCTCCTGACCTTAATGCCGCTATCCATAGCGATTCTGCATATCGCCCTCTGCCTCCTGCAATAGAATATTTTTCCTTCAATCAAACATGAAACCCGATACTCTTTCGTAAAACCACAAAGAATCATGCCGTTTTTTTGATCTGATCATATCGCAAATGATATGCACAGAACAATTTTTTATGACGTTACATTGCTAGAGTAAAAGAAGTCATGCATAGCAAGATACTTTATGCTAGTGTTTGTCCCAACATTCTCGCGTTGAGAAACATACCCGGCTTCCACCGTTATGTTTGATATTAAGCAAGGAACATGCCATTTTCTTAGGAGAAGGAAAAATTTCTGCCCTCAAAAAATGAACTGAATTGTTTAGCTCTTATCTCGGGCAGTTATTGCGACAAAAAGAACAATATTCAATATCAAAGGGAAAAATTTCACTTTCCATATCTATATATTGATACCTGTTAGCGGAACTCTGTTGACCGCATTCGACACACAATAAGACAACCTGTATTACAATTGAAACATCAAGATCAATAATGAATAATTATAGCTTATTATGAATACTTTTTCTGAAATCTGGCCATAGCCCGCCCCATGCCGCGCAAAGAATTGACTTGGAGCAACCTCGTTTACGCCCCCTTTCTATCCGTCCAATTTATTTCATATCTATATTGAATCACATACTTATTCAGCACGGGACGCCCGGCCCTGTTCCAGTGTTTCATTGTTACGGAGCCACCGCGATTCTTCACGTTATGGGGCGGTCACTTCCGGTGATGCACGTGTCCCCCCCGAAACACAACCCCCATCTTGTGAAATAAATTTCAAAAAGCAGACACCGGAACAGCACTCCGCCCTTCCGCCAAAGCGCATTCGCGGCACTATGCAGCTCCAGCAGCAAGGGGTTTCCCGCACGCCGCGTATGCCCTGCAAAAAACAAGGGGCATGCCTCCCTACGGAAGGCATGCCCCTTAAGGAACGTCCCCAAAGAATCCGCACCCCTCATCCGCCCGCACGGACGAGATGAGTGGGGAACAGAATGAGAAGAACGATGGACAGGCAGGTCGGAAGATCCAGTGCGAGCGTATTCACCGCGTGGGCCTCGCCCCACCGCCAGCTTGACGGCGGCAGGTCAAAGCACCGTCACGCCCCGGCACGGAAAGGCGTATTCAGGAAGGCGCGGGGCTCTGCATTCGGCAAGGTTATCAAGAACGGCCTTGCACAGAGTAAGGCCGAAAAAACACCACTATACCATAACGCTGAACGATGCGGTTCCGTTTTCCGTGACATGCCGTTCTGATAAAGCGAATAGAGGTAAAAGGGATGGCGTCCGTTTCGGCATTTCCCCGAGCGGGTCAGCTCCCCCTGAAGATCGCCCGGCGGAAAGACGGAAACCGCCCGTATACCCGGCAGCCCGGACTCCGCCAGTGGGACTCGCAACAGCCTGCCAACACTACCGGCTTCCGGCGTTAAAGTTCCCATGAGGAGGCTCTCCCCTATTGCGCCTCAAACTTGGCGAGCAGGCCATGTTCCCGGAGCTTGCGGTACAGCTTGCTCCGGGAAATCCCCAGAGTCCGGGCGGCCAGCACCTTGTTGTAGCGGGAATTGACCAGCGCGTCCCACAATACCTTGCGTTCGGCCCGGGCGCTGGCTTCTGAAAAGTTCTGACTGTCCTGGCGGGAGCCCTCCGCATCGGGTATCGTCCCGGCTACGGCCGCCGCCTCCAGTTCACGCATAAAGCGGGGCGGAAGGTGCTGGACAGTCAGCACGGACTGATCATCCCCTAAAGAATATAGCGCGTACACAAGTACATTCTTGAGTTCCCGGACATTGCCGCGCCACGGGTATTGGGCAAAGGCATCATACAGGGCGTCGTCAATCCGGATATCCTTCTGGCGATTGTCCCCGACGCTCTGGGTGACGAAATGCCGGACGAGAAGGGGTATGTCGCTCACGCGATCCCGCAGAGGCGGAATATCCAGTTCGAAAACGCTCAGCCTGTGGTACAGATCCTCGCGGAACTGGCCCTGCCTGACCATCTCCGCCAGATTTCTGTTGGTCGCGCCGATAAGCCGAAAGTCGGAATGGAGCTGACCCTTATGAGCTATCTTTTGGATTTCCCCGGTTTCAAGGACACGGAGAAGCTTCGCCTGCATGGGCAGCGGCAGTTCACCGATTTCATCCAAAAAGATGGTGCCCGTGTCCGCCATTTCAAACTTGCCCTTCACGCCGCCGACCTTGGCTCCCGTGAACGCCCCTGTCTCATAACCGAACAGTTCCGATTCCATCAGTTCCGGCGGCAGTGCGGCACAGTTCACAGTGACGAAAGGCCGATCCGAGCGCTGGCTGGCCATATGCAGAGCCTGCGCCACCAGCTCCTTCCCTGTGCCCGATTCCCCGCATACGAGAATCGGTTCCTGGCTGAACGCGAAACGCCGCCCCAAGCAGCGCATGTTTTCAATGCAAGGGGCTTCGCCCACAATAGCTTCGAACGTATATAATCCACTATTTTTATGTGCTTCCTTCTGCTCTGAGAAGGAGTAGGACTTCATTTCCAGATTGCGAACCGTATCCAACAAGGCCAGCAGCTTATCCTTGTCGAGATTGGAAGGGATGCTTTCGACCACCACCCCCCGCAGCTGACCCTGCTCATCCTGAATAGGATAGCGAAAGGAGACACCCCATACGTTGTTCTTAGTCTGGCTGGAACAGATGACCATCTTGCGCGTGCGGATGCTACTCATGACGCCACGCTCGCCAGTGAGAAAATAATCCGTTATATGCTTACCTATAACACTTTCAGGAAGGTTATACATTTTTAGAAAAGATTTGTTGCAATAGATAAAGAATCCTTTGTCGCAAAAGAGAGCAACACCTGTATGCAGGAGATCAAAAATACCAATATTTATACTTTCAATAATCTTCTCAAATGTTGCCTTCAATATCATTGAAGAGTCAATCATACAGACCTCTCAGTCATGCATTTTGTCTATTGTACAAAAATAGATTCATATATTTATTGACTGATATCGGAAGAGACTGTCATTGTTGAGGCATTTCCGACACATGCCGAATACATCAATATATACTTACTGGAAATACTGTTTTGACTCAAGCGTGACACCCGACAAGTTGCAGGGGGCCTGCCGCTGTACTCCCGTCCGTTTTACACCTGATTCCGCAAGGAGATGCTCCCACAGCGGAAAAAGCGGCTTCTGTCCTTTTGCGCCGAACTACGGGGAATAGCCGAGGAATCAAACTGCTCCGCGTTCCTGCGGAACGCCCTATCTACTCCAGCCTCCACTACCCGGATAATGAAGGGCCGATACCAAAGAGCTCTTCGTTATCTAGTTATTGCATTTTTGATGCCGGAGTCCATCCACCTCAGATATCCTAAAAAATCAAAACCATACGACACGATTGGGGATTAAAAAACAATTTTTCCCCCAAGTACCTTTTGGAGGCAAGAAAAGGGCCTGCATCGCCCGAAACGGGCCTCCTTTTGTCTCCTTAATCCGTCCTCGTGGCCCCTTCCAATGCAAAATTGCCCGGTTGTAGCCCCTCTCTCCCTATAAAGAATGTGACAGAAATAACGTTTAATATGTTCCAATATCGTGACACTTTGTACCCGCATCAATAAGGGGAAAAGACCTCCAAGATAGGTTTCCGTATAAAAAAGTTACTCCAGTTATAGTAAGATACATTTTTAATCAATTTATATCATATAATTGTAATAGAATTTATCAATAATAGTTCCTGTTCTTTTTACTTATAAAGCAGGCAGAGTGTGCCCCGGTACACGCACAAAATTGTACCGCACGGCTCTTTGTACCGATATTGACACAAATTGTCCCGGAAAACGTGCCGAAAAGAACTTTTCTCGATATATGGCGCCCACAATTCCGGGACAATTCTTCTCCGCTTTTTCACATAATTATAAAAAAACTTTTATTTCAGCGTATTATAGCGACAAAAAACAATGGCAAATTATTTGCAATAAAAAGAACAAGTTTCCGGTGAAACGTTTAGTATTTGCATCGGGTTCCTGTTTGAGCTGTTCCATACCCCATATACTGATTAATAGGAATCAAAATGGTTCCAAATTGCACTGTAAAAGCACATATAATTGGATTATGTGCCCATAATGTGACTTTTTTAACGTTATATAGATGTATATTTTGTGAAAATACCTATTTAATACATTACCATAATGTACATCAGTGAATGAATGAATGAATGAATGAATGACATCTTAATATAAAAGAAGATATCATATTCAATTCTAAAACTATTATAGCGACTAGGATCAGTTCAACATCAGCAATGCTGGAAGGTTCCGGACCGGATGGCCGGAGCGCCAGGCTCAGGCCGGAAAAACGTCAAGAGACCTGAACATTCATCTCCACCAGGACGGAATTCTCATGAAAACAGGCAAGTTATACGGTGTGGGCATAGGCCCCGGCGACCCTCAGTATCTGACGCTCCGGGCGGCGGATGTGCTCCGCTCCGTGGATGTCGTCTTCACCGTGATTTCTCCAAATGCCTCGAACAGCGTCTCGCAATCCGTGGTGGACTATCTCCAGCCGCGCGGGGAAGTCAGGCTTCAGGTATTCAGCATGTCCCGCGACAAAACCATCCGCGAGGAGCAAGTGCGCGCCAATGCCGAGGCCATTATCGCCGAGCTGCGCGCCGGACACGACTGCGCCTTCGCTACACTCGGCGACGCCATGACTTACAGTACGTTCGGCTATGTACTGGAAATCATCCGCAAAGCCATTCCCAATCTGGATCTGGAAGTCATCCCCGGCATCACCTCATTCGCCACGCTCACCGCCAAGGCGGGAACCGTGCTCGTCGAGAACGGCGAACAGCTCAGGATTATTCCGTCGTTCCGCGCAGAAATGGCTGAAGCACTTGATTTTCCCAAGGGTTCGACGACTATCCTCCTCAAAAGCTACCGTAGTCGCGGTGCCCTTCTCGACCGGCTGGCCCGCGAGGAGAAGGTACAGGTCCTCTATGGTGAACACCTCGCCATGAAAGAGCAGGCCCTTCTGACCGATCCGGACGCTATCCGCGCCCGCCCGGAAAAGTATCTCTCCCTGATCATGGTCAAGAAACAATGAAAGCCCGCAGTTCCATCCCGCCGTGGAAGCGTCCGGGCTGGGTTCTCTGGTTCGTCCTCGCTGCCGTCTGCTCATGCTGGTTCATCCTGCATATGCCCGTGGACTCGCGCCGGATGAGGGACGCACCCACAACCGCCACGCAGACAGCGGACGCTTCCCCGGCAAGGGGCGCCCCCGGCGGCGTCCTCCCCACACAGGCGAGCGGACAACCTTCCGACGCGGAAAGGATCTTCATGAAGCTGGAGACCTTCGGACGGCTGTTCGCCATCGTGGGCATTGCGGCCTTTTGTGGAGGGCTAATGGAGGCCCGCCAGTGGCATATGGTGCTGGCGCTGCTGATGGGGCGCCTGACCCGCATGGCGCGCCTCCCGGAAATCGTGGGCCTTGCCATGCCTACAGCGCTCTGTTCCAACGCCGCTGCCAACAGCATTCTGGTAAGCAGCCATGCTGAAGGGCAAATCCGGACCTCGGCGCTTATCGCCGGGGGCATGATGAACAGTTACCTGGCCTACATTTCCCACTCGATCCGTGTGATGTTCCCGGTGATCGGGGCCATCGGCCTGCCCGGAGTACTCTATTTCGGAATGCAGTTCACGGGCGGTTTTCTGGTTCTGCTGTGTATCCTGCTCTGGAACCGTTGGTACGTCTCGCGGCACGGCGAGTCCCCTTGCGCGACCGAGTCCGGCTCCACCTCCCAGCCGCTGGCATGGCCGCACGCCATATCGAAGGCTGCCATACGCTCGTTCTCCCTGCTCTTCCGCATGGCCTGCATGACAGTGCCCCTCATGCTCGGCATCGAATGGCTCCTCAAGAATGGCGTGCTAGACTTCTGGGAAACGGCCCTCCCCCATGCTGTGACGGAACTCTTCCCGACGGAGCTCCTTTCGGCGGTCGCGGCACAGTTCGGCGGCCTGGTGCAGTCTTCTGCGGTTGCGGCGAATCTCCGGGCCGAAGGGTTGATCGACAATAGCCAGATTCTGCTTGCTATGCTGGTCGGGAGCGCATTGGGCAATCCCTTTCGGGCACTCAGGAGGAACCTCCCCTCGGCCCTGGCGATCTTTCCCGTGCCCATCGCCCTTTCCATCGTCCTCGGCATGCAGCTTTCCCGCTTCCTCGTCACGCTTGCAGGCATAGCAGGAGTCGTTTGGATGATGCTCAATACGCCATGACGGACAGCCTAAAACTTCATCCCGGCGCGAAGGGGAAACGGCCCGGGCAATCGAACGGCATGGCCCGCATGGGCAGCCGGATACAAGGAAAGAGCATGGAAGTACGTTGGAACCTGAGTGGAGAGGAAATCGAGCGCGAAAGCTTCCGGACCATCGAGGCGGAATGCGATCTGCACATAAAGCTTCCCGCACCAGAATGGCGCGTGGTGCGGCGGCTCATCCACACAACGGCGGATCCGCGCATCGCGGACACGCTGGTGTTCCGGCACGACGCCGTTGCTTCGGGCCTGAAGGCATTGCGGTCCGGTGCGCCGATATTCTGCGATTCCAAAATGATCCGTTCCGGCCTGTCCCTTGCCCGGTTGCGCAGGCTGAATCCTGGCTATGGCCCGGAACGGCTGCACTGCCATATTGACGACCCGGACGTTCTGGCACGGGCAAAGGCGGAAGGCCGCACACGCGCCCTGTGCAGCGCGGAAAAAGCCCGCCCTTTACTCGACGGGGCCATCGTCCTCATCGGCAATGCCCCGCTCGCGCTGGCCCGCATCGCCCGCTACGTGCTGGAAGAAAGTGCGCGCCCTGCCCTCGTCGTCGGAATGCCCGTGGGGTTCGTCAATGTCGTCGAGTCCAAGGCCCTCCTTGCCCGCTGCGCCGTCCCCCAGATTGCCCTTGAGGGGCGGCGCGGCGGAAGCGCCCTTGCGGTCGCCACGCTGCACGCCGTCATGGAGAGCGCCTGATAGTAAAAACGACAGGAAAACGCCGCTAAGGAAGGGCTTTCGGCCCCCGCCGTCCCGAAACATTTGTTTTCCGGCGTTGCGCAGGAAAGGCTCAGGCTGCCTTGCCGCATTCCGCGCATTCTGTCCCGGATCAACTCCCGGTAATGGCCTGACACGGAAACGCCAACGCAACCTTGGCATGGCCCCATTCCCTTCATGAATCCACAGGAGCCGGATACGATGAAAAAGGATCGGAAAAACTTGCGTTGGGGCTACTCCACGGGCGCGTGCGCGGCGGCGGCAGCGAAGGCGGCGTGGATACGGCTCACGCGCGGTGGGGCTCCCCAAAGCATCTGGGTGCACTTCCTCGACGGCAGGGAGCGCGAACTCCCGCTTCTGCAATCCGGCGCGGGGCACATGGCGGCCATCAGGAAAAACGGCGGTGACGATCCGGACTGCACGCACGGTGCCACACTGTACGCCGACATCCGCGCCTGTCTGTCCGGAGAAATCCGGGCTGAGGACTATGTCCTCCAGATCGGGAACGGCACGCTGATCCTGCGCGGCGCGGAAGGCATTGGCCTGTGCAACCGCCGGGGGCTCGACTGCGAGCTGGGCCGCTGGGCCATCAACACCGGCCCCCGCAATATGATCTCCGAAAATCTCCGCCGGGCCGGGTTTAGCTCAGGATGCTGGCTTCTTGAAATCGGGGTGGAAAACGGCGAGGAGCTCGCGAAGCATACCCTCAACTCCCATCTCGGCATCATGGGCGGCATCTCGCTTTTAGGCACCACCGGCCTGGTCCGTCCCTACAGCCATGAAGCCTACATCCATACCGTCCGCATCTGCGTGAAATCGCACTTTCTTTCCGGCGGTTCTACAATGGTCTTCTGCACTGGCGGGCGCACCAAATCCGGCGCGGAGATCCACCTGCCTCAACTGCCCGCAACCGCTTTCGTCAGTATCGGCGACTTCATCGCCGAAAGCCTCGCCGCAGCCTGCCGCTACGGCATGCGCGAGATCGCCGTGGCCTGCATGCCCGGGAAGCTCTGCAAGTACGCTGCCGGATTCGAAAACACGCACGCGCACAAGGTCAGCCAAGATATGGATCTGCTCCGCGCCGAAGTCCGCAGGACGCTCCCCGCCGAGACGGGCCTGCATGGAGCACTCAAGTACAGCGCTTCCGTGCGCGAGGCGCTTTTGTCCATCCCCCCGGACGCCCGGGACGGCCTCCTCCGCCGCCTTGCGCGGACCGCCCTCCGGCAATTCTCGCGCCGCTGCACGGGTAACCCGGCCCTCCGCCTGCTCGTGTTCGATTTTGAAGGAGGGTTCCTCTTTGAAGAAGCGCGGGGAAGGCCCGAAGAGGCCTCTCCCCGGCAGTCCACAGCCATCGCGGCGGAACCGGGCGAACACATGAACAGGGATCAACCGGACCCGGCGATTGCCGACCCCGGCGAAATCGTGGGGCCATCCTACTTCATACAGGGGCATTCCATATGACGAACGGCAGAACGCGAGACGCCGCGGGGCACATCGACATCGTTTCGTGCGGAACAGGATTCCCCTCCAACACGGGCGTTCTTACTCTGCTGGAGGAGGCGGACGCGGTGTACGGCTCGCGCTCCCTTATGGCGTTGTGCCCCGTCCCGGTGAAAAACGCCCGGATCATCGGGAGCGGCGCCCGAAAGGACGCGGAAGAGGCCTTCGCGCTGGCCCGGGAAGGGAAACGCATCGTGGTGCTGGCCTCGGGCGACGCCCTCTATCACGGCCTCGGCGGTACGCTTGCCGCACTCCGCAAGCCCGGCGACAACCTTGCGTACCATTCGGGAATCACCGCGTTTCAAGCCCTGTTCTGCCGCCTCGGCCTTCCGTGGCAGGATGCCCGCCTGTTCTGCGTGCATTCCGGCGAGGGGCTGCCCTCCCGCGGCATAGCCGAAGCGCCGCTGTCCGTAACCTATGCGGGGAGCCGCTACCCGGCGCACGCCATCGCCCGCGCCGTGCTCGGCGCGCATCCCGCATCGGCCCGACGCGCCGCGATCATCGCCGAACGCATCGGCTCGGACGACGAACGCATCCTGTCCGGGACTCTGGGCGAGCTGGCCGACGCCGCTTGCGGCCCGACGTCCATCCTCGTCATCTTTCCGGCCGCCCATGCCAATTGCCATGCTCAGGACGCGGCCGCCACAACGCGGGGCAGCGCCTCCATTCAGGCCCCGATACTGGCACTGGGGCTTCCGGAAGAAGCCTTCGAGCGCGAAAACAACCTGATCACGGCATCGGACGTGCGTGCCGTCATCCTGTCGCGGCTGCGCCTCCCGGCTTGGGGGACGCTCTGGGACGTCGGGGCCGGAAGCGGCTCCGTGGGTCTGGAAGCGGCCGCCCTGCGCCCGGATCTCAGCATACACGGCATTGAGCGCAACCCCGAACGCTGCGCGATGATCGAACGCAACCGCCTCGGCATGGGCATCGCCAACTACACGCTGCATCCCGGCGACGCCCTCTCCGTAATCCGTGCGTCCTGCCCCGAGTCCCCCGCCCCTAGCGCATGCGGGGGCATCCTCCCCGATCCGGACCGCGTTTTCATCGGCGGCGGAGGAAAGGATCTGCCCGCGCTGCTGACGGCGTGCCGGAACCGCCTGCGGTCCAACGGCCTCATCGTCGTGAGCGCGGTCACGCTGGAAAGCTTTCGCGCCCTCCTCTCATGGGCCCCCGACCACAGGGCCGGCCTCTGCCGCATCGACATCGCCAACGAACGCCCCCTCGCCAAAACGAGCCACCACCTTACTCCGCAGAACACCATTTACGTGTTCACATTCCATAAAGAGGCAATTTCATGAAAGCACTCGTCGAATTCGTCGGCGCCGGACCGGGCGCGGAGGATCTCATCACCGTGCGTGGCCTGCGCGCTCTGGAACAGGCGGATCTCGTGGTTTACGCGGGTTCGCTGGTCAACCCCGCCCACCTCAAGGCCTGCAAAGCCGATTGCACCTGCCTCGACAGCGCCTCCATGAATCTGGGGGAACAGATCGAAGCCATGAGCGATGCCGCCCTTGCCGGGAAGCGTGTCGTGCGCCTGCACACCGGCGATCCCGCCATGTACGGCGCGATCAACGAGCAGATCCGGGGGCTGGCCCAAAAAGGCGTGGCCGCATCCATCATCCCGGGCGTCAGCAGCGTGTTCGCGGCAGCAGCGGCGCTCGGCTGCGAACTCACCAGCCCCGATGTGAGCCAAAGCGTCGTCCTCACGCGGACGCCCGGAAGAACGCCCATGCCTCAAGGCGAAGACGCCGCGGCCTTCGCCCGGACCGGGGCGATGCTGGTCTTTTTCCTGAGCACCGGAAAGGTCGGCGAGCTGATGCGCCATCTGATGGAACAAGGTGGGCTGGCCGAGGACACCCCGGCGGCGATCGTCTACCGCGCCTCATGGCCTGATGAGCGCATCCTGCGCGGTACGGTGGGCGACATCGCCCGGCAGGCCGAGGAAGCCGGGCTCGGACGGCAGGCGCTCGTCATCGTGGGCCGGGCCTTGGGAGCCAACGGCACAGCCTCGCGGCTCTACGACGCCGACTTCTCGCATGGCTACAGGAACCGTCTGGTTTCGGAGAATTTCGACGGACGCTGCGCCCTGTACGCCTTCACGGACAAGGGGCTGACGCGAGCCCGGGAGATCGCCGCCGGGCTGGGCCTGCCCACGGTGCTCCACAGTACGCGCCCATCCAGCGCGGAAGGCATCGCGCACATACCGGCCCAAGACTTCGACAGCCGCCTCGCCGCCAACTGGGCGCAGTTCGACGCGCATATCTTCATCGGCGCGACGGGGATCCCCTTCCGCAAAGCCGCCCCACTGCTGCGCGACAAGAACATTGACCCGGCCGTGCTTGCCTGTCCGGAAAGCGGCAGCCATGTGATTGCCCTTACCTCCGGGCATTTCGGAGGCACCAACCGGCTGGCCCGGCGCATAGCCCGCATCACCGGCGGACAGGCCGTAATCGGCTCCCCCGCGGACGTCAACGGCCTCCCCGCCTTTGACGAAGCCGCCGCTCAGGAGCACGCACGCATCCTCAACCCGGAAGCCGTCCGCGCCCTCAACGCCGCCCTGCTCGACGGAAGCCCCATAGCCTTCTGCGGAACCCGTGCTGTCTTCGAGCGCCATTTCGCCTCCACCGGGCAAGTTGCCTTCTTCGAGAACCCGCAGGATGTCACATGCGGCCATGCCGTCCTCTGGGATAGCGAAAACACGCTTCCGGAAGAGGTTCTGTACCTTGATGTCTCCAGCCGTGCCTTCGTCCTCGGCGTGGGCTGCCGCCGCGGCGTCAAGCCGCAGGAGCTGCGCCTCGTCGCGGAACGGTATCTTTCCGAGTTCGGCCTGAACGCGGAAAACATCGCCAGCATCGCCACCTGCACCGTGAAGGAGGACGAACCGGCTATCCTCGGATTGGGCGAGGCATGGCAGGTTCCCGTGGCTTTCCACAGCGCGGAGGAACTGGATGCCGTGCCGGTGTCCGCACCCTCGGAAAAAGTGCGCGAAAAAGTCGGCACCGCTTCGGTGTGCGAGGCCGCGTGCCTGTTGTCCGCCGGATACGGCTCAATCCCCCAGCCCACACTGTACGCCCCGAAAGCCGCCTTTGGAGACGTCACGCTGGCACTGGCCCGTCTGCCGCATCTTCCCGTCCCCAAAAGTGGACAAGGGGAAATCGTCGTGGCCGGGCTCGGATCGGGCGCACCCGGCCACATCACGCCGGATGTCGACACGGCGCTCAGGCGGTGTGACACCGTCGCCGGCTACAGCCATTACGTCGACTTCATCCGAGACCGCATCGCCGGAAAGCCCGTGATCCAAAACGGCATGAAGGGCGAGGTGGAGCGCTGCCTGTCCGCTCTGGAAGCGGCCCTCGCCGGGCAGAACGTATGTATGGTGTGCTCGGGCGACCCCGGGATTCTGGCGATGGCCGGCCTCCTGTACGAACTGCGCGCCCGGGAGCCGCGTTTCGGGGATATCCCGATCCGGGTCCTACCGGGGATCACCGCGGCGACTATCGCGGCGGCCTCGCTTGGCGCGCCGCTCCAGAACGGCTTCTCTCTGGTAAGCCTGTCCGATCTGCTGGTCCCGGCGGACGAGGTGCGCCGCAACATCCGCTCCGTGGCCCAATCCCTGCTGCCGGTGGCGCTGTACAACCCCGCCGGGCGCAAGCGGCGGGATCTGCTGGAGGAAACGCTTGCGGTTTTCCGGGAACATCGGGGCGAAGACGTCCTGTGCGCCTACGTCAAAAACGCGGGCAGGGAGCAGGAAACCAAATGGGCGGGCAAGCTGTCCGAGTTCCCCGCCGCCGAGGTCGACATGTCCACGCTCATCATTATCGGCGGCCCCCGGACCCGCCTTGATTCCGGCGTCCTGTACGAGCCGCGCGGCTATGTGGAGAAGTATATGGAATAGGGGGAAGCGGGAACCGGAGGAACGGGGACAGCGCCTTTCGGAAGGGAAGCCGTTCCCCTCCCGAGCATTCCGCCCTCCGGTTCCCGCAGGGGCTCTTCCCGGCTTAAGAAAAGCGAAAACGCTCACCAACCTGCTGTGCATAATCACATATTGGGGCAATGCAAAAAGCTGACAAACGCCGAGCCGATGACGCCGAAGGCCCAAACAAGGGAACGGCGGGAACGGGTGAAGGCCCTTTTTCCGGAAGTTTCCCCCTCCCCCAGAACTTGGGAAGGATGCCATGAACACGACATTTCACGCATTTTGCCTTGCCGCCCCCCGATCCGGGGAGGGGAAGACGACGACGGGGATCGCGCTGATGCGTGCGCTCGCCCGACGCGGGCTGAAGGTGCAGAGCTTTAAGTGCGGGCCGGACTATATCGACCCGACCTTCCACGCTCAGGCCACCGGGCGCCCCGCCTGCAACCTCGATACATGGATGATGGGCCGCGAAGGCGTCCGCGCGCTGTGGGACAACCGCGCCCACGATGCCGACGCATGCGTCTGCGAAGGGGTCATGGGGCTGTTCGACAGCCGCGATCCCGGCGATCCGGCGGGAGGCACCGCCGACTGCGCCCGCGCCCTCGGCATCCCCGTCGTGCTCGTGTTCAACGCCCGGGGCATGGCGTGCTCCGCCGCCGCACTCGTTGCGGGGTTCCGGCTTCACGCTTCCCGGATGGGCGTCCAGCTTGCCGGAGTCATTGCCAACAACGTGGGAAGCCCACGCCACGCCGACATCCTCCGCCGCGCGCTCGAAAGCGAACGCCTCCCCCCTCTGCTCGGGGCCTTGCCCCGGAACGAGGCGTGGCGGATTCCCGAACGCCAGTTGGGCCTGCTCCCCTCCGAGGAAGCCGGTACCACGGAGGCGTGGCTCGACGCCCTTGCGGATGTTGCGGAATCCTCCGTTGATATGGACAGGCTCCTGAGCCTCACCGAAGCCCGCCGTCCGAAAGCCCGGGCCGTCCTTCCTCCGCGCGGCATCCGGCCCCGGCGCATGGGCATCGCCAAGGACAGGGCGTTCTGCTTCTATTACGAGGAAAACGAACGGGCACTCGCCGCCCGGGGATGGGAACTGCTGCCGTTCTCGCCGCTTGAGGATACGGCCCTGCCGCCCGGCATCGACGCGTTGTATCTCGGGGGCGGCTATCCCGAAGTCTTTGCCCGCGAGCTTTCCGGCAATGCGGCCATGCGTGAGGCCATCCGCGCCTTTGCCGAGCAGGGCGGAGAAATCTATGCCGAATGCGGCGGATACATGTACCTGTGCACCCGGCTCGAAGCCTCAGAGGGGAAGGGCGGCAAGGGAGGAAGGACGGCAAGCTGGCCCATGTGCGGGGTCATCGACGCCACGGCCCGCATGGGCGGACGTATCCAATCATTGGGCTACCGAGAGGTAACCATGCTTGGAGACGCTCCGTTCGGGCTCGGGGGCGACGTCTTCCGCGGCCACGAATTCCACTGGTCGGACATTGAGCTGCACCGCGGCTACGCGCCGCTGTACGCCGTACGCACAGCATCCGGGCACGCCGATTCCGGCATCGCCGCCGGGAATGTGCGCGCCAGCTATGTCCATCTGTACTGGGGCAACACCGGCGAGGCGAATTACGCCGGACGACCCGCGCCCTCGGACTTCACCGCCTGCCGTCCCGAACACCGAGCCGCCCGCCCGGGCGAGGCCAAAGCAACATGCGAAAACATCGGACAGGTTATCCTGCTCAACGGGCCGTCAAGCGCCGGGAAAACGACGCTGGCCAAAGCCCTGCGGGATAGGCTGTACGCCATGCACGGCATATGCAGCCTCATGCTGTCCATCGACCAGCTGCTGCGTTCGGCCACAGGCGGCCATGAATCGGTCCTCGCCGGCCTCGAACGGACCGGCCTGCCCTTCATCGAAACGTTTCACGCGGGAGTCGCGGCGGCGGCGAAAGCCGGAGCATGGACCATCGTCGACCATGTCATCGGCGAGGATCCCGGATGGATCGAGGATCTGCTTGGGAGGCTGGAAGCCATCCCCCTGCTGTCCGTCCAGGTGCTCTGCGACGACGAGGAACTGCGGAAGCGCGAGTCCGGACGTTCCGACCGTTCCCCTGACTGGCCGCACGCCCAGCGGCAGGCCCGGCACATTCACCTCCCCCTGCCCAACCAGATGGCGGTGGACACGACCCGGACCAGCCCCGAAGACTGCGCCGCCTGTATCCTCGCCGCACTGTCCGCCGAAAAAAACGGTATCCCCATCCGTCCCGGCGGGGGCGCACCCATTTCCACAACAGAACGAGGTTCCTTATGAAGCTCGATGCACACGGCGGCGACCTTCTCGCCATGGCGTCGGTGTCCAAGCGCGATCCCGCGTCCCTGCTTGATTTCAGCGTAAACGTCCGCCCCGAAGGCGCGCCGGAGTTCCTCCGTGCCGCGCTGGTCAGGGCGAATACGGGCCTCGCGGCCTACCCTTCGCCCAACGCCGAGGAGGCCCTTGCCGCTGCGGCACGCCGATACGGCCTGCCCGCCGGCCGCTTCGCCTTCGGCAACGGAAGCAACGAGCTCATCCACGCCCTCGCCCGCGTACTCAAAAGGCGCGGCGCACCCTGCGTTTCCATCGTCGAACCGGCGTTCAGCGAATACGCGCTGGCCTGCCGCCTTGCCGGGCTGGAAAGCAGCCCGCTCTGGGGCGGCATCGGTTCCGGTGCGGACGGGCAGCCTTCCGGCGATCTGCTGGCCGGGCTTGCCGAAACGCCCTCGGGTTCGGCGGTGTTTCTGGCCAATCCCTGCAACCCTTCGGGGCTGTTCCGCACGCCCGACGAATGCCTGTCCCTGCTGGCGGCGCGGCCCGACCTGCTCTGGATCATCGACGAGGCCTTCATCGAATACGCCGGGCCGGAAGCCGATGTGTCGATCCTGCGTCGGATGCCCTCCAACGGCGTAGTACTGCGTTCGCTGACCAAATTCCATGCCTTGCCGGGGGTGCGCATCGGCTATCTGGCGGCCTCGGCCGAACTGGCTGAAGCCGTCCGCGCCGATCTGCCCGCGTGGAACGTCAACGTGTTTGCGCTGTCCGCAGCCGTGGCCGCGCTCGGCGACACATCAGACTTCGCGGACCGGGCCCGTGCGGAAAATGCCGAACGCCGCGCCGATCTCGCAGCCGTCCTATCCGGCCTCCCCGGCGTGGAGGTGTTCCCTTCCTCTGCCAACTACGTGCTGTTCCGCTGGAGAGGCGCCCCCAAAGACCTGTACGGCATCCTGCTGCGGCGTTTCGGGATCGCCGTGCGCGACTGTTCCAACTACTGCGGGCTCGACGACGGAACATGGTTCCGCGCCGCCGTCCGTTTCCCCGAGGAACACCACAGGCTCGCCGGCGCACTGCGGGAAGTAATGGAGGAAGGCGATGTCCCAAAGAAAAGCGCGGCGGATACTCCCCTGCTCGCTTACGGAAGGATGAAAAACCGGGAAAAAGACGAAGGGGACCTTTCTTTGAAAAAGATTTCCCCTTCCCCCGCGGACTTCCCCATCTCCGGCTCCTCTTCCGTCTTCCCCGCCGGGCGCTCCTCCCGCCGCACTCCAGCCCTCATGCTGCAGGGAACCTCTTCAAACGCGGGCAAGAGCATCCTCGCAGCGGCCTACTGCCGCATCTTCCGGCAAGACGGCTACAATGTGGCCCCGTTCAAGGCTCAGAACATGTCTCTGAATTCGGGCGTCACGGCCAATGGAGACGAGATGAGCCGGGCACAGATCGTGCAAGCGCAGGCGGCCCGCGCAGACCCCGATGCGCGCATGAATCCTATTCTGCTCAAGCCGCACTCGGATACGGGATCGCAAGTCGTCATCCTCGGGCAGCCCTTGGGACATATGGACGTCCTCGAATATTTCGGGAAAAAGAGGGAACTCTGGTCCGCCGTCACCGACTCTTATGACAGCCTCGCGGCCGAATGCGACATCGTCGTTCTTGAAGGCGCGGGCAGCCCCGGCGAGATCAACCTCAAGAGCCACGATCTGGTCAACATGCGCATGGCCGATTACGCTCGGGCATCGGTGTTGCTCGTCGGGGACATCGACCGGGGCGGCCTCTACGCCTCCTTTCTCGGTACATGGATGACCTTCACCGACGCCGAACGCCGACTGCTCACGGGATATATCGTCAACCGATTCCGGGGGGACGCATCCCTGCTCGGGCCCGCGCACGACTACATGCTGGCTCACACCGGCGTTCCCGTGCTCGGCACCATCCCCTACATCCGTGACCTCAACATTCCCGAAGAAGATATGGCGGGCTTCTCATGGGGACACACCGACTGCGGGGAAAAAAAGGCGGGGACACTGGACATCGCCGTGGTCATGCTGCGGCACGTATCCAATTACACCGACTTTGCGCCGCTCGCCGCCGAACCCGAC
>ENA-UEPH01000820-UEPH01000820.1-human-gut-metagenome-genome-assembly--contig:-NODE-820-length-34141-cov-10.337952_pt1 | contig 34141 bp, 16 predicted proteins | sample MGYA00242891_ERZ507898 | MGnify/ENA primary metagenome ERZ507898 (study PRJEB26167, sample SAMN06115411) | human gut metagenome | host: Homo sapiens | place: China:Guizhou | collected 2014-10-15...
TTGGAATTTTTTCTTCTAATATACCGTTACCTGCTAGTCTCAATAAAGATTGGTATGGTCCATTAAAAGAATCATTTTGGCAATCACAATTAGACTATTCAGGTTTTAGAAAATATGTTGAGGCATTAACTATTCCTAGTGAACTACAAGGATTGAAAACATTCCATCTTTTTCACGAAAGTCCTAGTAAAGAAGGGTACTGGACTGCACATAATGATTGGAAACGTCAAAATTTTAATAAAATTATAGATAACTATTATCCAAATATGGAGAATATTATTCTACAAGATTATATAGAGCGCCCTAAAAAAGCCCTTTGTATCTTTTCAGACAAAAAGCAATGGGGATATTTTGTTCCGTTAAGATTATATGGATATAAACTTGATATTCTTTGTAGTAACTCTGATAATGATATACATAATATATTGAATAAAATTGAACAAAATTATTATGACAGAATTTTTATTTTTAATCCATATATGAAAAGCCATGCAAAGTTTCGTGGTATTATAGAGCTTTCTAGGCGTTTAGGTGTCAGAACAACTGTGATTGAAAGAGGAGGTCTTCCTAATTCTTTATATTATGCTGATGAAGTTGTTTATGGAGATCATGACTACCACAATATAGATAATATACTTTCTACATATATTCCAAAAACATTGGCTAAGTCTAAAGCTTTGATAAATAGAATTTGCTCAGGATGCGAATTTTTGGAAAATCAAGAAAGCTATGAGGTTACACATTCAAAACTTGTCCTTTTACGGAACTCTAAGTGCCCTACAATCTTCATACCACTACAGTTAGAAGATGATATGGCTGTAACAAAATTTACAGATGGCTACCCATCGTATAACGAGTTTATAGAGCAAATACGTGAATCCATTTTTGCCAATCCAGATATAATTTTCGCCATAAAGCGACATCCGTTATCAAAGAACAATATTTCAAATTTAATGGCTGAAAATGTTGTACTTGTAGATGACAATACTAATATCCATGCGCTTATGGATAGTTGTAAATTTACTATTGTTTATAATTCAGGTGTTGGTATGCTCTCATGTATTCAACAAAAGCCAACTTTTAATATTGGGAATACTTATTATTCTGCATCTACAACCTTATCAAATAGAGTTTCTTCTGTTGAAGAAGCTATTATAAAAATAAAATCAAAACAATATCATTGTACTACAATCGAAGATGCAATTATATTCACTGATTGGCTGATAAATGAAAAATATAGTTGGTTTAGTGCCAATGATATAATACGTGATTTTTCAGATAGAAAAAGTCATGGGTATGATAATATTATGGTAGAATTGATAAATTTAGATGGCACTATAATAAATACAGGATCTATTCGTAACAGTTATCCCCCTTCTCCCAGAAGTTATCTTAACCATAGGATAACTATATTTCCTGTGAAAAATGAAAAAGTAGTTGGTAAGAAGCCATTACCAAAAGTAAGTGAAAAAGTAGTTGCTAAGGAGCCATTAAAAAAGTCACGATTATTCAATAAATTAAAAAAAGATCCATATAGATTTTGTGCAGATTCAAAATATATACTGATTCGTATGGCTCGTATCTTGTTTACGAAGAAGTCATAGCTGATTTTCAAAAAAAGTACAGTCATAACGAAAAACAAAAAAGGGATAATCCAACTGTTTTACCAAATGATTATCCCTGTACTCAATTATTATTCGTGTACAAGGAGTAATTATATGAACGAAGTAGATGATAATGGTAATGAAATAAATGGAGAATATGACAATTCAAAAGTAAAAATAATTTTTTTTGGACAAGGAAATAAAATTATATTTAAAGAAAAAATAAAAACTAAAAAATTAGATATAGTATGTGATGGAAACAATATTTATATAGAAATAGGAAAATCGTGTATTATAAATGGTCATATAAGGATTTCTTCAGACTGTAAATTAATCATTGGGGACAATCTATTATCACAATTCAGTAATGGGTATTATATTGGGGAAGGTTGTTCTATGACAATAGGGAACGATTGCATGTTTTCTGGAGGAATTACCTTTCGAACAGACGATAGTCATGCAATATACGATGTAATAACAGGAAATAGGATAAATAAAGGAAAAGATATCATTATTGGAAATCATGTGTGGGTTTGTGAAAACTGTAAAATATTAAAGAATACTACTATTCGTGACGGTTCTATTATTGGTATGAACACACTTATTTCTAATTGTACTATTATGAATAACAGTATTGTAGCAGGATGTCCTTTTAAGTATATTCGATACAATATAGCATGGGAAAAACCATATGTTAATAGCCATAAATTTTCACAAAATGTTATAAAATCATATTATTGGAAGAAAACAGAATTTGAGTAGCTTTTAGTTTGCAATAATTCATCTAACATACTAAATTATTATGTTAAAAGTATTTACTATATGTATTTCACATATTCCAAATATAGCACTTTTTTTAGACAATACGCTATGCCTTTTTGAGCATAAATATCAGGGTGTTGTAGGCTGGGGCCACAAACCCACAGCCGATAAGGCACGATGTTATGCCCTGAAATATAACCTTCCCTATATCGCGCTTGAAGACGGCTTCCTGCGCTCCCTTGATCTCGGATGTAAGGGGGCGCAGCCTCTTTCCCTTGTAGTTGACCATACCGGCATCTACTACGACGCCACTGAGCCATCCGATTTGGAGAATCTGCTGAACGGCTCCGGAGGGGATTCGGAAGGGCAGTTGCAGTCCGCCCAGCATGCCATTGAAGCTATCAAGCGTCACGATCTGAGCAAGTATAATCATGCGCCGCGTGCTGCTGAAAGATTGCTTGGTGATGCTTCGTGCCCGCGTGTTCTTATCCTTGATCAGACAAAGGGGGATACCAGCGTTACGCTTGGCCGTGCCGATGCTGAAAGTTTCACAGCTATGCTGGACGACGCGCAGATGCGGTTTCCCAACGCCCGGTTGTTCGTCAAGACGCATCCCGATGTGCTTGCGGGGAAAAAGCAGGGCTATCTGACCGAGGCGGCGAAGCGAAGAGGCATTGCGATCATCGCACAGGATGTTTCGCCGCTTTCCCTTCTTGCTCAAGCTGATGTTGTGTACACAGTCACCTCCCAGATGGGCTTTGAGGCCTTGCTGCTTGGTAAGGAAGTGCACTGTTTCGGCATGCCGTTCTATGCGGGATGGGGGGCAACGCATGATCGGCTTACTTGCCCGCGGAGGGCAAAACGCCGTACGGCGGAAGAGATCTTTGCCGCGGCGTATATGTTGTATGCGCGTTATGTGAATCCCGTGACCGCTAGGCGTTGTGACATCCATGAAGCCATTCGGATTCTGGCCGCCCAGCGTTTTCAGAATGAGCGGAATAAGGGGTTCCACGCATGTGTTGGCTTTTCCAGATGGAAACGTCCTCATGCCCGGGCCTTTTTGCAATCGACCACGGGAACCATCCGTTTTTTTTCTGATTGGTGGAAAGCCATCAAATGGGCGCAAGCAAACGGCGGCGATGTCGTGGTATGGGCGTCCAAATGCACAATAGGACTTGAGAGTTCCTGCCAGACTATGGGCGTCCGGCTGATACGCATGGAGGACGGCTTCATCCGTTCGGTGGGGTTGGGTTCGGATTTTAATTGGCCGTATTCGTTGGTGCTGGATGAGAAGGGCATCTACTATGATCCGTCCCGCCCGAGTGGGCTGGAAGACATTTTGAATACCTTGCCTGAACATCCGGAGCGGGCCGAATTGTGCAGCCGGGCTTCCGCCTTGCGTGGTTTTATCGTCGAGAAGGGAATTACCAAATACAACACGGGTGTTGACGCAGTAACCCGTGGTGATTTTTCTGCAAAGGGACGTTTGCTCCTTGTCCCCGGACAGGTGGAGGACGACGCTTCCGTGCGGCTGGGCGGATGCGGGCTGTTCTCCAATGTGGATTTGCTCAAGGCCGTGCGGGAACGCCATCCGGATGCTTTCATCATCTATAAGCCGCATCCTGACGTGGAAAGCCGGAACCGGAAAGGGCGCATACCCGATGAAGAGGCGTTACGGTACGCGGATCGTGTTGTCCGCAACGTGCGTATGGATGTCCTGCTTGGCATCGTCGACGAAGTGCACACGCTCACGTCGCTGACGGGGTTCGAGGCATTGCTGAGGGGAATAGAGGTCCACGCTTACGGGGGGCCTTTCTACGCGGGGTGGGGGCTGACCCATGATCGGATTGATTTCCCCCGCCGGAAGGCCGGGCTTTCGCTTGAGGAGCTTATCGCAGGGACGCTGATACTCTATCCTTCGTATTACGATTGGCAGACGAAGGGATTCTGCACGCCCGAGGACATCTGTTACCGGCTTACCCAGCCAAAAGGGCAAATGCGCGGCAAGTTTTTTATGCGCACCTTTGCGGCGCTCAGGGAAAAGATAAGGAACGTATTCTGATCATGCGTACCTACTTGTTTCTTCAAGGCCCGCACGGGAGTTTTTTCCGTGAGCTGGGGCTGGCGTTACAGCGGGCCGGGCATCGTGTATTGCGCGTCAATATCTGCGGCGGTGACGTGGTGGATTGGCACTCGCGAGAGGCCGTGTGGTATCAGGGGCGGACCACGGACTGGAGCGGTTGGATCGGCGATCTCATGCGGCGCGAAGGCGTTACGGATCTGCTGGCCTTTGGGGACTGGCGGCCTCTGCACCGTGAAGCCATTCTGGTGGCAAGACTGCGGAATATCCGGGTGTGGGCATTTGAGGAAGGGTATTTGCGGCCCCATTATATCACGATGGAAGAGGGCGGGGTCAACGGCAACTCGATGCTTCCCCATTCGCCGGCCCTTTTGCGGGAACTTGCGGAATCCCATCCGGCCCCGCCGTCACCGGTTGCCGTACAGAATCCTCTTTCGGCACGCGTATGGAAGGCTATTGCCTATTATGCGGGGACCATTTTTTTGCGCCCGTTTTTCCCCTGTTTCCGGACGCATCGCCCGCAGAGCGCCGTGAGCGAAGTCTGGGGATGGTTCCTTCGCGTCCTGACCCGCCGCACATGGGAAAGGCGTTCGGCGGAGAGCGTCCGGGAAATCTACCGGTCGCGTGCGCCCTATTTCCTGTTTCCGCTCCAGCTTGATTCGGATTCCCAAGTCCGCCGTTATTCGCCGTTCAGCGGGATGAAGGAAGCCATTGCGCATGTACTGACTTCTTTTGCGCACTCCGCGCCCAAGTCCATGCATTTGCTGATCCGCAACCATCCTCTTGATAACGGGCTCATCAATTACCGGAGGTACATCCGCCGGTTCAGCCATGCCTGCGGGCTGGAAGGCCGGGTTCATTTCGTGGAGTCGGGCAGGGCCGCGCTTATGATGGACCGCAGCGAAGGGATGGTGGTCCTCAACAGCACGATCGGCATTTCCGGGCTTCAGCGGGGTATACCCGTCTATTGCGTTGGCACGTCCATTTATGCGGTGCGCGGGTTGGCTTCGTCGCAGGAAGAGCAGGATCTGGACGATTTTTGGAGCAACCCGCAGAAGCCGTGCCCCGAAACCCTGCGGCATTTCGAGAAAGTTTTGAAATGCCGGACCCTCATCAACGGCAATTTTTATACGGAGGAAGGGGTGCGCCTGGCGATCCAGGGGGTCATGGAACGCATTGCCTGAGATGCCGTTGCGTTATCCCTGTTCTTTTCTATCCTCGGGGAAGCGTGGTTAGCCCGTCGGAGTCCACAGCACAAGGACAAGGGTGCGGCAGAGAGTTCTTGGCGGCAGAGGTTATCGTATGCCCGCTGCTCCAGCAGGTCCTGGTTTCGTTGGCCTCCACCACGGAAGTAAACATTCCAGCAGCGCAATATAGATAGGGATTTCAGCCGCAAACCGGAAAGTACACATGGGACGGACTGGTTTCCTGCGCCACGAACGTTTTCCCGGCATCGGGATGCGTACAACCCGGCTCCGCAGGGATCGTATGGCGGAACGCAAGGGATGCCCCCCGTTATCTCAGGAGGGCATCCTTTGTTTTAACGTATTGACGGGCGATTATGTTTGTAACTCGTAGAGGCTCTCTCTGACGTTGTATTTGAATGGAAATGGAACGCTGTGTATTCCTGATGGAGCATCGTCACAATAGTGAATTATATAACTCATGAGAGTTAGCTGTATTATGGTTATAGAAAAGCTTTTCCCCGTTTTTTACCGGGTGAATCATTGTTTTTTTCACATGATGCTTGACAAGATTGGTTGAAGGTTGCAATAGTGGTTCTACCAAAAGAGAAAGGGAGAACCTCGCATGACGCATTCACAAGAGACTCCAGACCAATCTCAAAAGGCTGAACCTTTTCCCGAAACACGGGAACCCCTCAAGGCATATCAAAGGCTTTCCGAGAAAATACAGGATGCTATCGAAAAGGGCGGGCTCAAGGTGGGGGATAAGCTGCCCCCCGAGCGGGCGCTTGCCGAAACGTTCGGCGTTTCGCGGAACAGCGTCAGGGAAGCCATCCGCACGCTCTCGGAGCAGGGCATCCTCAAGAGCCGCCACGGCGACGGGACGTACATCTGCGGTTCCGATCTCGCGCCGCTGACCGCCGCCCTGCTCAATGCCGTCGACACGGAAGGAAAGTCATTTGACCATATTATGGAGTTCAGGCTCGTCATCGAGCCGTCCATAGCCCGGATAGCCACGGCACGGCATTCCGCCGAACAGCTCCATCAGCTCAAGATCATTGTCTGCGATCAGCAGTTAAAACTCCTGCACGGGGAGAACGACGGCGAATTGGACGCCCAATTCCATACCCTCTTGGCGGCGGCGACCGGAAACCCGGTTTTCGTCGACATTGTCAGCCATCTGAACGAGCTCTTTTCCCACAACCGCGCGGACGATGTCCGTCTGAAGAGGCGGATGGAAGAAGCCATCAACGAGCATCTGATGATCATCGATGCCCTTGAACGCAAGGATGCGGACGCCTGCTCCGACGCGATGGCGCGCCATCTCCATGCCGTGGCGGAAAAGCATTTTCTGGCGCAGTCCCGGGAAAGGGGGAGCGCATGTTGACCGCCACCGCCGCGCCGCATCCGGCGGCCCCTCCCGCCTCTTCACCCACTTCCCTCTTTCCGGCTTTCTTGCCATTCCCTTTCCCCCGTTTTTCCGGCGGCGTTCCCGCAATCTTCCCCCATGCGCGATGACCCGCGCCTTCGGCCCCAAAGTGCTTTTCAATGCCAATGCATTGGAAAGAGACGGTTGATGTGTCAACGGCACGGAAAGGCGACTTTCCTCCTCAGCGTAATTTTTTGCCGATTGGAGAACCCCGCATGGACCTTACGTTATGGAAAGACAAGCTTGATGCGTATCTCGACCCTCAGGAAGGCGACATGCTCCGTTTGCTGGAGCGGATCGTCAACATGGATTCCTTCACGACCGACGCGCAGGATGTGGACCAATTGGGGACCGTCCTGACGGATTGGTTGCGCGAGGCGGGTTTCCAGACGTTCATGATGCCCAAGACGGAAGCGCCCGCCGACGAGCCGTGGCAGGCGGATCTTGGCCACGTCTTCATGGCCAAGACGCACGGGCGCGAAGCGGAGCCGGGGATCGTGTTCCTCGGGCATATGGATACGGTTTTCCCCAAGGGTACGGCGCAGGCGCGGCCCTTCAAGATAGAGGGCGATCGGGCCACCGGGCCCGGCGTGGCCGACATGAAGGCGGGGCTTGTGGCCAACCTGTTCGCGGCGCGGGCCCTGAAGCGGCTCGGCCTGATCGATTGCCCCATGACCCTCATGTTCTCGCCCGATGAGGAGCTGGGCTCCCCCTCGGCTTCCCGGACCCTGGCGCAGGTCTTGCCCGGCGCACGCGCCGCCATCAACTCGGAACCCGGCGGCCCCGGCGGGCTTGTCACCGTATCCCGCAAAGGTTCAGGCCATATGTTCCTGAAAGTACAGGGCAAGGCGTCCCACGCGGGGCGCTGTTATGCGGACGGGGCTTCGGCCATCCTTGAAATCGCGCACAAGACGCTGGCGATCGACACTTTTTTGGATCTGGACCGTGGGCTCACCGTCAACACGGGCCTGATCAGCGGCGGGGCTTCCGCCAACTCCGTGGCCCCGTGGGCCGAATCCCGCATCCATCTGACCTACAGGACGCTTGAGGACGGGCAAAAGGTCGTCGCGGGCATCCGTGACGCCGTTTCCCGCACCGTGATCCCCGGAACGTCGGCCTCCATCAGCGGCGGGCTGCGCCTCTATCCCTTCGAGCGCTGCGAAGCGGGCGACAAGCTCTTCGGGCTCGTCAAGGACGCCGGGGAGCTCCTCGGCATGTCCATCAAGGGCCAGCATTACGACAGCGCGTCCGAAGCCGGCTTCAGCTCCAGCCTCGGCGTCCCCACCATCTGCAACATGGGCCCGGAAGGGGAACATATCCACTCCCTCAACGAATACCTTGTCCCTTCTTCCATCGTGAAGCGGTGCAAGCTCATCGCCCTGACGGCGCTGCAGGCTTCCCGCGTTTTCCAGCCGGGCAAATAAAAAACCTGCCACAGGCCTGAACTGGCAGGTTCGGGCATATGGCAGGCAAGGACAGCCAGCGCGGTGTTCCACGGCAAGGGAGCGCACCGTCTGGCGGCGAAACGGGTAAAGGCGATACGTCGTGGTTTGCCTGCGGTTTTGCGGATCGCGGGCAAAACAGAAAGGGCGTCGTTTGCCGTATGGAGGGAAACCAGCGGGTTTTCCTCTTCGGGCAACGGCTTTGTCGCGGAGGGCCGCTTTTCGCAAGCGGTTCTTCCGTGCCGCCCTCATGCCTCGACGGCATCGTCGCATCTACTCGTCTTCCTTTACTTACGGACAAATAGCTGTCGTGTCAACATGGAGACGGTTTTCCCGGAAAAGAACTTCTCCCCTGGCGGTCACTGTCTCCTGTGACAGGAGGATACGATGATTCTTTCTCCCAATGCAATACAGCGCGTTCGTCAAGCTTTTTCGTTTCTCTTCATCCCTCTTGGTATCTGGATCGCCTTTATCACCCCTCCGGACGGCTTGTCCCCGCAGACCATGAAGGCCCTCGGGATCACGGTATGGGCCGTCGGCTGGTGGATAACGCAGATCGTGCCCGAATATGTTACGGGCCTGCTCATGTGCGTCTTTTGGGCGGCCACGAAATGCGTTCCTTTTCAGACTGCGTTCGCCACATTCTCCACTTCCGGGTGGTGGATCATGGTGGGGGCGTTCGCCCTCGGCGCGGTGGCGGGCAAGACGGGGCTCCTCAAGCGCATCTCCTTGTGCGTGCTGCATCTGTTCCCGGCGTCCTTCGCTGGGCAGGTCTGGGGCCTCATCGCCTCGGGTACGGTCATTTCTCCGCTCATTCCAAGCATTAACGCAAAGGCCACGCTTTCCACGCCCATCGCGCTGAACATCAGCGACGAGCTGGATATGGAGCGCAAGAAGGCCGGGGCCTGCGGCCTCTTCGGGGCGTGCTATGTCGGGTTCGTGCTCGCGGGGCACATGTTCATGAGCGGTTCGTTCACCCATTACGTGCTGGTGGGTATGCTCCCCCCGGAATACCGCGGCGTCACGTGGCTGGACTGGCTCCTCTGGTCGCTGCCGTGGGGTCTCGTGATGCTCGCCGGCATGGGCCTGTACATCATTTGGGCCTACAAGCCGAGCAAGAGCGTCCGGCTCACCAAGGACAACGTGGCCGAACAGATCAGGAATCTCGGCCCGTTGAGCCGCGAGGAACGGATCACCCTGTGGACGCTCATCATCACGCTGCTCCTGTGGATGACGGAAGCGTGGCACGGCATTTCCTCCGGCGAAGTGGCCGTGACCGCCATGTGCGTGCTGCTGATGTCCAAGGTCATGGATCGGAAGGATTTCAAGAACGGCATAGACTGGCCTTCGGTGGTCTATGTTGGGAGTATCCTCAATCTCGCCGCCGTAATACGGGCCCTGCACGTCGACAGGTGGCTCGGCGTTGCGCTGAAGCCCTACCTCCTGAGCGTCGTGGGCAGCCCGGCTTCGCTCATCGTTGCGATCATCCTGGGCATGTGCGTCATCCGCCTGCTGATCGTCTCCATTTCGTCGGCCGCCGCCATTTTCGTGCTCATCCTTCCGCCGTTGCTCATCCCGCTGGGCATGAACCCGTGGATCGTCTGCATGGTCGCGTTTGCCGGAGGCGATATCTGGTATCTCAAGTACATGAACGCATTCTACCTGTGCGCCGACCTCGGTACTGAAGGCAAGATGGCCAACCACCGCTCCATGATCAAGCTGAGCGCGGCCTATATGGTCATCTGTACGCTCGGCTTCATCGTGTCCATTCCCTTCTGGAGGATGTTCGGGCTGTTGCAGTAGCCGGGCGCCGCCGTGGTTTCCTGACGTTTCCCGCGTCCCCCTTCATGCCGGATGAAGGGGGACGCTTTTGTGGATAAGGGGAAAGGCTTCATCCGAAAGAAGCGTTTGCTTTCGATCCGTTAGGCTATTCCGTGTACAAAAGGACGCGCCTCGCTATGGTGTGGCTCAATATAGCAGGCTCGTATCATATGCCTCCGTTGCGGGCCAATTCCTGGCTCACATTCTGCTGGAGCGTTTCCGTGGAGCTTTCCATGGGGGGCGTGTAAGGTTCGCTGTATTGTTGCGGCTGGGCGTCATGCACCGCGGTTTCTGTGGGGGCGGATACTGTCGGCGCTCCACCGTCTTCGGACGAGGGCAGGGGCGAAGCGTCGGGGGCTGCGCCGTCTTCTGGGTGCGTACCGTCCGTAGCCGCGGTTTCGTGCCCTTGCCCGGAACCGGAGGAGGCGTAATGGTTCAAAACGCTGGCCAGGGAATCGCCTTCCGGCTGGAGGTAGTCCGGAAGCGTGGAAGTTGCGCCCGTACCTGGGGGCACGGCTTCTCCCGTTTCCGCCGTGACGGACAGCGAAGCCGTCTGCGGGGCGGCATACGTCCCCCCTCCGGAAGGTTCGTCAAGGCCGTGGATGGTGACGGTCAGGGTGTTGCTCCCCGTGCCGCCGTGATTGTCGGTCACGGTATAGGTGAAGGTGTCGGTCAGCGTGTTCCCGGCATTCAGGTTCTGCACGGCGGGCAGGGCATTGTTGAGGATGTACGTGTAGGTGCCGTCGGCATTGAGGGTCAGGGAACCGTACGCGCCCGGCTCGGCGATCTGGGGCGTGAAGGAAAGGATGTCGTTTGGAACGCCGTAGTTGTCCGGGTCATGCGGGGCGGGGAGCGTGCCGGTTACCAGAGTCTGCACGTCTTCCGTCACGTCGGCCGTGGCCGCCGCCACCGAGGGGCTGTCGTTGACTCCGTTGATGGTCACGGTAAGGGTGTTGGACCCGGTTCCACCGTGGGCGTCCGTCACCGTGTAGGTGAAAGTGTCGGTCAGGGTTTGCCCTTCGCCCAGCCCCTGTACTGCGGCTAGGCTGTTGTTCAGGGTATAGGTGTAGTGCCCGTCGGCGTCGAGGTTCAGGGTGCCGAACAGGCCCGCCCCGCCCGCAATGGGGACGAAGCTCACGCTGTCGCCGCTGTCCGGGTCCGTAGGCGCGGGCAGGATGCCGGAAGCCGCGGCTGCCGTGTCTTCGGTAACGGAAGCCGTAGCCGCGGCGACGGCGGGGAGATCGTTGACGCCGTAAATGGTGACGGACAGCGTGGCGTTTCCGGTGGCCCCGTGGTTGTCCGCGACCTGATAGGTGATGGTGTCGGTGAGGGTCGCCCCCGCGCCAAGCTGCCGCACGGCGTCCGCCGCGTTGTTCAGCGTGTAGGTCCATGAGCCGTCGGCGGCAAGGGTCAGGGTGCCGTAGCTGCCCGCCTCCGCAGCCAGCGGCACGAAGCTCAGGACGTCATGGATGTTCGGGTCGGCGGGGTGCGGCAGGATGCCCGTCGCCAGAACCTGATCCCCGGAAACGGCGGCCGTGACCGAGGCGGTGGCGTCGGCGGCCGTGGGCGCGTCGTTGCTGCCGTTGATGGTGATGGTGAAGACGCCCGCGCCGGTGGCCCCGTGGCTGTCGATGACCGTGCAGGAGAAGACGTCCTGCAGGCTTTCCCCGGCGCCCAGTTCCCTTACCGTATCCAGCGTGTTGTTCAGGACATACGTGTAGGTGCCGTCGGCGTTGAGGGTGAGTGTGCCGTACAGCCCCGCCTGGGCCGTCAGCGGCTGGTAGGACGCCGTGTCGTGGGCGTCCGGGTCATGCGGCGGAGGCAGAACGCCCGTCAGCGTCAGATCCGTGCGCGCAAAGGCCGCCGCGGCAAGGCTCATCGTCGGCGCGTCGTTGGTGCCGTTGATGGTCACGGTCAGGGTATTCGAGCCGATCGCGCCGTGGTTGTCGATGGCCTGATAGGTAAAGGTGTCGGTCAGGGTTTCGCCGGTGCCCAGAGCCTGCACGGAGGGCAGGGCGTTGTTGAGCTCGTAGATGTAGCGTCCGCCGGCTGTCAGGGTGAGCGTTCCATATGTTCCGGCCTGTGCCGAGAGCGGCACGAAGCCGATCGTGTCGTGTATGTTGATGTCCTGGGGGGCGGGAAGCATGCCCGTGGCCGTGAGGGCCAGATCCTCGGTGACGGAGGCGGTCGCGGCGGCCACGGTTGGCGCTTCGTTGCCGCCGTTGATGGTCACGGTCAGGGTGCCGCTTCCCGTGAGGCCGTACTGATCCTGGGCCTGGCACAGGAACACGTCCTGAAGCGTATCCCCTATGCTCAGTTGCCGCACGGCGCTGAGGCCGCTGTTCAGGGTATAGGCATAGGTTCCGTCGGCGTTGAGGGTGAGCGTGCCGTACAGCCCCGCCTGAGCCGTGAAGGGAGTGAAGCTGACGGTGTCGTGGGCGTCGGGATCGCCGGCGATCAGCGTCCCCGCCGCCGTGACGGTTCCGCCCACGCTGACGGATGCGGCCTGCGGCCCCAGCACCGGCGCGTCGTTGGTGCCGTTGATGGTCACGGTCAGGGTGCCTGTGCCCGTGCCGCCCTTGTCGTCCGCGATGCCGTAGGTGATGGTGTCGGTCAGGCTTTCCCCCTGCCCGAGGCCGCTTACGTCCGGGGAGTGGGCGTTGAGCGTATAGACGTACCCGCCGTGGGCGTCGAGGCTCAGGGTGCCGTACCGGCCCGTCAGGGTGGCGGGCGTAAAGGATACGGTGTCGTGGATGTCGGGATCATCCGGGCTGGGCAGCACGCCGGTTACGTAGGACGTGTGCTCGGCGATGACGGCGGCGGACGCGGCTACCGTGGGCGGGTTGTTGATCCCGTTGACGGTGACGGTCAGCGTGCCGGACGCTGCGCCGCCGTGCCCGTCGACGACGCTGTAGGCGAAGGTGTCGGTGAGCGTTTCCCCCTGCCCAAGGCCCTGTACGGCGGGCTGTGACTGGTTCAGCACATAGGTGTAGGAACCGTCGGCGTTGAGGGTCAGGCTTCCGTAAATCCCGGCCCGGGCGGCGATGGGGACGTAGACAGGCGCGTCGTGGATGTCGGGATCCGTGGGCGCGGGCAGCACGCCGCTCACGGAGGCGGCTGTTTCCAGAATCGACGCGGTCAGGGGCGTGACGATGGGATTGTCGTTGGTGCCGTTGATGGTCACGGTCAGGGCGGCGCTGCCTGTGGCCCCGTGGTTGTCGATGACTTGATAGGTGATGGTGTCGGTGAGGGTTTCCCCGACGCCGAGCCCCTGCACGGCGGGCAGGGTGTTGTTCAGGACGTAGGTGTAGTGGCCGTCGGCGGCCAGCGTCAGCGTTCCGTACGCGCCCGCCCGGGCGGCAAGGGGGATAAAGGCCACGGTATCGTGGAAGTCGGGATCGCTCGGCCGTGGCAGGACGCCGGAGGCGGAGAGGGCCGTATCTTCGGTGACGGAAGCCGTGGCCGCCAGCGCTGCGGGTGCGTCGTTGGCCCCGCTGATGGTGATGGTCAGGGTGTTGGAGGCCGTGCCTCCATGCCCGTCGCTGACCGTATAGGCGAAAGAATCGGTGAGGGTTTCCCCGACGCCGAGCCCCTGCACGGCGGACAGGCTGTTGTTGAGGGCGTAGCTGTAGGTGCCGTCCGCATTCAGCGTCAGCGTGCCGTAAGCCCCGGCTGTGCCGAGCTGTGGCAGGAAGGCCGGAGTATCGTGGATGTCCGGGTCCGTGGGCAGGGAAAGGGTTCCGGCCAGGATGGCCGTGTCTTCCGTGATGGCTCCCGAGCTGGGGGCCACGGACGGCAGATCATTGGTGCCGTTGATGGTGATGGCCAGTGTGGTCTGGGTCAGGCCGCCCTTGCCGTCGCTGACCGTGGCGGCGAGGGTGTCGGTGAGGGTTTCTCCGACGCCGAGCCCCTGCACGGCGGGCAGGGTGTTGTTCAGGACGTAGGTATAGCGGCCGCTGGCCGCGAGGGTCAGGGTGCCGTAGGCCCCGGCCGTGCCGGTCTGGGGCAGGAAGACCACCGTGTCGTGGGGGTTGGGGTCCGGGGGTGCCGTCATGATGCCGGTGAGTACGGTGCTGGTGTCTTCGGTCACGCTGCCCGCGGTGATGGTTCCGGTCAGGGGCGGCGTATTGATCCCGTTGACGGTGACGGTCAGCGTGTTCGTGGCGGTGCCGCCGTGATTGTCCGTCACCGTGTAGGTGAAGGTGTCGGTCAGGGTTTCCCCGAGCCCAAGCTGCTTCACCACGGCGAGGTTGTTGTTCAGGGTGTAGACATACGCGCCCGAGGCATCGAGCGTCAGGCTGCCGTACAGGCCCGCCGCGCCCGTCTGAGGCACGAAGACCGGAACGTCGTGGGCGTCCGGATCCTGCGGCGTCGGCAGGGTTCCCGCCGTCTGGGCCACGCCTTCGGTGATTACGGCGTCGGCCGCGTCCACGGTGGGCGCGTCGTTGGTGCCGTTGATGGTGACGGTCAGGGTGTTGGTGGCGGTGCCGCCGTGCCCGTCCGTGACCGTATAGGTAAAGGTGTCGGTGAGCGTGTCCCCCTCTCCCAGGGCGTGCACGGCGGGCAGGCCGTTGTTCAGCGTGTAGGTATAGGCCCCGGCGGGGCTGAGGAACAGCGTGCCGTACTGCCCCTGTGTGGAGAGCTGCATGACGAACTGCGGCCTGTCTCCGGCGTCGGGGTCGGTCGGCGCGGGCAGTATGCCGCTGGCCGTGAGCAGGGTGTCCTCCTGTACGCTGGCCGTAGCGGAGGCTACGCTGGGGGCGTCGTTGACGCCGATGACGGTGATGGTCAGGGTATTGGTGACGGAGGCCCCGTGGTTGTCGGCCACGGTGTAGGCAAACGTGTCGTAGGCGATCTGGCCCGCGCCCAGGCTGTGCAGGGCGGCGCTGTCGGTCAGGGCGTAAGTGTAGGTGCCGTCGGCCCGCAGGGTCAGCGTACCCCATGTTCCGGCCCGATTGGTCTGGGGCACGAAGGAGACGGTATCGCGGATGTCGGCGTCATAGGGAGTGGGCAGCAGGCCGGAGAGGGCGTTGGTCGGGCCTGCCGCCTCCTCGCCGATGGAGGCCGACGCGGCGCCCACGGTGGGCGCGTCGTTGGTGCCGTTGATGGTGAGGGTCAGAGTGCTGGCGGCGGTGCCGCCGTGCCCGTCCGAGACGGCATAGGCGAAGGTGTCGGTCACGGATTCGCCCGGCCCCAGCCCCTGCACGGCGGCGGAGCTGTTGTTCAGGACATATACATAGGAGCCGTTGGCGTTGAGGGTCAGGGTACCGTACAGGCCCGCCGTGGAAGACTGGGGCACGAAGGTCACGATGTCGTTGACGTCCGGATCGGGCACGGGCCGCAGCGAACCCAGGGCTACGGCCTTGACGTCTTCGGTGAGGCTTGCGGTTTGCACCGTGGGCACGGGCAAATCGTTGGTGCCGCTGATGTTCACGGTGAGCGTGCCGACCGTGATGCCGCCGTGCTGATCCTTGACCGTATAGTTGAAGGTTTCGGACAGGCTCTCGCCCTGCCCGAGTGCCTGCACTACGGACAGGCTGTTGTTCAGCGTATATGTGTAGGCCCCGGCGGCGTTGAGGGTCAGGGTGCCGTACAGCCCCGCCGTGGTCTGCGGCGTGAAGCTCAGCAGGTCGCTGACGATGCCGTCCCGTGTGTTGTCCGGGTCCGTGGCCGCAATGATCCCGCTGGACAGGAGGAGCGTGTCCTCCTGCACGCTGACGCTGACGGACGGGGCCACGGGCGTGTCGTTGGTGCCGTGGATGGTCACCGCGTAACTTCCGTTCAGGGCGGCGCCGAGGATGTTGGTCACCTTGTAGGGGAGCACGTCCAGCAGTGTCTCGCCCGTAGTCAGGCCCTGCACCGCGCCCAGATTGTTGTTCAGCGTATAGGTGTAGGAGCCGTTGGCGTTCAGGGTGAAAGTGCCGTAGAGTCCGTTCAGGGTGGTGGCGCTGTACGTCAGCCCGTTGAGCAGGCCGCTCAGGATGCCGAGCGGGTCGGCCGGGACGGGCAGCGTGCCCGAGGTGGCGAGCCGGACGTCTTCCGTGACGTTGCCGGGGCCGGAGATCTCGCCCGTTTCCTGAAGGCCGCTGATGGTCACGGTCAGGGTATTGCTTCCGGTGCCGCCGCGGTTGTCCGTCACCGTGTAGGTAAAGGTGTCGGTGAGCGTCTGGCCCGCCTGCAGCGCCTGCACGGCGGGCAGGTTGTTGTTCAGGGTATAGAGGTACGTGCCGTCCGCATTCACCGTCAGGGTGCCGTAGGTTCCGGCAGTGGCCGTCTGGGGGATGAAGGCCACGGTGTCATGGGTGTCCGTGTCCCGTGGGGCGGGCAGGCTTCCGCTGGCGGTGATTTGGGCGTCCTCGGTGGCGGAGGCTGCCGCCGCCGCTACGGTGGGCGCGTCGTTGGTGCCGTTGACGGTCACGGTCAGGGTGTTGGTGCTGATGCCGCCGTGCTGATCCTGGACGGCATAGGAAAAGACTTCCTGAAGGGTTTCCCCGACTCCCAGACGCTGCACGACGGCAAGGCTGTTGTTCAGGGTGTAGGTGTAACGCCCGGCGGCGTCCATGACCAGCGTGCCGTAGATGCCCTGCACTGTGGCGGGCACGAAGGAGAGGATGTCGCTGATCACGCCGTCCTGGGTGTTGTCGGGATCGGAAGGCGCGGGAAGCGTGCCGCTCGCCACCGTCGCGGCGTCTTCCGCGACCTGGACGGTGGCCGGAGTGGTCAGCGGCGGGTCGTTGGCGCCGTTGACGGTGATGGTCAGCGTGCCGGTCGAAGCCGCGCCGTGGTTGTCCGTGACCGTATAGGTGAAGGTGTCGGTCAGCGTTTCGCCCGTGGTCAGGCCCTGTACCGCGCCGAGGCTGTTGTTGAGGGCATAGAGCCACGTGCCGTCGGCGTTGAGGGTCAGGGTGCCGTACAGCCCCGCTTGGGCCACCTTGGGCGTATAGGCCAGCCCATCGGAGCCCGCTCCGTCCAGGGTATTGTCCGGATCCGTCGCGGCCAGTCGGCCCGAGGCCGTGAGCACGGAGTCTTCCTTGACCGAGCCTCCGCCGGGCGAGGCCGTGGGGGCGTCGTTGGTGCCCTGGATGGTGATGGTCAGGGTGTTGTTGCCCACCGCGCCGTGGCTGTCTTTCACGGTGTACAGGAACACTTCGGACAGCGTGTCGCCCACGCCGAGCCCCTGTACGGCGGCCAGATTGTTGTTGAGGACATAGGTATAGGTACCGTCGGCGTTGAGGGTCAGGGTGCCGTAGCGTCCCGCTTCACCCGTTTTGGGGATGAAGGACACGGTATCGTGGGCGTCGATGTCTTGCGGCGCCGGCAGGGTGCCGCTCGCCGTGGTTCGCGTGTCTTCCGCCACGGTGGCGGTGGCGGCGGCGACCACAGGGGCGTCGTTGGTCCCTGTGATGGTTACGGTGAGCGTGTTGGACGCCGTGCCGCCCTTGCCGTCGGTGACGGTGTAGGTGAGGACGTCGGTGAGCGTTTCGCCCGCGCCGAGCGCCTGAACCGATCCCAGCGTGTTGTTGAGGGTGTAGACATAGGTGCCGTCTGCATTGAGGGTCAGGGTGCCGTAGGCCCCGGCCCGGGCGATCTGGGGAATGAAGCTCAACGTGTCGCTGGCGATGCCGTCCGCGCTGTTGTCGATGTCCGTGGGCGTGGGCAGCTTGCCTGCGGCGGTCAGCTTGGCGTCTTCCGTCACGGCGGCGACGGCGGCGGCGACCGCAGGGGCGTCGTTGGTGCCGTTGATGATTACGGTCAGGACATTGGAAGCCGTGCCGCCGTGCCCGTCGCTGACCGTGTAGGTAAAGATGTCCCTGAGCGTTTCGCCTTGCCCGAGCCCCTGCACGGCGTTCATGGAGTTGTTGAGCGTATAGGTATAGGTGCCGTCCGCCCGCAGGGTCAGGCTTCCGTACAGCCCGGTTTCCGCCGTTTTGGCCACGAACACGGGCATGTCATGGGTGTCGGGATCCGTGGGCGTGGACAGGGCGCCGTTGAGCACGCTCAGCGTGTCTTCCGTCACGAATCCGAACGTCGGGCCGACCGAGGGGGTATCGTTGGTACCGTTGATGGTCAGGGTCAGGGTGTTGGACGCCGTGCCGCCGTGCCCGTCGCTGACGGTGTAGGTAAAGGTGTCGGTGAGGGTTTCGCCCACGCCGAGTGTCTGCACGGCGGGCAGGGCGTTGTTGAGGGTGTAGGTGTACGAGCCGTCGGCATTGAGCGTCAGGCTTCCGTACAGCCCGGCCTCCGCCGTTTTGGGTGCGAATACGGGCGTGTCGTGGGCGTCCGGGTCCGTGGGCGCGGGCAGGATTCCGGACGTGGTCAGCTTGGCGTCTTCCTTGACGCTGTCCGCCGCCGCAGCCACGGAGGGCGCGTCATTGGTGCCGTTGATGGTCACGGTCAGGGTATTGGACGCCGTGCCGCCGTGCCCGTCGCTGACGGTGTAGGTGAAGGTGTCGGCAAGCTTTTCCCCCGCGCCGAGCGCCTGTACCGCCGCCGACCCGTTGTTCAGCGTATAGGTGTAGGTGCCGTCGGCATTGAGGGTCAGGCTTCCGTACAGCCCGGCCTCCGCCGTTTTGGGTATGAACACGGGCGTGTCATGGGCGTCCGGATCCGTGGGCGCGGGCAGGGTGCCGGAGGCGGTCAGCCCGGTATCTTCGGTGACGGAAGCGGCTGCGGCGGCGACGGAAGGCGCGTCGTCGGTGCCGTTGACGGTTATGGTCAGGGTGCTTGAGCCGGTGCCGCCGTGCCCGTCGCTGACGGTGCAGGTAAAGGTGTCGGTGAGGGTTTCGCCCACGCCGAGGGCCTGCACGGCGGGCAGGGCGTTGTTGAGGGTGTACGTGTACGAGCCGTCGGCACGGAGCGTCAGCGTCCCGTAGAGCCCCGGTTCCGCAGCCTTGGGCAGGAAGCTCAAGGTGTCGTGGATGTCGACGTCACGGGGCGGGGGCAGAACCCCGGTCGCCGTGAGCGCGAGATCTTCGGTAACGGAAGCTGCTGCTGCGGTGGCTGTGGGAGCGTCATTGGTGCCGCTGATGGTTACGGTCAGGGTGCCCGTGCCGATCGCGCCGTGGTTGTCGACGACGCCGTAGCTCAGGGTGTCGGTAAGCGTTTCCCCGGCCCCGAGTGCCTGCACGGCGGGCAGGCTGTTGTTGAGGGTGTAGGTGTAGGTGCCGTCGGCGTTGACGGTCAGGGTCCCATACGTCCCGGCTGAGAGGGGCTGCGGCACGAAACTGACGCTGTCGCGGATGTCGATGTCGCGTGGCGGCGGCAGGGTTCCGGCTGTGGTGATCTGCGTGTCCTCGATGACCGAGGCGATGGCCGCCGAAGCGACGGGCGTGTCGTTGGTGCCGCTGATGGTTACGGTCAGGGTGTTGGACGCCGTGCCGCCGTGCCCGTCGCTGACGGTATAGGTAAAGGTGTCGCTGAGCGTTTCCCCGACCCCGAGGGCCTGTACGGCGGGCAGGGCGTTGTTGAGGGCATAGGTGTAGGAACCGTCGGCACGGAGCGTCAGCGTGCCGTAGAGCCCCGCAGTGGCGTTTTGGGGGAGGAAGGGCACGGAGTCATGGGCGTCGGGGTCCGTGGGGCTGGGGAGGAAACCCGTGGCGGTGGTTTGCGTGTCTTCGGTGACGGTGGCTGTGGCGTTGCCGACGGAGGGCGTGTCGTTGGTGCCGTTGATGGTGACGGTCAGGGTATTGGAGCCCGTAGCGCCGTGGTTGTCCCTGACGGTATAGGTGAATACGTCAAGGAGCCTTTCCCCCGCGCCGAGGGCCTGTACGGCGGGTAGGCTGTTGTTGAGGGTATAGGTGTAGGTGCCGTCTGCGTTGAGGGTCAGGGTGCCGTAGGTTCCGGCGACGTTGCTCATGGGCTGGATGGACAGGACGTCATGCACGTCGGGATCGCGCGGCACGGGTACGGAACCGGTGGCGGTGAGCAGCGTGTCCTCGGTCACGGAAGCCGTGGAAGTGCCGATGGTGGGCGCGTCGTTGGTGCCGTTGATGGTCACGGTCAGGGTATTGGTGGCCGTACCGCCGTGCCCGTCGCTGACGGTATAGGTGAACGTGTCGGTGGCCGTTTCCCCCACGCCGAGCCTCTGCACGGCGGGCAGGCTGTTGTTGAGCGTATAGGTATACGAGCCGTTGGCGGCGAGGGTGAGCTTGCCGTAAAGCCCGGCCTCGGCGACCTTGGGGGTGAACGCCAGGGGGTCGTGAATGTCCGTGTCCTGCGGGGTGGGCAGGATTCCGCTGGCGGTGATCTTCGTGTCTTCGGTGACGGAGGCTACGGAGGCGGCGACTGTGGGGACATCGTTGGTGCCGTTGATGGTCACGGTCAGGGTGCTGGAGGAGCTTCCGCCCTGGCTGTCCGTCACGGTGTACTGGAAAACGTCGGTGAGGGTCTCGCCCACGCCGAGTGCCTGCACGGCGGACAGGCTGTTGTTGAGCGTATAGGTGTAGGTGCCGTCGGCGTTCAGGGTCAGGGTCCCAAACCGCCCGGCTTCATTGGCCTTGGCCGTGAAGGTCAGGGTGTCCCGTATATCCGCGTCGAAGGGCGGGGGAACCACGCCGCTGGCCGTAAGCTGGGCGTCTTCCCTGACGCTGGCTGTGGCCGGGGTCAGCACGGGCAGATCCTCGGTGCCGTTGATGGTGACGGTCAGGGTATTGGAGGCCGTGCCGCCGTGTCCGTCGCTGACGGTGTAGGTAAAGGCGTCGGTGACGGATTCGCCCGTGCCGAGGCCCTGCACCAGCGGCGAGGCGTTGTTGAGCGTGTAGGTATACGTCCCGTCGGCGTTGAGGGTCAGGGAACCGTAAAGCCCGGCGGTATTGGTCTGGGGGAGGAAGGCCACTGTGTCGTGGATGTCCGCGTCCTGTGGCGCAGGCAGGGTTCCCGATGCGGTGATCTTCGTGTCTTCGGTGACGGAAGCGACAGCGGCGGCGACGGTGGGAATGTCGTTGGTGCCGTGGATGGTCACGGTGAAGGAACCGGGCAGGGTCACGCCCTGGCTGTTGGAGACGCTGTAGGCCAGCGTATCGGTCAGCGTTTCGCCTTGGCCGAGGCCCTGTATGGAGGGCAGGCTGTTGTACAGCGTATAGGTGGCCGTGCCGTCCGCCGCGATGGTGAATACGCCGTACTGCCCCTGTAGCGAGGACGAGGAGTAGACATACGCGCTTCCCAGCGTGCCGCCCGGATCAGAGGGTACGGGCAGGGTCACTTGGGTAAAGGGCCGCACATCCTCCACCACATCGGCGACGGTCAGGCCGGGCAGCCCTTCGTCCGTGCCGTGGATGGTGACGGTCAGGGTGTTGGAAGCTGTACCGCCGTGTCCGTCGTTGACGGTGTAGGTGAAGGTATCGGTCAGAGAGCCGCCGGTATTCAGGGCCTGCACGGCGGGCAGGCCGTTGTTCAGGATATAGGTGTAGGTGCCGTTGGCGTTGAGGGTGAGGGAACCGTACGCTCCGGCGGCGTTGGACTGGGGAATGAAGGCCACAGCGTCATGGATGTCCGTGTCCGTGGGGTGGGGCAGGGTGCCGCTGACCGTAGGGGCAAGGTCTTCCACCACGCTGGCGGTGGCTGCGGCGACGGAGGGCGTGTCGTTGGTGCCGTTGATGGTGACGGTGAGCGTGTTGGAGACTGTGCCGCCATGCCCGTCGCTGGCGGTGTAGATGAAGGCGTCGGTGACGGATTCGCCCGCGCCGAGGCCCTGTACCAGCGGCGAGGCGTTGTTGAGCGTGTAGGTGTAGGAGCCGTCGGCGTTCAGGGTCAGGGTTCCGTAAAGCCCGGCCTCGGCAACCTTGGTGGTGAACGTCAGGGTGTCGTGGATATCCGTGTCCTGCGGCAGCGGCAGGGTTCCCGATGCGGTGATCTGAGCGTCCTCGGTGGCCGATGCGGTGGCTGCGGCGACGGTCGGGACGTCATTGGTGCCCCTGATGGTGACGGTCAGGGTGTTGGAGCCGGTGCCGCCGTGCCCGTCCGTGACGGTATAGGTGAACACGTCGGTGGCGGTTTCTCCGGCCCCGAGCCCTTGGACGGCGGGCGAGGCGTTGTTCAGCGTATAGGCGTAGGAGCCGTCGGCGTTCAGCGTCAGGGTTCCGTACGTTCCGTCGGCGTTGGACAGGGGCGTGAAGGCCACGGTGTCGCGGATATCCGTGTCCTGCGGCTGGGGCAGGGTACCTGACGCGCTGATCTGCGTGTCTTCGGCAACGGAGGCGGTGGCGGCTGCCACCGTCGGGGCGTCGTTGGTGCCGCTGATGGTTACGGTCAACGTATTGGAGGCCGTACCGCCGTGTCCGTCGCTGACCGTATAGGTGATGGTGTCGGTGAGGGTTTCGCCCACGCCGAGGGTCTGTATGGCGGACAGGCTGTTGTTCAGGATATAGGTGTAGGAACCATCGGCGTTGAGGGTAAAGGTCCCGTAGGTGCCGGGTGCACCGCTCTGGGTAAGGAAGGAAACGGTATCGTGGACATCCGTGTCTGATGGGGTCGGCAGGGTTCCCGATGTGGTGATTTGCGTATCTTCGGTGACGGAGGCGGCAGCGGCTGCAACGGTCGGCGCGTCGTTGGTGCCGTGAATGGTGACGGTGAGCGTGTTGGAAGCCGTTGCGCCGTGGTTGTCCGTGACGGTGTAGGTGAAGGTGTCGGTAAGCGTTTCCTCCACGCCGAGCCCTTGGACCGTGGGTGAGGTGTTGTTCAGTACATAGGCATAGGAGCCGTCGGCATTCAGCGTCAGGGTCCCGTAGGTTCCGGGCGTGCCGTTCTGGGCAAGGAAGGAAACGCTGTCGTGCGTGTCCATGTCCAACGGTGTGGGCAAGGTGCCCGTGGCGGTGGTTTGGGCGTCTTCCGCCACGGAAGCGATGGCGGCGGCGACGGTCGGGGCGTCGTTGGTTCCGTGAATGGTGACGGTGAGGGTATTGGAGCCGATAGCGCCGTGGCTGTCCGTGACGGTATAGGTGAAGGTGTCGGTGAGCGTTTCCCCAACGCCGAGCGACTGCACGGCGTACAGGTTGTTGTTCAGCGTGTAGGTGTAGGAGCCGTCGGCATTCAGCGTCAGGGTTCCATAGGAGCCTGAGGCGTCGGTTTGGGGAATAAAGGAAACCGTGTCGTGGGCGTCAATATCCTGCGGCTGCGGCAAGATCCCTGAGGCGGAGAGCTGTGTTTCTTCGGTAACGGAGGCGGCAGCGGCTGCAATGGTCGGTGCGTCGTTGGTTCCGTGAATGGTGACGGTGAGCGTATTGGAAGCCGTTGCGCCGTGGCTGTCCGTGACGGTGTAGGTGAAGGTGTCGGTAAGCGTTTCCCCCACGCCGAGCCCTTGGACCGTGGGCGAGGTGTTGTCCAGCGCATAGGCATAGGAGCCGTCGGCATTCAGCGTCAGGGTCCCGTAGGTTCCGGGGGTGTGGGTCTGGGCAAGGAAGGAAACGCTGTCGTGCGTGTCCATGTCTAACGGTGTGGGCAATGTGCCCGTGGCGGTGGTTTGGGCGTCTTCCGCCACGGAAGCGATGGCGGCGGCGACGGTCGGCGCGTCGTTGGTACCGTTGATGGTCACGGTGAGCGTATTGGAGCCGATAGCGCCGTGGCTGTCCGTGACGGTATAGGTGAAGGTGTCGGTGAGCGTTTCCCCGGCGCCGAGCGACTGTACGGCGTACAGGTTGTTGTTCAGCGTGTAGGTGTAGGAGCCGTCGGCCCCCAGGGCCAGGGAACCGTAGTGCCCCAGCGTGCCGTTTTGGGGTACGAAGGCGATGGTATCCCCCCTGTCGGGATCGCTGGGCGCTGGCAGGGTTCCGGAGGTTGTGAGCTGTGTGTCCTCAGTGACGGAGGTTGCCGCTGCGGCGACGGTCGGCGCGTCGTTGGTGCCGTTGATGGTAACAGTCAGGGTGTTGGAGGAGGTTCCCCCGTGGTTGTCGCTCACCGTGTAGGTGAACGTTTCGGTCAGGCTGTCTCCCGGAGCAAGGGCGCGCACGGCGTACAGGTTGTTGTCGAGGTCGTAGGACCATGTGCCGTCCGTATGCAGCGTAAAGGTGCCGTAGGCCCCCGGCGTACCGTTTTGGGGCAGGAAGGACACCGTGTCGTGCGCGTCAGGATCATGGGGCGCGGGCAGTATGCCGCTGACGCCGCTCGGGACGCCTGCGGACCCGGAGTCTGACACGGACGCTGTGGAGGCGGCGACGGTGGGCACGTCGTTCGTCCCGATGATCGAGATGTCCAGCGAACCAGTGGCTTTTTCTCCGGCAGCGTCGGTATAGGTATAGATGAAATGTTCCACGACCTGATCGCCGACGCCGAGTTCCTGCACGATGGGCAGGCTGTTGTCGATCGTGTAGGTGAACGTGCCGTCGGGGTTGAGGCTGATGGAGCCGTAGCGGGCGGCGGAGGGGGGCGTGACCCATGCGAAAATGTTGTTTCCGTCCCCGGGATGGGCCCCGGCCAGCGCATTGCCGGAGACCGTGTCCGGCACCCCGTCTTCCGCCAAGGCATAAGCGAAGGAATCCACGGTAGGAACGTGGTGTGCAGGGGGGACCGGCGTATCCGGCAGGCCGCCGCGGGCCGGCAGCTGATCGTTTTCTTTATCTTGGCGGGTCGGCAGCGTGTCGTACCGGGGGGCGGTTTCGTACCCTGTTCTTGAAAGGGACAGCTCCAGCCCGCCCAGCCCGCCGATGCCATGCATCAATTCGGCATCGGCGTATTCGTGGAAACGCACCCTGGCTGACGGAGCCATGCCCGATTCCGGCATATTCTCTTTGCCCAGCGCCGCCAGAAATTCCTCCAGGCTCATGTCCCGTCCGTGGACAATCAGATGGAGGGTGCCGCCCGGTTTATCCGCTGTATCCAGCAAGGATGACGCTTTCCCCATCAGGTTTTCGGGGGCCTCGCCGGGGAACTCTCCGGGGGCGGGGAGGGTGCCGGGAAGGGTATGTGCGGCGAATACGCCGGGAAGCACCAGCTTGCCGCCGTCGGTTCTGGAAAAGACGAGATCCTGTCCCTGGCGTCCGGCGAATACGCCCCGCATGGGAAAGTCCAGCACGGCCCTGTCCCCCGGTACGAGGTGCGGGACAGGGGGGTGGTTCTGTTGGGAAGTCATACGCAGCGTGTATTCGGCCATGACAAACCTGCCTTGTGCTCAGGGGTGGAGGGGTCTGGTTGTACGGAATTACGGGATCAGCGTTCCCGGAGCGCGTCCTGCTTGGCCTTGAGGATGGGTTTGAGCAGGAAGTCCAGAATGGTCTTTTTGCCGGTCAGGATGTCCACCGTGCACACCATGCCCGGAATGATCGGCAGTTGTTCCCCGCGGTGGATGATGGCGTTTCCGGTAGTGCGTATTTTGGCCACATAGAACAGATCGCCCTTGCGATCTTCAATGGTGTCGGCGCTGATCTGCTCCACTTCGCCCTGCAGTCCCCCGTAGATGGAGAAATCATAGGCCGTGACCTTGACCATGGCCTTCTGGTTGGGGCGGATGAAGGCGATGTCCCCCGGGCGGATGCGCGTTTCCACCAGCAGGGTGTCGTCCAGAGGCACGATCTCCATGATCGGTTCCCCCGGCTTGGCCACGCCGCCAACGGTTTTGAGCATGATCTGCTTGATGGTGCCCCGTACCGGGGACTTCAGTTCGGTACGGGTCACCCGGTCGCTTCCTGCGGCCAGCGATTCCGTCAGCGAGGCCAGCTCAGCGCGGCGTTTGTTTATTTCTTCCACGATCTGGCTGTTCATTTCGGCCTTGCGAAGCTCATACTTCTGGAGGGCCTCCTGCGCGGCGGCCTCCGCCTTGGGAATGGACGCCTTAAGCACGGAAATATCGCCCTGCAGGGCAGCCACCTTTTGCTGCTGGTTGAGGAAGTCGACCTTGGAGTACAGGTTGCGGGCTACCAGCCCCTGCGTCATGCCCACCTGCTGCAAAGCAAGCCCCAGCTCGCGTTCGGCCTGCTGCTTGCGGTTTTTCTCTTCCTCGATCTCCTGCGCGCGCTGGACGTATTGGGAGTGGAGCACTTCCAGCTCAGCCGTGCGCTGTTTTTTCCGCGTAGCGTAAAAAAGCAGCTGATCCTCAATGATTTGAGGGGATGTGGCGGCCAGATCTGCCGGGAATACCGGCTCATGATCCTCAAGTTCAGCCCGGAGCCGGATGATGGCGATGGTGTTTTCCCGGCTCTTGCCGAGGGCGTCGCGGTACAGGCTCTCCGCCGTTTCGTTGCTCAGCCGGGCCAGCGGCGTGCCCTTGTCCACGATCTGCCCTTCATACACCAGCATTTCCTGCAGGATGCCGCCTTCCAGGTTTTCGATGACTTGGGTGTGCTGGGAGGAAATGACCTGTCCCTGCCCCCTGCTGACTTCGTCGATCTCGCTGTGGTTCGCCCAGATGAGAAACAGGATCACGGCTACAGCCGTGCCGAGCGAGAGCCCCCGCGCCCCGATGCGCGGCCGGCGGTGCAGGGCCGCGTCCACTTCGTCCATGAAGGCGATCTGTTCTTTTTCCTTGAGACGCTTCTGTTTTTCCTGGTTGTTCATGACGCGTCTCCGGGCAAGGGATGGGAAGAAAGAGGTGCGGACCCCGCTGTGGGTTCCGTTCTTTTTTCCGGCGGGCGGCTGTCCGGGCGCGAAGCCTGAGGCGCGGCGGCAAGCCCGCGCAGCACCTGCTCCTTGGGGCCGTCGGCCACAATGCGCCCTTCCTCTATGATCACGACCCGTTTGACCAGCTGGAGCATACTCATGCGGTGAGTGATCAGCACAAGCGTCTTGTCCTTCAGGGCGGACTGAAGACGTTCGCGCACCATATTTTCCGTGGCGGTATCCATGTTACTGGTAGGTTCGTCCAGGATGAGCACGTCGGGATCGTGCAGCAGGGCGCGGGCAAGGGCGATGGACTGCCGCTGGCCGCCGGAGAGGTTCATACCCCGTTCCCCCACCTGGGCGCCGAAGCCCGCAGGGTGGAGCCGGACGAATTCCGTTACGCCCGCGAGCCATGCCGCACGGCTCACCAGCCGCTCCTGCACGGCGGGATCGTCGAGAGCGATATTGTCCCGGATGGAGCCGTAGAAGAGGACCACGTCCTGAGGCAGGTAGCCGATGCGTCCCCGCAGATCGGCTGTGTTCAGCTGGCGGATGTCCACGCCGCCGAAGCGCACGGCGCCCTTGTCCGGCGGATACAGGCCGATGAGCAGCCTCCCGACCGTGGATTTGCCCGATCCCACGCGCCCAATGATGCCTACGCGCTCGCCGGGCCGGATGTTCAGCGAAATGTCTTCCAGCGAGGTCCGCCGCGAGCCGGGATAGCTGAAGCTCACGTCGTCCAGATTCAGCAGCGGGTCCAGCGTCGCGGCGTTGACCGGGGAATCTTCCCTGTCGTTTTCCGAGGGGGTGTCCATCAGCGTGTCGAGGGCCTTGAGCGCCATGCGTGACTGCTGCCAGCGGCTGAGCATTGACGAGAGCTGCATGAGCGGGGACATGGCCCGGCCCACCAGAATGTTGCAGCCGACGAGCGCGCCCATGGTGAGCCTGCCTTCCGCGATGAGATAGACCCCCCAGGCGATCATGCCCACGGTGACCAGCTGGACCAGGCTGGAGGACAGCGTGGTCGCCAGGGTGGTATAGCGGCGCGACGTGGCGGAAGCGAGGGCGGAAGCGCCCACAACCTGTTCCCACTGGCGGCGCATCCGGTTTTCCGCCATGCCGCCCTTGATGGTTTCAAGGCCGTTGACCATTTCCACCAGCAGCGCGTTTTTCTGCATGTTCTGCCGGAATCCGTGCTCGGAGGCGCGGCGGGCCGCCCACTGGATCCAGAGTCCGCCTATGAGCATCACGGGCACGGCGGACAGCGGCACGAAGACCAGCGGCCCTCCGATGAAGGCCGTGAGCGCCAGAAAGAGAATAAGGAAGGGCAGATCCACAAAGGTGAGCAGCGTACCCGAACTGAAAAAGTCGCGCAGCGCCTCGAATTCCCTCAGGTTGTTGACCAGCGCGCCCGTGGATTCCGGTTTTTTGTCGAAGCGCATACTCAACACCTTGTCCACCAGCTTGCTGGAGATCACCACGTCGGCGTTGCGCCCGGCCACGTCCACAAAATACCCACGCAGGTTGCGCAGCAGAAAATCACAGAAGTAGGCCAGCAGGATGCCGGAGGTCAGCACCCACAGCGTCGCCGTCGCGTTGTTGGGCACCACCCTGTCGTAGACGTTCATGGTAAACAGCGACCCCGCCACGCCAATGATGTTGATGATCACGCTGGCGACGATCACATGCTTGTAAATGGGCAGATAGTGAGACAACACGCCCCAGAACCAGCGTTTTTCATGGAAAAAATGTTCGCTTTCAGTCCGGCGTTCGAGTTTCGGGGCGGGGCGGGCGAAAAGCACATGCCCGGCGAAGTCGGCCTGAAGTTGATCCAGCGGAATGGTGCGGGGGTTTTCCCCGTCTTCCGGAAGGATGATTTCGGCTTCGTGTTCTCCCAGTTTCGTCAGCACGCAGGAGCGGTTGTGCTTGAGCAGGGGGATGCAGGGCAATGCCAGAGGGGAAATGAAGCTGACGTCGTCTATCGGAATGATGCGGCCTTCCAGCCCGGCCCTTTGCGCAGCGCGGAGGCAGGCGGCGGGCGATGCTGCCAGATCCGCCGCGCCGGACATGAGCAGGAGCGGGGAAACGCTGTGCCCGTGCAGGCGCGACAGCGTCGTGAGGGAGTGGATAAGGTGAGGGATGCGATCCGTTTCGGAGGGGGCAAGGCGCATTTCTCCCGTTTGGGGAGGGGAAACAGGAACTTCTTGCGGGGCATCCGTGGCTAAGGCGGGATACGGGAGCGCTTCCATAAACAATCCTCCAGTAAAAAACGCGCGCAGAAAAGCCGGGACGGGCCCATGCGTTCCAGAGGCGGCACTGCGGAAAGGGGAAAATTACCTTGGAAAACGATTTTCCGTCCACAAGAGACCATGGTTTGTCCGAGTACTATAGATTGGGGAGGAATATTGCGTCTATGATTTGGATACACGCCGTAGCCATGACCAGCCAAAGGGATACAGCCTCTTCAGCGGGCACGGTCCTCGTTGTGAGGGGATAAGCGCGTTTTTACAGATGGCCGTATGAAGCGAAGCCAGGCCGTAACGGTGTGCTTCGATTCCGATCCAAGCTTGATCACCGTGAACATATCAGATGAACATGCGCAAAGAGGCCCTGCCCGGAACTTCGAGCGGGGCCTCTGCTATGGCGATGGCGCATGTTCCCGAAAGGATGGACCACTGGGCGGTTCCTCTCCCATTGGTTTTGGGAAGAGGACTCTCCAGAACCATGTGAAGCCTGAACCCAATGGATCTGGGAGCTGCCCAGCCTTATTCTATTCTTTTTATTGGTTCATATGAATGGGATTTATTGAAGGCTGTCCCCGCCGGGACCATCAGCTGCGCCGCTTCGTTGTACAGCATGGTCGTGTCGATGGAAGCATGTCCCGCAAGCGCCTGTATGCTTTCAAGGCGGACCCCCTTGCTGGCGAGATAGGTAAAACAGGAGTGGCGGAACCAGTGCGGGGAGACATCCGGCCTGTTCATGAGTGTTGTCAGCCATTTCTTGACCATATGGTACAGGGCGTGGCGTCCGATCCGCCGGGATGGTTTCCTGAGGTTCCCAAAGATGGGCTGATTTGGAGACGTCCCGGTCAGTTTTCCATATTCGTTAAGGCCTTCGTCAATTTCATCAGGAAGATAAATGCGCCTTTCCTTTGAGCCCTTGCCCAGGACATTGAAATAGCGTTGCCCCTGCCAGACGGTGACGTCTTTCCAGCAGAGGGAAACGGCCTCTTCGCCGCGCAATCCGGTCATAAAGAGAGTCTTCAGAAGGAGAATGTCCCGCTGCGGGGCTCCGTGTTCTGCAAGGCGGTCGAACAGGAGCAGCATCTCCGATTCAGAAAGGCTGTGCGTGAGGTTCCCGGGGAGTGAAATCCCCGCGCCGTCCTTCCGTTTTTTAATGAATGCCGTGGGGTTCAGGGCAATGGCGCCCGTGTCTGCCAGCCGTTTGAAGTAACTTTTCAGAGCTCCGATAATCGTATTCACCGAACGGGGCTTGAGGCCTTTCATCCTGCATTGCCTGATATAGCTTTCGACATCACGGGCCGTAACGGAGAACGAAGGCTTCCGGGCGTAGTTCAACAGCTCGACGACATAGCGGCAATACAGTTCCACGGTCGCCAGCGATTGCGTGTAAACGGCATTGAGGAAAACAAGGATGATGCGCTCGTCGGGAAGCAGTTCTCCTTGTGCGGATACGTAGGCCGAGACGTCCGCGTATTCGATGCTTCGGTCAAAGTACCGCAGGATCCGTTTTCTGCTAAGAGGCTCCCAGTCGTCCAAGACAGGGAGTTCTCCGTTGGAGATGACTTCAGGGAGCGTTGCCATGCCAAGCCCTAGGGTTCCGGTTGATTCTCTATTTAACTTAACACTTATTAAGATAAATAGCAAACCGCCCCAAAAGCTGTTTTCCTGTTCAGGCGTCCAGCGCGCCGTTTACGCTGCTTTAGGCCTTCCATGAAATACAAGTCAAAGATTTTTTAAAAATGCCTTAAAACGGAAATTTGAAGGAACAATCTGAAGCGTTCCGTCCCCGGGCCGCTTCGGAATACGAATGCTTTCCTCCACGGCCATTGGCTCAGGCGTCTGGGCTGGCGGAATCCCCGGCATCGGTTTCCTTCCGCGCCACTGCGGTGAGGCGTGACGGCTGAGGCCGCCACGCCCGATACGGAGGATGCAGTATATCGCTTGCGTTCCGGAAAGGTGGGATCACCGGAGGATGTGGGCGACGGTGTCTCCGAAAGACCCGAGTTCCCGGATCACTGTTATGCCGGCCGCTTCGAAGGCGGCAACCTTGTCTTCGCCACGGCCCGAAGTGCCGCTAATGATGGCTCCGGCATGGCCCATGCGTTTGCCGGGAGGGGCGCTCAATCCCGCAATGAATCCGAAGACGGGTTTGGGATACCGGGTTGAACGGATATACGCCGCCGCGCATTCCTCAGCGTTCCCGCCGATTTCCCCGATGAGGCACACGGCCTCGGTTTCGGGGTCATCGCCATACAGTTTCAGCAGGTCCACAAAACTCAATCCGTGTACGGGGTCGCCCCCGATGCCGACGCAGGAACTCTGCCCAAGCCCCGCCGTCGTGAGCTGGTGCACGGCCTCATAGGTCAGCGTCCCGGAACGGCTCGCCAGTCCGATACTGCCGTGGCGGTGGATATACCCGGGCATGATGCCGACCTTGCTTTTGCCGGGGCTGATGATGCCGGGACAGTTGGGTCCGACGAGTAACGTACCGTGCTCTCTGAAGAAAGATTTTGTCCGGATCATATCCAAAATCGGGATGTGCTCGGCAATGATCACCACAAGCCGGACGCCCGCTGCGGAGGCTTCGCAAGCCGCGTCCGCCGCCGATGCCGCAGGGACAAAGACCACGCTGACGTCGGCGCCGGTTGCGCGGACGGCCTGTTCCACCGAATCGAATACGGGCACGCCAAGAACAGTTTGCCCGCCCCGGCCGGGCGTTACACCGCCGACGACATGGGTACCGTACTGAATCATCTGTTCCGTATGGAAATGCCCTTCCCGTCCGGTAATGCCTTGTACCAGCACCTTGCTTTGCGCGCCGATCAGGATGCTCATGCGCATACCTCCCGCTGCGTTTCCGCTGTGAGATGGGCGATCAGGCGGGCCGCCTCCGGCATGGATGAGGCGGTATGGAACTGAAGCCCGCTTTCGTGAAGGATGCGCCGCCCGGCCTCCACATTCGTCCCTTCGAGGCGCACCACCAGCGGTACGGTGACGTCCAGTTTGCGGGCCGCATTCACAATGCCGTGCGCCACGACGTCGCAACGCAGGATACCCCCGAAAATGTTGATAAGAACGCCCCGTACATGGGGATCGGAGAACATGATGGCGAACGCGGCGGCAACGGTTTCCTCACTGGCTCCACCTCCGGCATCAAGAAAGTTGGCGGATTCCGCTCCGGCCTGTTTGATAGCGTCCATTGTCGCCATCGCCAGCCCAGCGCCGTTTACCAGTGTGCCGATGGATCCGCCAAGGCGGACGTATGTAAGCCCCTTTTCGGCTGCGGCGCGTTCCAGCGGATCGCCCTCTTCCCTATCCTTAAGGGCCGCCACATCCGGGTGCCGTTTCAATGCACTGTCGTCAAAGTCCATTTTGGCATCCAGCGCGACGAACCCGCCCCCTTCGGCAAGTGCCAAAGGGTTGATTTCAAGTTGCGTCAGATCTTTTTCCACGGCGAGCGCGGTCAAACGCCGTACCAATGCGGCGGCCTCCCGCGTTTGGGCCGCATCCAACCCCCAACCGCCCACAATCTTTCGGATTTGGAAGGGCCACAGGGTATGGCCGCTGAGACGCGCGGAAGATACACGCTCCGGAGTGCCCACCGCCACGGTTTCGATGTCCATGCCGCCGTCCGGGGAGGCCATGACGGTCAGGCATTGCGCCGCACGATCGAGGGCCACTGCTAGATAGTATTCATGCGCGATTGCTGTACCTTGCTCGATCCACACGCTGCCGACGGCCTCGCCGCTCGGCCCGGTCTGGCGGGTCACCAGACGGCTGCCGAGCAAGGACGCGGCGGCCTCCCCAACCTCTTCCGGGCTGCGGCAGATCTTCACACCGCCGCCCTTGCCCCGGCCTCCCGCATGGATCTGCGCCTTCACCACCCACACGGGGCCAGGCATTGCCCGTGCGGCCTCCAATGCTTCCACATGGCTGCGGGCAAGGCGGCCCTGCGGGGTGGGTATCCCGTATGCCCTCAAGAGCTCCTTCGCCTGATACTCATGGATATGCATGTACTTTCTCCTGTCAACGCAAAATAAATGAACTTCTATTCCTGCTGCGGTAGACGGCCCCGCCCGCGTGGACGCGTATGGCGGCGTCAGTCAAGCAGGGGTTCCGCCAGTTCCGCCCCAAGATGCAGGGCGCTTCTGTTGGCCTCGTGATGCGCCGGGGGGAAACGCTCTGCCAGTACCTTTTCGATGGATTCGATGCGGACCGCGCCGGTCAGCGTGACGAGGGCGCCAAGGACGGTGATGTTGTACGAAATGGTCGAGCCGAGGTGCCCATGAAGCGTGCTCCAGAGCGGTATACCCTTGAACCGGGCTTCCACCCGGCGGCCCGGATGAACTAGATCCGTATCGTACACGCACAGCCCGCCGGGGCGGATCAGCGGCAGGTATTTGCCACACGCCGTATCGGTGAGGGCCACAAGGACGTTGGGCTGTTCGACTTTGGGGTAATGGATGGCCTTGTGCGAAAGGATAACGTCCGAGCGGGTGGCCCCGCCGCGTGCTTCCGGGCCGTAGGATTGCGACTGCACGGCGACGAGCCCTTCATGTTTCACTGCGGCTTCGGCCAGCAGGATCGCCATGGTGATCACGCCCTGCCCGCCGGATCCGGACAGCAGGAAACGGGAAACGGCATACACGTTGTCCATATGGCTCACTCCTGATGTTCGCGGGCGATGATTGCCCCGTAGCGGTCGCAGTATTCGGGGTATTCCTCATCGGTGAAGATGCCGCGCGGGATCAATGCGGGGTCCTCGCCGAGCTTGGGGGAGCCCACCGGGGCGGTCTGATCGCGGTAGGCCCGCATCATGTCCACGGCATCGCCGAGTTTGTTCTTGCGCCCGAAGTACGTGGGGCACTGGGTCAGCACCTCCACCACGGAGAAGCCGTTGTGCTCGAGCGCTTTTTTGAAGATCGAGACCATCTCGCGCATGTGACAGGTTGTCGTTCGGGCGACGAAGCTCGCGCCCGCGCCGAGGGCGAGCCGCACGGTGTCGAACTCGCGGTCGATGTTGCCGTAGGGCGCCGTCGTCGCGGACACCCC
>ENA-UEPH01000862-UEPH01000862.1-human-gut-metagenome-genome-assembly--contig:-NODE-862-length-32953-cov-7.648741_pt1 | contig 32953 bp, 33 predicted proteins | sample MGYA00242891_ERZ507898 | MGnify/ENA primary metagenome ERZ507898 (study PRJEB26167, sample SAMN06115411) | human gut metagenome | host: Homo sapiens | place: China:Guizhou | collected 2014-10-15...
GGTTCAATCTTGCCTTGCACATCTTCATATCCATTATTCTTGTAACGAATCCACGCTAAATTCATATTATATTCAATATGATTCTCATCATGGATTGCCGCATTGGGATTACCAGTAAGAATCCACAAATCATTTTGCGAGCCCGCATTCGGATCTTGAATCAAAAAATTCTGATGCATTACAGTAGTAATAATTGTTGGTTGAAAATCGAAATAATCAACAGCATCTTTATAACTGAATCTTACAATATTATTCGTGCCAATAACTACTTCCCGTAACATCCAGGCCGTTTTTAGCAAACCAGCACGAGTCGAGGGTTTATTGTATTCGGTATACTTGTTCTGATCCCGACTATCCCGTTGTTCTGTTTCACCAAACTTGTAACAAATTCCGTTATCATCAGTCACTTCAATTCCATACAAAACCGTGTATCGTCTTGTTAATGTCTTAGTTGCGTCAATCTTCCTCGTCTCCTCTTTTTGCCTGGTCAACAATTTTATAGACAACGGGGTTGGGTTTATCGGACGTGCCGAGTAAATACCATTATTATACTCTAGGATAAATGAAACACTTAGATTAGGTAGTTCTATATTGAAGATATCGTATTGCCCGTCCATTTTATTATCCTCCCAGGCATTCGGGGCATTATACGAGTCTTCAGGGGCTATTCTAGTAAGCTGCCTGATGTAGTCCCCGTCAAGAGCCGTGGAATTACAAAAATCTATCACTTTATCTTGAATCACGGGATATTCTAAATCATCCTTTCCCCTGATAGAGCGAGAGATCTTAAACCCGCAATTCAACGACCAACCATAACCGATAATTCCGGGATTATCTTGGATTCTGATCCCAGAAGAATTATAAGATATCCCTATTGGTATCGATAAATAATTCATTGTCAATTCATGAATGGGAATTTGAATATCAACTTGACCTGTTGAATGCCGAAACGAGAATTCATCGTATGAAAACAGACGGGCCATTACAGGAGAAGCTGTACAACTTTCCAAGATCGGGGGATAGGTTCTTTCGTAAAAATCTGAAACTTTATTCTGAGCAAAGTCTTCATATATTGAACACGAAAGTAATGACAATAACATGATGATTTTTTTCATAAATACTGCTATTAGTAATTAAAGTAGATTGATTATACTTGATAACGATTAAACATTTTTTCAGTATAACCACAAAAGCTAATTCGCTGAATATTAACTACAATCGTACCATAATTCAAGGCAAAGTATTTAAACATTTGCCTGTCAGTCACGTATCAGAGACAAAATAAAATCAGCCGTAGATTTTTCCATGAGAAATTAAACCGAACAACTTTCAGAAGTTGATTCCCAAGCCTTGCTAAATAAAATACATTTTTCATCGCACCCCAAGTTAATAGTTAGTAATCTGTTTTCTATCAACTCGCATCTCACGAATATGAGCATACCTTTTTATTCTCTACTACAAAGATATAATAATTTTTAAATTACGACAAATTTCATCCATCACAAATCTTTTTAAAAGCTATTCGCATTCATATATCAATAAATAACATTGTAATATCTTTCATTATGAAACAAGAAAAACTTGATGGATTTCCAATGGAAATTCCAATGTAATTGCCCCCTAGAATCCAACTTAAATTGCCCCCCTGTAAATTTTTCCCAGAAACGGCTAAATTATCTCGTTGTACGCGCGCATAAAATTCTACCGGTATGCCATTATTATTATTAAATTTTATTCACAAATATAGTAATTTTATCTTTTAGCTTGCAATTTTCTAATAGAGTCCCCGTGTAATTCAATTCGAATAGCCTGGTGAACAATCCTATCCAGGACGGCATCTGCAATAGTTTTTTCCCCGATAATATCGTACCAGTCTTTCACGGGGACTTGTGAAGTGATAAGCGTTGATTTTTTCCCGTGCCGGTCTTCCACGATATCCATTAAATTCATTCTTCCCCCGGCATCAAAAGGTTGTATCCCGAAATCATCCAGCACCAGTAAGTCCGCCCGTTCTATTTTTTTTAGTTCTTGTAAAATTGTACCTTTCGCTTTAGCCATTTTCAACTGGCCCATTAACCTGGCCGTGTTAGCGTAAAGTACTTTCATCCCTTTCTGGCAAGCTCTATATCCTAGCGCCGTGGCTATGTAGCTTTTTCCCGTTCCCGAGCTGCCCGTGATGAACAAGTCCCTGGATTCCTTGACGAAAGATAATTCCGCGAGCCTTTCTAGCAGGTTGCGCTCGAGCCCTCGTTCCAGGGAATAATCCACTTCTTCCAGGGATGCCTTGTAACGAAAAGAAGCTTGCTTGATCAATCTTTCTATCATCCGGTTACAACGGTCGTCCCACTCGTTGGAAACCAGCCACGCCACGAACTGGTCGGTTGTCATCGATTCCGTTTTGAAACTCTCCATGCTTGTTTTAAAAGCGTTGTACATGCCCAGGAGGTGCATCTGGCGCATCTTGTCCAGCGTTTCTTGATTCATTTCCATTTTTCTCGTGATATTTAGTTATAATACTCTTTTCCCCTTATGTTCTCGCGCGAGGGCATGCCCGATCGCTCGTTATCATCCTCGTTTTCTTCCAGGGGTAATTCATCTTGCCTGTTTTTCAGTATTTCTTCTATGGCCGGGTAATTGTACAAGCCATGGCTGGAAGCCCACCGGCAAGCGTTAACCAGTCTCTTCTCGCCCACTCGTGAAGCGAAATTCAGAATCCAGCGACAGGACTTGCAAGCTTGTTCCGGGTGAACTTTCACCTCGATCACGTGACGAATGTAATCTTCCACGTCCGGGTGCATGGAGGCGGCTTCCGAGAGGTACTTTCCCGGGTTCCAGTCCACCGGGACCCGTTGGCCGGGGGCCAGGTGATCCACGTCATGGGTGTAGCCATACGGCTTGTATCCCCTTTGATGAACCGCGACTTTCTCGTATTTTAGATAGATCTCCACTTTCTCGCTATTATACAGGATGTTGACCTTTTTCCCGATATGGCGGTACGGCACGCTATAATAATGACTTTCCAGTCGCGCGTAACCGTTCCTTTGCACGGTTGCCACGTGACGTCGCTTGAGTTCAAAACGGATCGGGTTTAGCGATCCCATGCAATCTCGCTCTATTTCCTCGTGTTGTTCACGACGGCTATAACTTCGCCCGGTTAACTGGCTATTGTTGTGTAACTCGAGTGCCACGCGGATCGCGGCATCGAGAGATTCCAGGTCATGAAACACGCGGCCTTCAAGACGAGTGTAAATACCCCGGTAAACGAGCTTGACCGCTCCCTCCACGAGTGCCTTGTCCCTTGGCTTACGCGCCCTGGCGGGAATGACAACGCACCCGTAATGCCCGGCAAAAGCCGCAAAATCCTCGTTCAATTCTGCCGCGTAACGACTCGGCTTGTTCACGGCTGATTTCAAATTGTCCGGAACGATGACCGCCGGGGTTCCCCCGTAAAAAAGCAAGGCGGACTCGCAAGCGTGAATCAAATCTTCCTCGCGCTGGCTCATCACCGCCTCCACGTGAGTTAGCTGGCTACACGGGAGGATGGACACGAACACTTCCACGGGTATCGTTTGACCAGTGTCGCGATCCGCTAGCGCGAGCTTGTCCCCGGCGTGATCAATGAACATCTTGTCTCCCGCCTTGTGTTCCAGGTGGGCAACCGGGTGAGATAATGCCAGGTAAGCTTGAAAATAATTACAAAAACGACTCCGGGCGTAACCGTCAGGATGACTGGAGCGGTATTCCTGGAATAGTTGCTGGCGAGTTACTCCTTTCTTTTTTAAGCGTTTAGCATTGCCAGGGAGGAGCGTTTGCAATTCCTTGTAACGGGCGGGCGGTTCTTCCAACGGCTTGTCTTTCTCCTGGAACAGGCTACAAAGAGAAGAATCATCCATGGAAAGAATTGCTTCAAGTGACAAGCCGCTCTTTTGATAAACCTGTAAATACTTCTTGACCGTGTTGCGGGACATGTTTAACATGCTACTGATACTCCTTGTTCCGCTACCAGGGGCATAACATCGTAATACTTGACGAATTTTGTTCATGCTTATTGCTTTATTGGGCATATATCTGTTTTTTTATTTATTTAACTGATAAGGTAGTATTCTCGCGCGTGTAAAACAAATATTTGATCATTTTCCCTGGGATTAACCGGGTCAATTTCCCGTGGATTTAAGGGATCTATTTATATTGGAAAAGATGGGGCAAATTAGTGCGGATTTTCCAATTACTGGCGGATACAAGTGATGGCCTTGATATTTGATTTGATCGGTAGCTGTATTGATTGGTACACGTTACCTTTCGCCTCGATGTTGGTAACGGCTGCTATCGTCTTGATCGAGGGCCGCAGCGTTTGGGAAAACGAGAAAGCAAAGAAAAGTCAAGTAGCGAAATTACCGGATGCGATTCGGGCGATCATTCAATGTGCAGACGCTAAAACGGCCGAGCAATTACTAAACAAATTAAAAGAGGTAACAGATGAAACTGGAACTAAATAGAATAGCGAAGAAGCACCTTTACACGATTGGGAGGTTTTTCGTGGACGGGAAATATTTCTGCGATACGTTAGAAGATCGATATCGGGATTGGGATAAGGAAGAGAAGGTGATGAACGAAACGGCGATCCCGGAAGGAGTCTATGAGGTTATCGTAAACGTGTCAGCGAAGTTTAAACGGAAGTTACCTTTGCTTTTAGATGTACCCTATTTTACGGGCATAAGGATTCACCGAGGCAATACAGATAAGGACACGTCTGGGTGTATCTTGGTGGGAGAGAACAAACAACTGGGGAGAGTGATTAATTCTACTCCTTATGAGTTGAGGCTAACGGAAATGTTGGAGAGAGCGATGTTGTCTGGGGAAAAGATTACGATCAAGGTAAGATAAAAAGCACGGGAGAAATTAAAGGAGGTTGTCGTGTGGTTTTCTCCCATGCGAGGATCGGTGTTACTAGGGTATAAAAATAAAATCAGATAACAAAATGAAGATATTTTGGATAGCATGCTGTCTGGCCTGTTTAATGATCGGTTTCTTCCTTGGTCAGATGAACGTTAGCGAGAAAGAAGTCACGAAATACGTCCAAGGTGAAACGATACGGGATACGATCACAAACTTTGTGCCGGATACCGTTTATCTAGCTGGGGAATTACGTTATAAATATAAGTATAAAACGGATACGGTTTACCTGGATGTTTCAGTTGTAGATCGGAATGAGACTATTAAAGCTACATTGGAGGACTGGAATCTGATCCGGGATTACAAGAGGATTTTGTTCGATAATGAATCCGGTAAATTATCTGTAGACCTCTTGGTGCAGTATAACGAATTACGGCGTTTGTCTTACTCATTTATACCAATACACAAAGAAATAACGATTATGAAGAAAAGGGTGTTTATGCCATTTGCTTCTATTTCTGTTTTAAATCTAAACTCCTTTTCAGCTGGGGGTGGGTTCTTTTATTATAATTTAGGTTTTCGGACTGAGTATTCGTCTAAAGGAATAAATTGGGGGATACTTTATAAATTCTAGTTTATAAAGGAAAAACACAAAAGTTTGATTAAACAATTACCAATTTAATAGTTTTTGTTTTAGTATTTTTATTGTAAGATAAAGGAAAGTATTTGTTCGTAATTTCCCTTTTAAATAGCATTTCTGCATGGATGATTGTTTATAAATATTCAATTTATAAATTTTTAACTAAAAATTGGTACAAATTAGGTACACTTTTTTGCGTTTTTACTTTGTAATTTTATACAACAAATTTGCAAGTTTATTAGTTTGCAAAGAATTAGTATTAACTTAAAGCTAATTATTATGAGTAAGGTATTTTTATTTTCAAAATCATGTCTTTTGGGGAGAGTTTGTGAAATTTTTAAATCAAAACAAAAAAAATATTACATAATATTTTATGATTATTGATATGGCTATGAAATTTAGCTAAATCACATTTAATTATTGTTGATGTTAGCATATGATGGATCATTGTTAGAAGAAGTTTTCATTTGAAACAGGAATGTTTTATCCTTATATATGAAACAATTACTAATCATAACTACTAATTTTATGAATAAATTTGGATGTATTTTATTATTGATATTTGTATATTCATGCATGGATTCGTTTGAAGAATTGGATATTGGAGTGGAAACGTTAACTTACACGGGAAATAATGAGATGGGGAAGATTCTTTTTTCAAAACTTCAGCAAAATGACATAGATGATAAATTCCTTGAATTACAAAAATGTTCGGAGATATTACTTGACTATACAGAACTTTCTTGTACTGAAAAATATGGGTATATTTTTAGTGCTCCATTGAAAAATAAAAAAACAGGAATAATAGAAAGTTATCTGATATTTAGAACGGTGAATGAGGCAGATATTAATCCGAATAATACAAAATTAGATCAAAGTATTTTAATTGATCAAGATTTTTTAAATAATCTCAATGGCTTGGAATTATATCTCTATTCTTCTCGTTTTTTACAATACAAAAATCAGGGATTAGAAGTTAGTGACAAGTTGTGTGATTTTGTTAACAAGTGGAATAATGGAGAATTGTATACTGAATATGAAAGAATTAATTTTGCTCAAAATATGGAAGAATATCCATATAAAGTATATATAAAATTTGATATAATATACTGGGTTGCTCCTCCTCTAACTGCATGGGCTCTTTCCCAAAAAACAATTTCTGATATTTTTTTAAAAGATGCATATGAAACTTTGTGTAAGAAAAATCCAGCTATTAAATGGCGCGCACGTACAGATATAAAAACGAATAGTGCCGAGATTTGGTTTATGGTTTCAGATCCGACTATTGATATGAAAAATGCCATGTGGGATTACATGAATGATATTTCTCAGAATATGCGAGGGCGCTCTTTTGTTTCAAATGTATATTGGGGAATGCTTATCGCAGGGCCATTTTATCATTCGACATTGGGCAATGGTGGAAGTATTCCAGAATATGAAAGACCCGTAATTCCGGAAAAACCGGAAGAACCTTGTACAGATGAAAAATGTCCATACTGTTTGAAATGTGTAACTCCAACCTCTCCGAATTGTCTTCCATGTGATTGTTTTGGTGTTGAATTACTACTTAGTGACGAAGAAGTTGCATTATTAAATGACTATGTGCTTTGGGCAAGACCAAAAACTCCAAATGGAGCATATTTTCCTACGTTGTATTTCTTTGAGATGGCACCGGCTAATAGTGGTGCGTGGACTCCTATTTATAGAGGGATGGAGGCAAGACTCACACGTATAGCAACAAAACCAGGAGAATGGGATATTAGAGTTCGAGCTAACATTGAAGATCGACAAGTTTTTAGTGAAGTTCTTCGCGTGAAAGAATTGTACCCTTCATATCATGACATTGTCAATAATATGCAAATTCAAACCCAGATGACAAATTTATGGACCAAAACAATTCAAAACACGACAGAATCTAAACGTCAAGAATTGGGTTGTTATATCTATATTGATGCTCAGGAAAAGACATACAAGTTTGAGGAATTTAGTGGAAATGAAGCTGGCCCTGATGAACATGCAACTATAGAAGTCGAATATCCGTCGCGGGAGAGCGAAACGTGTTATTTTGTTGGTTTTTTTTATACGCACACAGCATGCACGTATCTAGCTACAGGAAAGAAAGTTGGCCCATCAACTCAAGATATTGAAGCTACTCAACTATTAGGTGTAGTTGGGATTGTATATGATTATATAGGAGTATCTAATCCCTATGGATCAGGAATGATGATAATGCCAGGACATAGTCTTGATGATCCTGCTACTTATTCTCATTTTGGTGTATATAGAAGACCTTTGAATTAATAATAAATTTTTGAATTATGAATAAATTATTTTATTGTTTTATCGGATCAGTATTATTGTTGATATGTTGTACAATGAATACATATTCCCAGTCATTAAAAGATTTATCAAAATCAGCACGGGATAGTATAATGTTGGAGTCTGCAAAAAAAATAATTTTAGAGTTTGGAGATGAACGTTATTACACGGAACATATAAACGTTAAGATATCTCGTATAATTTCTCCTGAAGGAGCAAATAAAGGACGGGCATTCTACAAACTCACGTATGAGTATGACACGACTAAGTATAAATTAGAATGGAATTATTTGGTTGAAGTTTACTTTTGGGAGGATACTGGAGCTATTGAATATATTGCTTTTGGTAATGGTTCCAGTTTAGCAAAAGAAAATATGGAAGCTATAAGAGATAAACAGAAGAAAAAAAATTTTGTATCTAAAGTTCCATTTAAATCTTTTTTGAATAAATAATTCATCAAGAACGAGGATGAACAAAAACGAGGCTAATCTCTTGTTTTTGTTCATTTTTGGTTAATGTATTTGCTACTAAGAAATAGTAGTAAATTTTGTCTTTTTATAAATTATAAGGAGTTTGTTTATTAATCATTTTTTTTTGCAGTGTTTTCAATAAGCTTCTTGATAAGATCCTCGAAAGAGAGAGTAAATTGCGCTTGTAGTGTTTCAATTTTATCATCAATATCACGTTCCATTAAACACGAGTATGTTTAAAACTTGAAACCATCACGGAAACGTCATTTATTATCGAGAGCGTGTATTTCTCCTGTTGTTTTACCATTAAGAAGATGGCTAACAAAATAGACGTAATTGATCTTGGGGATATATTACAACAATCTTAAGGAAAAAATGAACAAAGAGTAGGGAATTTGATGCGCCCCCGAAAAGTTGGACGGTTTAACACTATCATGATGCTCTTTTTGATTCAATTAGGGGCGTTTGTGAAGATGATGATGGAAATAAGGTTATACTATTACAATTGGTACGATCAAATCAAATATATAAGGGATAAAATGCGACGTGTGTTTTACAAATGTTTTACGGAGTGAATTATTTTGGTTTTGTAATATTTTGATTATCATTATTGTATTGTGTATTTGATTTTATCATTCGTAATGCGTAGGTCTGGGGTTCGAGTCCCCCAATTGGCTCCACTGGAATCATTCAGTTAACGAATAAAAGAGGCTATCCGAAGAGGTTTAGCCTCTTTTTTGTGTACAAAGGAGGGCTTTGGGGGCTCTCGTGGAGCCAAACAACAGCGCGGTATTCCCGTTGAAAGAATACCGGCACTGTTTGATAGAAATGAATCATCATTCTATCTTTTTAGCGATGAAGAATACGTAGCCGTAGAATTTTTTATACTTGCGGTATAATTCTTCTTCATGATATTGCAGCCTGACGAATTCCTCGACGGTTTTATTCCCCGCGTATTTATCGAGAAACATCTCCTGAACCGCAACCTTGGGTGCGAAATAATGCTCCGTCCAGCAATTTTCCGGCAGGACGAAGGTGGCGACGGGGAGGTATCCCGCCTCGTGTATCTTGGCTATCTGGTGGGGAATCGTGTCTATCTCGGGATATGCGTTCATCCAGAAGTTGTTGATTTCCACGGGGCGTTCATCCGTGAACCATGAACTTTCGGTGACGGCGATATACCCTCCCGTTTTCAGGTATTTGCGCCACTCGTTCAATCCCCGCTCGAAGCCGATGTTATAAATGGCTCCTTCCGACCAGATCAGGTCCAGTTCCCCGTGCTGGAAAGGAAGGTTGTCCATCGAGCCGACGATGCCTTTTACGCGGTCTTGCAAGCCTAATCGCCTTGCGTTGCGATTGAAGATGTTGATAAAATCGGGAAACAGGTCAAGCCCGGTGATCTTTCCCCGGGTGTGTTGGGCAAGCGTCATCGTCTGCCCACCCGTGCCGCAACCGAGATCGGCGACGCGGGATTGTTCGGTGAGGTTATCGACGAAACCGAGTGCTTTGAGCGTTACCTCGGGACTTCCGGGGCCCTGACGTTTCATGTTGGAAAAAAATTCGCATATTAAATTGAAATCGAATTCGTGAATTGTTTTATTTTCGTTACTCATGATCTTTATTGTATTGCGTGCGCGTGAAGGCATGAAAATGCTTTCGTCACCGCATGCGATTAAAAACTAAAATTATAATAATACGAAACCGCTCTCGAATGAATATCCGGGAGGGAGCGAGGGAAGAGGCTGCCTGGAAAGTCTATTTACACGAAACTACCACTCTTTGCTTGGGCGGTTCACCGCCTGGTAATCAGCTCTCACCCGTGCAAGGGGGAGGAGCCGGAGGGAGTAGTGCATTCGTGAAGACGAGACTTTTTAGACCGTCTCTTTACAATACCAAATCCGATTTAACTGTCGTGTTTGTCATGTTGCGAAGATACGTGATATTTTGTTTGATAGGAAATATATCACGGGTAAAAAAATATATTTTCTCGCCGGGCGACTTACGCCCCGTACACCAGTCCCCCGTAGCGGCTGTTCGAGTAGGCCGACCAGTCGTGGCTGCGGAACATGATGTAAACGTGCAGGCCCTCCGTCACGGGGAATTTCCGGGCGGGTATCTTGACCTCGGCGTGGCACTCGTCGCGGGTGAAGGATATCCTCGTCAGCAAGTGCGGCGCGTCCGGCCGGGAGGCGTAGAAGTACCCCACGATCAGCTTGTCATCGGGCCGGGAGAGACCGTACTCGCGGGCGGGAATGGTCCAGTCGATGAACAACGTCCATCCGTCGCGGCGTACTTCCACCTTCCGCGGTGGCACGAGATCACCCACGCAGAAGATGAAATCGGGGAAGTAGTCCACGCCCAGCGTCACGGGGTCGAAAACCGGGAAATTGACCTTTTTGAAGGCCGCCATTCGTTCCTTCTGCAGGAGTAGACCGAGGAGATCCCATGCCGGGACGAGGGCGTCGCAAACCATGAAAAAGTTATTTGCGAAACTTACAGAGACATGGAGCGCCTCCCGGCTCTCGATTTGTTTTTCCGTCGGCGGTATTTTCACGGTTTCCCGCGTGCTGGACATCTGGCAGAGTTTTCCCATGCGATTGTAGTACGTGATCCCGTTAACACGGTATTTGCGGGGACGTGGCGAGTTTTGGTCAAGCGTTTCCATGACTTTCGATTTAGGGTGTAACAATCTCTCCGGAACCTTTCCACGTCATGAAGATAAGAATATATTTGGAATTAAACAACTACTTAACAATGAAACCCAGATAAGTTCCAGTTAAGTTCCAGATAAGTTCCAGATAAGTAAGCGGGTCGGATACGGTGCGAGGTAGGTGGATACTCCTCTGGAAATTAGTGCTTTGTCTTCCACCGGTCGAGATCAGGTTTAGAGACACTTTGTAGATGTTAAAAAATATTAAAATTTAACATTTTCAAGCTTTGAAAATGATATTTATTGTCGTAACTTGTGAATGGATAACTCACGCAGGTGGGTTGTGATGGGTGGCCGGAGGGTAACTAATTTATTAATTTAAAATTTACAACTATGAAAAAAAGATTAAGCGGTTGTACCTACGCGAGTGGATCTTTCGATGATCAGGTGTTCTACCCGCACCCGTTCGAGAGATTAACGATGATTACTCGTGCCAAGACGAACAAGAAATCTCTCCTTGTCGAGAACGTGGCGGAGAACGATGCTGCGTTCGGTGGGCTGGGACGGGAGGGGGGATACTTGCTCCCGGCTTCCCGAGCGGGTTTCCCCGATAACGGGAAAGAGGCCTGCGGTCATGCCAAGTTCGTGGGATTCAACTCCGTGGCCGGCGTGGCGACGGCAGTGAAGATTGACCCCACGAAGGAGTACAATCCCAAGGTGAAAGTCAACTTGCAGTACACGTACCTTGTCGATTACCAGAAAATGATTCTGGCCACGGGGAACCTCCCGGGTATCACGGTGACCGCGACGCTCGACGAAGAGGGGCGCTCCGTGATGTTCACCCAGGAGAAAGACTCCTTGCTGGGTTCCGATCGCCTGCCCGATGATTTCGCCCGGGGCGTGTTGTACGATCCCACGAGCCACTTCTGTAGTGTTACGAAGCTGCGCGATCGCTCGGAAGAGGGGAGTACCTCGGTGAGTCTTCCCGAAGGCGTGAATCTCGACACGCTTTTCGCGTATGCCTTCACGTGCCGCGTCAAGGGGAAGAAGACTTCCAATTCCGTTTGTATCTTGGAAGGAGACTCGAACCGGGTGGCCGTCAGCCGGATGGTCAAGGACATGAAACTGAGAATCTCAGTCAACAAGTCGCTCGACAAGCTCAATGCGCTGGTTGACCAGGAACTCGAAGCGAGGGCTGCAGCTCGCGGGAAGGAGCGGGAGGAAGCCGCGAAAGCGGTGATGTCGACCCCCGCCAGCGAGAGAAATCGCCAGCTCGATGACTTGCTCGACGACCTGTGCGAGGACACCCCCGGCGAGGAAGCAGAAATGACTCCTTTTGCCGAACGGATGCACGTGTACGGGGAATTACTCGGCGAGCTGAAACAACGTCAGAAGAAGAAAGCGCAAGAAGCCGCCGCCATCCGGAAAGCGAAACGGTAGTCGCCCGCGAACGGTAATTGTGCTTTTAGTTTTCCATCTACCCCTCCCGGCTTCCCCTTGCACGGGGTGAGTGAGTGCCGAGATGCTTGATAGAAGTGTCTCCTCGCGTTCATTTCCCCTCCCGTGTAAGGAGGGGTTGGGGGGTAGTGGTAGTCCTCAAACTTATCATCTTTTCTTTGTGGATTTTGTATGATTCTCATGTATTTAGCAGCTATTTTGAATATTGTTAAAAATTTATTCCTATATTTGCACCACGGGCGATGGAGATTTCGTCCCGTTTTAGTGAATTATTATAAGTACTAGACCAAAAGTTTACCCCAACGTAAGAAACGACCGGGTGATCTTTTTGGGGACGGAGTACGTGTATATGGCCATAGACGTACCCGTCTTGGTTTTATCACATCGGTCGTTTCCATCATTGGGGTGTGATTGCTAAGATTGGGTACGTTTTTTGTAAAGAGCCAACTCGATATATAGACTTGGTTATGTCGATACTTGACGCGATGTGCAAGGTGTAGAGTGGCAAAACCGTTGCCCGGCGCAACCAGGGGGTAACGGTTCGGGAGGTTCTTCCCCCACGGGGTACCTCCCTTTTTAGTTCATAAGGCCCCGTTGTCTAGAACTACAACCCCTGCCCCTCCTTACACAGGCGGGGGAACCGCTTGGTAATCAACTCTCACCCAGTGTAAGGGGTAGTTGGAGGGGGTAGTTGTTTCTCTTAAAACCGACTAGTATGGTGAGCTACGTGACTTCCTGTCTTTGGGGAGGAGTCACCAGTTCTTCCTCTGTTTACGAGGCCATTGAAAAAGCCCCGTTGTCTAGAACTACCACCCCTGCCCCCTCCTTACACAGGCGGGGAAACCGCTTGGTAATCAACTCTCACCCAATGTAAGGGGAAGTTGGAGGGGGTAGTTCTAGACAACGGGACTTTTCTGACAACCTCATTTTTTGCCTCACCCGAAGGTGTGTCTCACATCGTCGTCCCGATCAGCCCTTTCGTGGACTGCTCGATAAACGTGAGGATGGATTGTACCTCCGGACCGATGGCGATCGTTTCGCGGATGCGGACGAGGGCGTTTTCGACGCTGGTGCCACACTGGTACACCTGACGGTATGCTTTGGCGATGTCGTCGATGATCTCTTCCGAGAGCTTTTGTTCCTTGCGCAGGATAAAAGCGTTAACCCCGTAGTAAGCGATCGGGTTGTGGGCGGCCACGATGTAAGGGGGCACGTCCTTGTTGGCACGGCACCCGTCTTTCACCAGCGCCCAGGAGCCGACGCGACACCCGTGTTTCACGATCACGCCGCTACCGAGAATGGCGTGGTCGTCGACGATGCAGTTGCCGGCGGTCTTGGCGGCGTTTCCCAGCACGCAGTTACTACCGAGGTGGGTGTCGTGTGCCAGATGCACGCTTTCGAGCAGGAAATTCCCGTCGCCGACGATCGTGCTGTCGGAAGTGTCGGTTCCCCGGTTGATGATCACCTTCTCGCGGATCGTGTTGTTGTTACCTATCAGTAGCAGGGTATCCTCGCCCTTGAATTTGAAATCCTGCGGGGTGGCTCCGATGATGGCCCCCTGGTGAACCGTGTTGTTCGTTCCCATGCGTGTCCCGCTCAGGATGCTGGCGTAAGGCATGATGGTGCAATTGTCGCCGATCTCTACATTCTTGTCGATGTAGGCGAAAGGATGCACGGTGACATCCTTCCCGATCTTGGCTCCCGGATCAACGTAAGCTAATGGACTGATCATAATTGTTCGTGTTAAAGGTTATTAGTCGCGTCCGCCACCCAGAGCGCGGTACAGGTTGACAACGGCTTGCACGCGCTGGAACTCGTCGGAAACTCCGGTGAGTTGAGCGTTGAGCAAGGATTGTTCAGCCGTCAGCACTTCGAGATAAGTGGCCGTGGATGAAGTTAGTAATTCTCGCGTGTATTCCACCGATTTTTCGAGGGAAATGATCTGTTTCTCGCGTTGCACGATCTTGTCTTTGGCCGTCTGGTACTGCACGAGGGCGTTGCTGACCTCGCTCCCGGCATTCAGGATCGCTTGCTCGAAGGCGATCAGGGCTTCTTCCTGCTGCGCCTTGGCTACTCTCAGGCGGGCGGTCAACGCTCCCCGGTTGAAGAGGGGCTGGGTGAGTGATCCCACCGCGGTGGCGATCATCTTGCCCGGGTTGACGATTCCCATGCCGGAGTTATTCGTCCAGCCCAGCGTCCCGCTGATGGAGATCTGGGGGTAGAAGGCCGAACGGGCCTGGTTAGTGTTGTAGAACGTCCCGGCGAGGGCCATCTCGGCCGCTTTCACGTCCGGGCGGTTGGCCAGCAGTTGAACGGGAACCCCGGCATTCAGCAGGGAAGGGAGGGACTGGTCTTCCAACCGTCCCCGTTCCACGCGTTGCGGGGCTTGTTTGAGCAACAGGCAGAGGGCGTTTTCGGCTTCCCGGATGCTTTTTTTGATGTCGGGGATCGAGGCGGCGATCATGTAGCTGTTGGCCTCGCTCTGCACGACGGCTGCCTCGTTCACCATCCCGGCTTCTTTCATGGCTTTCATCGTCTCGACGGTTTCCCGCCACAGGACGGCGGTTTCTTCCGTGATGGCCAGTTGCCTGTCGAGCATCAGCAGCGTGTAGTAGGAGTTAGCGATGGACGAGATCACTTGTGTCTGCACGGCCTGGCGGTAGGCCTCGCTTTGCAGCAAGGCGGCCTTGGCTCCCCGCTTGGCGTTGGTCAGCTTGCCGAACAGGTCGACTTCCCAGCTCGCGACAGCGGGAAGCGTGTAGGTTTGCGAGGCGGCGGCTTTGTCGAAGCTGCTCACCGTTCCCTGGGGCGATAATCCCAGGGAGGGTAGGTAGGCGAGGCGGGAAGACATTAACCCGGCCTCGGCTTCTTTCACTTTCAGGAGGGCGGTCTGCAAGTCACTGTTTTGTTCCAGTCCTTGCCGGATCAGCGTTTGCAGGTGCGGGTCCGTGAACACTTTCTCCCAGGGCAGGTTGCCCATGTTCGAGGTGTCGGAAACCAGCGTGTCGCCCGCGGATACGGGGTCCCGGTAGAGGCCTTGCACGTCCGTGTCGGGACGGCTGTAACGCTTGTAGACGTTACAGCTGCTTAACAGGGCTCCCATGCATATCGTGTATATTAAAACTTGTTTCATCTTTCTTTATTTTGTGTATTGTTCTATTTCAGATTCAAGTTCGGCATTATCCGTGTCGTGCCACTCGATCGGTTTGATCTTCTCCTGCAAGTACTGGAAGGCGACGAATAGCGCGGGAACGATGAATATCTGGCATATCATACCGATCAACATTCCACCGATGGCCCCGGCTCCCAGCGTGTTGTTACCGTTGGCACCCACGCCGCTGGCGAACATCAAGGGCAACAGTCCGATTACCATGGCGAGCGAGGTCATCAGGATCGGGCGAAGACGGGCGGAGGCTCCCAGCACGGCGGCCGAGACGACGCTCATGCCCGAGAGGCGACGCTCCAGCGCGAATTCGGTGATCAGGATGGCGTTTTTCGCCAGCAAGCCGATCAACATGATGAGTGATATCTGCATGTAGATGTTGTTGTCGACACCCATGATTTGCGCAAAGATGAAGCTACCCATCAACCCGAACGGCACGGAGAGGATCACGACCAGCGGGAGGATGTAGCTCTCGTACTGGGCGCTCAACAACAGGTAAACGAACACGAGACAGAGCAAGAAGATCATGGCCGTGGTGCTGCTGCTGGAACCTTGTTCCTCGCGGGTCATACCGGAGAACTCGTAGCCGTAGCCCGTGGGCAATGTCGTGGCGGCCACTTCTTCGATGGCCTTGATGGCCTGGCCGGAGCTGTACCCGTCGGCCGGGGTCCCGTTGACGCTCATGGCGGTGAACATGTTGAAGCGCTTGATGTTGTCGGGCCCGTATATCTTGTTCAGGGTCACGAACTGGGAGATCGGGGCCATCTCGTTCCCGTTGCGAACCATGACCTGGTTCAACGTCTCCGGGCTCACGCGGAAGTTGGCGTCCGACTGGATCATCACGCGGTAAAGTTTACCGAAGCGGTTGAAGTTGGAGGCGTACATACTACCGTAGTATCCCTGCAGCACGGAAAGTATCGTGCTGGGGCTTATCCCGGCTTGCTTGCACTTGGCCACGTCAACGTCTACCATGTATTGCGGGTAGTTCGGATTGAAGGAGGTACGTGCGGAGGCGATCTCCGGTCGCTCGTTCAGCTTTTCGAGGAAGTTCTGTGCGATGTTGTAGAAAGCGTCGAGACTTCCCCCAGTTTTGTCCTGGAGGTTGAACTCGAAACCGTTCGTCACGCTATACCCCGGTATCATCGGGGGGGCGAAGACGAGAACCCGGGCGTTTTTGACCATTTGCATGGCCTGCACGTATATCGTCCCGGTCACCTTGCTCACGTCCTGTTCCTTGGTACGCTCGTCCCACGGTTTCAGACGGCAGATGAACGTCCCGTAGGAGCTACCTTGCCCGGCGAGGAAGCTATACCCGGCTACCTCGGTGTAAGAGGCTACGGCGTCGTTCGCGTCGAGTAGTTTCTCGACCTCGGCTAGCGTGGCACGGGTTCTTTCGAGCGAGGTGGCGGGAGGAAGGTCAACGATCACGAAGAAGGTTCCGGTATCCTCGTTGGGGACCATACCCGTCGGGGTGACCCGCATCAATAGCACGAGGATCACGACACTGGCGATCACGGTGATGAAAGAGGTGACCTTGTGGTTGATGAAGAAGGTTACTCCTTTCTTGTATTTGGCCTGCGTGATGTCGAAGGCGGTGTTGAAGGCCGCATGGAAACGGTTGATGAATCCTTTTTTCTTGTGATTCTCGCCGTCTTTGTCATGCGGTTTCAGGAACATGGCGCATAACGCAGGACTCAGGGTCAAGGCGTTGACGGCTGACAGTCCGATGGCGATGGGCATCGTCAGACCGAACTGGCGGTAGAACGTGCCGGAGGTCCCGGTCATGAAGCTCACGGGGATGAACACGGCCATCATCACGAGGGTGATGGATACGATGGCTCCCGATATCTCGTTCATGGCGTCGATGGAGGCTTTTAGCGGGGATTTGTATCCCTGATCCAGTTTAGCGTGGACGGCCTCGACGACGATGATGGCATCATCGACCACGATGGCGATGGCCAGCACGATAGCACTTAACGTCAGTAGGTTGACGCTGAATCCGATCAGGTAGAGCACGAAGAACGTGCCGACGAGCGCGACGGGGATGGCTATGGCCGGGATTAACGTGGAACGGAAGTCCTGCAAGAAGATGAATACCACGAGGAACACGAGGATAAAGGCTTCGAGCAAGGTTTTCAGCACCTCGCTGATGGAGGCGAACAGGAAGTCGTTCGCGTTCAGTAGAATATCGTATTCGACACCGGGAGGGAAGTCCTTGGAGGATTCTTCCAACAGGTTCTCGATGTTTTTGATGATCTCGGTGGCGTTGGAACCTGCCGTCTGGAAGATCATGGCGGTAACTCCCGGGTGACCGTTGGAACGGGTGGCGTAACCGTAGGACAGACCGCCCAGCTCGACGCGGGCCACGTCTTTCAGTTTTAATATCTCGCCGTCGGCGGTGGCCTTGATGATGATGTCCTCGAATTCATCGGACGTTTGGAGGCGTCCCTTGTACTTCATGATGTACTGGAAGGACTGGTCACCGCTTTCACCGAATTGTCCGGGGGCGGCCTCGATGTTCTGCTCGGCGAGGGCCATCGTGATGTCGGAAGGCATCAACTTGTACTGTGCCATCACGTCCGGTTTTAGCCAGATACGCATGGAGTAGTCGGCTCCCAGCACCATCGCATCGCCCACGCCGGGAACACGCTGTATCTGGGGGATGAGGTTGATCTTCACGTAGTTTTGTATGAAGGTTTCGTCGAAACGGTCGTCAGCGCTGTAGATCGTGAAACCCAGTAACATACTGGTCTGGCGCTTGCTCGTGATCACACCGACCTGGGTAACCTCGGAGGGGAGAAGTCCCTGCGCTTTGGCCACGCGGTTTTGCACGTTGACGGCGGCCATGTCGGGATCGGTTCCCTGTTTGAAATACACGTCAATGCTAGCATCACCCGTGTTGGTGGCGGTGGAGGTCATGTACATCATGTTTTCCACGCCGTTGATCTGCTCCTCCAGGGGGGCGATCACGCTGTTCAGTACCGTCTGGGCGTTCGCCCCGGTGTATGACGTGCTGACGTGCACGGTCGGGGGAGCGATGTCGGGGTACTGGGTGACGGGGATGGACACCAGGCCCAGGATACCCAAGATGACGATTATGATGGAGATAACCGTCGAGAGTACCGGGCGTTTAATAAATTTATCCAATTTCATAGTTCTGCGTTTTGCAAATTAATTTTATGTTCTGCCCGAGAGCGATCTCTCTATTTCCGGGCGGTTTGTTGTCCGGCCACTTGCTGGAGTTTGGCTGCCGATTCGGCGGGAGTGATCGGTTTGATCTTCATGCCGTTGCGCACGGATGTGCCGATGCCTTCAACGACGATGCGTTCACCCGGTTTCAAACCTTCGGTAACGACGTAGTTTTTCCCGTCATTCACGGGGAGGATTTTGATCTCGCGGGTGGCGATCACGGAACTGTCCGACACGACGAACACGAATTTCTTGTCTTGGATTTCGGTCGTTGCCATTTGCGGGATGACGATGGCCGCGTCGTCTTCTTCCGGCATCAGTACCACGCCGGAACCACCGCTACGCAGGATACCGTCGGGGTTGGGGAAGGTGGCGCGCACGCTGGCCGCTCCCTTGTCGGGATCAATGACACCGCTGAGGGTTTCGATTTTACCCTTCTCGGAATAGATCGTGTTGTCCACGAGTTTCAGCTCCACGGCGGGCATCTCGTTCAAGGCGTTTTGCGTGGCTCCCTTGGTCTGGCGGGTTAGTTTCAATATCTCTTTCTCGTTCAGGGAAAAGTAAACGAACATTTTGGAGTTGTCAGACACGGTGGTTAACGGCGTGGCCGAACTGGGGCTCACGAGGCTTCCCACGCGGAAGGGTATTTTACCGACAACACCGTCCGAGGGGCTGGTTACCCGCGTGTAGGACAGGTTTTTCTCGGCATTGATTAGCTGGGCTTCTGCTTGTGCCAGGTTAGCTTGTTGCGAGGCCAGGGTGTTCTCGGCGGTTTGTAGCTCGTACGTGCTGATGATACCCTTTTGTGCCAGTACCCTTTTGTTCTCGGCGGTGAGTTTGGCGGTTGCCACCCCGGCTTTAGCCACGTTAACGGCGGCGCGAGACATATTTACTGCTTCCTCGTATTGCACGGGGTCTATAATAAAGAGCGTTTGGCCTTTTTTCACGACCGATCCCTCGTCCACGCACAGTTGCGTGATAAATCCACTCACGTTCGGGCGTATTTCGACATCCTGACATCCTCTTATTGTCGCCGGGTAGGCGTTGTTTAATTTCGACACGCTGGGTTCGATTGTTATTACCGCGTATTCGGGTACTCCCGCTTGAAATCCTGCCTGTTTGTTGCCACAGGCAAAGAGAGTTGCACCCAACATAACGACAATCAACCTTTGAGACAAAATGATCATTGATTTTTGAATTTTCATATGCTAGATATTAAATATTTGTTTTCAAGGCTAAAACGCCATCATTTGCTGATGTTGACACTTTATAGGCAAAAGGTGTACCAAAATGTGAATCTGAAATCTGGAATATTGTTTCTTTTATAGAAATATTATAATTCATCGAGATAAAATCAATTTGTTTATTCTCTAATTACGCTACCTTTGCCGAAAAGTTTGAGCATGGAAACATTTATACAAAAAATCAGGGAGGCGTATCCTTTGTCGGATGAAGCTATTCAACTATTGATAGACCACACGGAACGGGTGGTACTGCCTAGACGTACGATGATTATGCGGGAGGGAACCGTCGCGAAGTATACTTATTTCGTGATCAGTGGGTTTGCGCGAGGATTTATTTTCAGGGAAGGCCGGGATATCACGATCTGGTTCGCCTCCGAGGGGATGTCGCTCGTGTCCATGAACGGGTATATGTTCGCTACCGCGGGGTACGAGAACGTGGAACTGATGGAAGATTGCGACCTGTTGAAGATTTCGAACGAGACGCTGAACCGGTTGTTTGATTCCAACACGGAGCTGGCGAACTGGGGCCGCCGGATGTCGGACGGGGTGATATTGAAACTGGAGAGGCTGTTTATGGAACGCTATTACAGGTCCGCCAACGAACGCTATAACCTGCTACTCGAACGGGAACCGGAGATATTCAGGAAAGTACCCTTGAAGCATATCGCTTCTTTTCTCGGCATTTCACAGGTTTCTTTGAGCCGGATCAGGGCGGGAGTGCAATAATTTTAGATTTTAAATTTTAGATTGAAGATTTCGGCTGCGCGAGGGCAGGATGATGTTGTAATTTAGTGATTTCGGATGAAGTGATTCCCCCCGCAAGGCTGATGTCTTTTAGATTCACTGAATCTATTCACTTTTAGCTTTTAGTTTTAAACTCTTAGCTTTCAATCTACCCCCTCCGGCTCCCCCCCTTGCACGGGGGGGGAGAGTATGCCGTGGTACTAGGTTGAAGCATCTCCTTGCGCGCATCTCCTCTCATGGGAGGGGTCGGGGGGTGATAGTAACCTGTAACTTGCCGAAGGCAACTCCTTTTTAACATGTGTAAATTGAAAAGTCGGGAATTTTATAGACCTTTGTGACCGTTAATTTTAAAAAGGAAAGAATATGCGGCAGTTGAAAGGTGTGCTATTGGCCATGATCTCTTCGTCCACGTTCGGGTTGATCCCTCTATTCGCTATCCCGGCGTTGAAGGAAGGGGTCGGGTTGGATTCGTTATTGTTTTATCGTTTCGCGATCTCGGCGGTGGTAGTGGGGATTTATTTGTTAGTGCGGCGGGAGAATTTCCGGGTCTCGTTGAAAGAATTGGGGACTTTGTTCGTGTTGGGTGCGGCTTACGCATCAACGGCATTGTTCCTGACGGCTTCTTATTTGTATATACCGAGCGGGGTAGCGACAACGATTCATTTCCTGTACCCGGTTCTGGTCACGGTCATCATGATCGCCTTTTTCAAGGATAAGATATCTCTACCCGTTATTGTTGCCACGACGTTGGCTATCTTGGGGGTCTATCTTTTGAGTAGTGGCGAGGGACAGGGGACGATCAGTTTCAAGGGGCTTGTCATGGTCTTGTCGACCGTTGCCACTTACGCCATTTATATTGTCGGGGTGAACAAGTCGTGCATCCGGGATATGGAGGGGTTGAAGATGACGTTTTACATGTTGCTTGTCTGCGCAGTGATCTTTTGGGGGAATATTCTGGTGAAAGGGCAGGGGCTGGATATGATGCCCAGCCTGAATGTTGCCGTGTATATCTTTTTGTTGGCCTTGCTCGCAACTCTGGTATCCGATTTGACGTTGATACTGGCAATACAACACGTGGGATCGACCACGGCCGCTATTCTGGGGTGCATGGAGCCTTTGACGGCGGTGAGTATGGGGGTGCTGTTCTTGGGCGAGCGTTTCGGTGTCGGTCAGGTATGCGGTGTCGGTGTCGTGCTGGTAGCCGTGTTTATCGTGATCTTGTCTAATCACCCCGGACATTTTCCGGTGAAACGTTTGATCCCGGCTTTTTTGTTGAATAGACGGGGATAAATATAATGATTGTCGAACATTCAAAATGTGAATGATATGATGAATTTGATTCGAATAACAAAGTCTGATGATGATCGGTTGGAACGACTGATCCCGTTATATAAAGCCGCTTTCCCGCTGGAGGAGAGAAGGGATATTGACGAGTTGAAACGGATGATCCGGGAGAAACCGGAGATGTATTTCAACGCTATCGAGTGTGACGGGGAACTGGCCGGGTTGTTTATTTACTGGGATTTGAAGGATTTCTATTACATGGAACATCTGGCCGTCTTTGAATCCATGCGCAACCTGAGGATCGGGCAGCAAGTGCTGGATTATATTGCGCTACATCTTGACGGCCCGCGCCTGTTGGAAGTGGAACCAGCCACGGATGAAATGACGACCCGCCGGGTGAATTACTACAAGCGGAACGGTTACGAGATTCTGGATACTACGTTTATCCAACCCTCTTACCGGGAGGATAAGGATGCCGGGTTGCTGTGGATCATGGGCAACGGGCAGCCGGAGCGCCTGCGAGAGTTCACGGAACGCATCAAGCAGGTGATTTACCGGGATCATTACAAGAAGTAATATCCGTTTTTACAGGTTATCGGGTTTATGTTCGGAACGGGGAAAGGCGGTTTGTATGTCGAAATGTACGGTAAATAGGTGTAAACCTTCTTTATACGTGTAGTGTATTTGCCAGCCGTGGTATTCGCAAATGGCCTTCGCTATGGCTAATCCTAACCCGTTTCCCTTTACTTTTTCGGACGGACGGTAGAATCGGTTGAACAGTAAGTGTTCATCAAGTGGTCCTTCGGTTGACGTGTTGGCAACGTCCAGTTGACGCTCACGCATGGAAATGAATATTTTACCGCTTGTCGTGTTGTGGCGGATTGCATTTACAATCAGGTTGTTGATCAGACTTTCTAGTAACGAATGATTGGCCTGCACGAGAATAGGGGTAGAACTTAAGTTCGCGTGTATGGTTATCCTTTCCACGAGTCTTTCCATGGTAGGTAATATATCTTTTAAGATTTTTACCGCGTCAAGCTGTACCACGTGTTTATACTGGTTATTGTCGATACGGGCAAGCAGTAACAGGTTTCTGTTCAGACGGGACAAACGGTTGGTTGCCTCGTAGAGGCTTTGAACGATGTCGGCTTGCTGTTCTGTCAGGTCGGGTTGTTGTAACAAAAGATCCAGTTTACTCTGAAATACTGCGAGGGGAGTTTGAAGTTCGTGCGAAGCGTTTTCGGTAAACTCCTTTTGTGTCTGGTAGCTTTTCAGGCTGTTTTCCATTAACCGGTTCAAAGCTAGGTTTAGGCGCGTGAATTCCTTGATATCGCTTTTCGCGAGCGGGGGAATAATTCCGTTTTCTAAACGGAATTCCTCCAATTGCTGGAGTGTTTTTTCATAAGGTTCCCACAAACGTTTGGATATAAAGCGTGTGACAAGAATGATGGCTCCTCCTAACACGCAACTGATCAGGGCGAATTGAATCATCACGCCTTGCATGATATCCTCTTCTAGGTCAAGTTCGGGCAGGGGCAGGTTTTGTTGTGCGGCCTCGATGATATCAATCATGTCTTCCGCATAATAATGCTTGGTCAGCAAATAGAACAGGGGGGTGACAAGAAGCATGATGACGATGATATAAATCGCGAGTTGGAACATCGTCTTGTGAAGAAGACTTTTCATTCTACCCATTTGTAACCGGTTCCGTAAATGTTTTTAATACAATCTTCAGCACCGGCGTCAGCTAGTTTAGCTTTGAGGTTTTTTATGTGCGTGTAGACAAAATCTTGATTGGCCAGCATGTCAGCCATGTCCCCGCTCAGGTGTTCTGCCATGGCACTCTTGGAAATAACCCGGTTGCGGTTGCCAATGAAAAAGAGCAGAAGGTCATATTCTGTTTTCGTGAGTACGATAACCCGTTCATTAACACGAACTTCTTTGCTTAGCAAGTCGATATGAATGTTGTTGCTGCGCAGCGTGTTATTACTTGAAAATTGCCGACGACGAATCAGGGCGTAGACGCGTATGCTCAACTCGGTTAAATGAAAGGGTTTGGGCAGGTAATCGTCCGCGCCTATTTTTATGCCGTTGACTTTATCATCCAGGGAGTCTTTGGCCGAGATAATGATAACCCCGGCCGGATTGTTTTGTTGCTTGATGGCACGTAGGATATCCAACCCGTTGCCTCCCGGTAACATCAGGTCCAGTAGAATACAGTCGTAGGTGTACAAGCTGGCTTTTTCCATGGCTTCGTCAAAACTGAAAGCCTGCTCGCACAAGTAACTTTCCGAGTGGAGGAAGGTTACAATACTGTTCGAGAGTTCCCGCTGGTCTTCAATAATTAATAGTTTCATTTCATGATCATTATAATACTTCCACTCGCAATGAGCAAGCCCCCGATGATAACTCTCGGGCTCACGGGTTCTTTCAGCAAGATGAAGGAGAGGAATATGGTGATAACTACACTCAATTTGTCGATAGGGGCAACACGGGACACGTCGCCGGTTTGCAATGCCTTGAAATAAAAGAGCCAGGATAACCCGGTGGCTATTCCGGACAGGATCAGGAAAAGCCACGTGTGACGGTTGATATCTTTTATTTCTCCGGTGTGATTACCGAAAAATACGATTCCCCAGGTTATTAGTAAAATAATAAAGGTGCGGATCGCCGTGGCTAAATCAGAATTAATGTTTTTTACTCCGATCTTAGCAAAGATGGCTGTCAATGCCGCGAAGATTGCCGATAAAAGTGCATAGTATTTCCACATAATTTATTGCGGTTAGGTTATTGCAAAATTACGTATTAAATATCATATCGTTATCCGGTAATCTCGAAAATTAACGTCCTCGCTCGTTCAACAGGCAGGTTCGTTTCTTCAGGTACTTTAAGATACAGTAGATGATTCCCCCCGTTATTCCTGATATTATCAGGAGATAGTTATATTGTGACGTTTCTTCCAGATATACTTTAATACAATCGAAAATCATGAATATAAGGCATAAAGCGAAGAATCCGTTCTTCTCTTTTTTCAGTACTTTCTTCCAGGAAAAGGATAGGGGCGAATTGACAAACGACCTGAAGTCGGGTAGAATAGCTGGCGTCCTCTCGGCCCAATTTATGTAGGCGACCCCAAATTTGGCACGTAGGAATTGTTCTTCCGCGTACATGATGCGCTCGTAATAAAGCCAGTAAGCTAGTATGGAAATGAATATAAATCCCAGGTTACAAGTAAGTAACGAGACTCCCAACCACATCAGAAAATTGCCCAGGTAAAGCGGGTGTCTCACGATAGAATAAATTCCGGTCCGGTTTAAACTGTCCGCTACCTGTGTTCTCGTGTTTCTTCCTGAAGTTCTAACCGGTGTATATCCAACGGTGATTATTCTAATGAAAAGTCCTGTAAGACTGACAAACAAACATGCGTTTTCGTAGTACTTCCAATAGGGGGCGATGTTAATAAACAATTCCCCCGGGGTATGGATCGTGTGAATATAGATTATCGTTCCCACGCATAAGATGCTGACAGGTAATATACTCCTGTACCTAAATAGCCAATTCCCTTGTAATTCAAATTCTTCTTGTAAAGCCATAATATTTATTTTTTGTGCTACAAGAATAAATACCGATTTTGTAGAAATTTTGAAGATTCGGGATTCTTTAAAAAAACAGGGATTCCTCGTTATAGTCGTAACCGGAGTTTCCGTTGGTGATAACATAACGGATGTTGATTGCCTGGGGTGTGGTTTCGATAAACCCGTGTATTTTTTCGTTATCTGTTACAAATGTAGCAAATTGAGATTGATCGGGAAGTTTCTGTTGATAAGTGATATTGGTATATCCCGGTAGAGTAAATATGTTCGTGAGTTTTTTATTTATGAATGTTGCAATGTAGGTGTTGTTCCTGTCGGAATGCAGGTGAAATAGTTTATCTCGATGAATAAAAGATACTGGTATGTAGAATCCAGTAGTGTCTAGCAATTTTTCCATTCCTTTGCGGGAGCAGTTTTTAAAATCAAAAGATTTCTCATCTTTTGTGCTAACTTTCATTTGTTGCGGGTCATTAATCTTTACGATACTACAAAAGCCGTAGTCATGTGGAAGATAGTTCGTGATGTAGTATTGGTTGTGATATTTGTTTATCACAAGAGGGTGGGAGAATCCTTCGTATTTCAAGCCTGTACGTTTATTTTTAAAAAAGACAGTACTGCCGAATTCTCCCATGTCGTTGACGGTAACGATGTATTCTTTATCTTCATAAAACGGGAGGTCTAGCGTCTTGATATTTTGCCATTTCAGACTGTCTTCATTGAAGTATATCATTTTGTTGTAGAACTTAATATAGGCAATCAAACTGTCGTTATGAATTTTTAGCGAGTAGTTGTACGTGTTTTTTATATCTTCCGGGACATCCATTTGGTGGAGAATCTTACCTTTTGTATCAAGGATGATAAATTTGTCTTTATTAAGAGTGGAATTCCGGTCGAATATGCGGAATATGGTGTAGTATTTATCTTTAATTTTAATGCTATTACCCAATATCCCATAGGTGTTCACGTAAATGGTGTCTATATTGATCGTAACATTGGACGTGGTAATCTGTAATTTATTTGTGGTCTGGTGTGAGCAACTGGAATTTCCGAAGTGGATCGTTACGAGGAAGAATATGCAAATGAGAATGCCTGATTTTTTCATAACACGTGGAATTAATTGATGTAAAGGTATAAAATGATTACTAATATCAGCGTTCATTCTCAATTTTGGTTTAACTTTGGGCTTGACATGTCAAGCTTGACAAGTAAAAAGAAAAGAGAGTTACTATTGTAACTCTCTTGTTTTCAGTGGTACCACCAGGAATCGAACCGGGGACACAAGGATTTTCAGTCCTTTGCTCTACCAACTGAGCTATGGTACCATTGCTGAATTGCGAGTGCAAATATAGAGGTTTTATTTAAATCTGCAAGGGCTGGGATAAAGAAAATGGAAAATATTATTTCTCTCTTTGTCGAAGACGAATGCAGAGGTACATCATCCATACCATGATGATCATGGAGGTGTAGGGGACTGCTGGGACGAAGAGGAACCAGAGTAGAAAACCGATGATCAGAAGATAGAGGTACAGGAACAAGTATTTATTGATGATCCAGGGGAGGGGTCTTTTCCCGAGGAAGAAGGCCACGATGAGGTTTAACGGGTTTGCCCAAAGTGCGTTAAAGTTGGGGAACATCGTGGGATGTTGGGTGAAGAAACAAAGAAAAACGATGAGACAACCGATAATCCCCGTGACGATAAAAAATGGAATGGCGATTGCTTTTAATAGGCGCCGACTTCTGACTTTTTGCAAGAAAAGGATTAGAGCTAGCGTACAAATAGTGAAAACGAAAAACGGGGAAAGATACCAAGGATTTGAAAGATTTTGTTCGGGGGCCTCGTAAATCGTTTCGATTGGCTGCGCAAGTGGAGTTTGATTGTATGAAGCCGAGTCCAGATGATACATGAGGTAATCGGGAAGGAACATTTGTTCCCGAATGGTTGCGGTTGAAGTTGCCGGGGAACCGAGGATCGTGTGGATACCCCATTGTGTCCACGGGGCACGGCCTAGATATTCGTCCAGCAGGTTCCAGAAGCTTTTCGTGGAGGGTTGAGCCGTCCACGTGACGCGGTTACCGGTACTCTTCTCGATGATGTCTCTTACCCGGGTAGAACAGTTGTCGTAAAGAAAATTGTAGAGGTATTCCCGGTTGGCCGGTTCGTAATTTTCTAGGAGGAGATCCATGAGGTATTGTTTTTGGATCGAATCGAGATTCAATGTTTGGGAATACACGCTGCGCTCGTCATATATATATGAAGCTAGAAAACGACGGAATTCGGAACAGGATAGCTGGTAAGGAAGCAGGCCTTGCGCGAATTTCAAGTAGAATCCCTGGGTTTGAAAGTCGAATGTCCCGTAGTTGAAAACAATATCCAAATTGTTTGCCTTGTCGATAACCCGGATACCCGTGTGCCCGAAAAGGGAATAAAGCTCGTTGCCTGGGGAGCAGGTTAGGATGCTAATTGTGGCATCTTTTGACAGCTTGATGGATGAAGCTGAGGTCGTCAACGAGAATAAAAACAGAAATAACACGGATATGAGGTATAATTTTATTTTCATGAGTTTCTATTTTAATAATTTACATGGCGGATACTCGATGTTACAGAGAAATAAGGCATTCCCGGGGACGGATGTGCCCGCTTTACAACGATCTTTACTTTCAATGATTTGTTGGAATTGTTCCAGCGTGATACGTTTTTGGCCAATGTCCAATAATGTACCTACGATTGCGCGGACCATGTTCCGTAGGAAACGATCGGCTTTTATGGTAAACACGAGTTGCTCTCCGGTTTCTTCCCACCCGGCTTCCATTAGGTGACAGATATTTGTTTTCACGTCTGTGTGCAGTTTCGAGAAGCTGGTGAAATCCTCGTATTGAAGCAGGAGTTCGCAGGCTTCGTTCATCAACCGGGTATCCGGTAACGGATGCGGTCGGTAGGCAAACGGATAGGTGAAAGGATTTTTCGTTTTGTTTATATAGTATTTGTACGTGCGTGATATCGCGGAAAAGCGAGCGTGTGCATCGGGCACGACAGGGTAGATGTCTTTGATCGCTATATTTTTTCCTAGAAAGCGGTTGAGTTTGTCGATCAGAGCTTTAGTGTTAGGGATTTCAATGTTAGAATCAAAGTGGGCTACAAAGAATGAGGCATGCACACCCGTGTCTGTACGTCCGGCCCCGGTTACGTTAATTTCCTGTTTCAGCAGGAGGGTAAGGGCCTTGTTGATATCTTCCTGAACGGAAGGTGCATTGGGTTGTATTTGCCAACCGTTGTATTCGCTTCCGTTATATGCTAGTTCTATAAAATACCTGTGCATGATTTCGCTTTTTCAAAATTCAAAATTAACAAAAATCCTTGATAGTGTCAGGATTGTAAACGTTTTTAACGCTTATTATCCTTCAGCTGTTGCAGGTTAGTAAATTACAGGTTGTGGGATTAACTTTCCTGTAAAATGTAATCTTGGGAACTTGTTGCCTGCAATGCCGGAGGCATAATTTGTAACTGTCAGTGTGAAGCTGTTGATTTTTTAACGGCTTTACACTGATATTATGTGATGATTTTACGCTATATTTGTAAGTCCGTAGTTTTTCGAGGACATGTTAAATGTTGAAAAGGAATGAGCAGTATTGTAGAAAACTTGAAGAGAATAGCCGAGAGTTTACCGGAAAGGGTAAAATTGGTGGCTGTATCAAAAACGAAGCCGGTAGAGGCAATCGAAGAAGCGTATGAAGGTGGACAACGAGTGTTCGGGGAGAATCGTGCGCAGGAATTGGCTGAGAAATACGAGGTACTTCCTAAGGATATAGAGTGGCACATGATTGGTCATTTACAGACGAATAAGGTGAAGTATATTTCGGCTTTCGTGTCGTTGATTCATGGCGTGGAGAGTTTGAAGTTGTTGGAAACGATAGATAAAGAGGGAAAGAAACATAACCGGATAATTCCTTGTTTGTTGCAATTTTATGTTGCTAGCGAGGAGACTAAATTCGGGTTGGATATGAAGGAGGCTAAGGCTCTTTTGGATAGCGAGGAGTACAAGAACATGAAAAACGTGCAGATCGTGGGTGTGATGGGGATGGCAACAAACACGGATGATGAGACTCAAATCAGACAGGAATTTCATCATTTGAAGGTTATCTTTGACGAGTTGAAGGAATCTTATTTTGCTGGGAAGCCTGAGTTCAAGGAGTTGTCAATGGGAATGTCCGGGGACTACATGATTGCCGTCGAAGAGGGGAGTACGATGGTTCGTGTGGGAAGTTCGATATTCGGGGCAAGAAACTATATGAACTAAAAGAGGAAAAGGGTTTATAAAGTCCGTAAGGGCTGTGAACTTTCGTGGGGCGCTTTGTTTACAATAACTTGTGTTGTTGAAGTATGGGATTTTTTTCATAAAAATTGAAAGAACATTAACTATTAAAATAAATCATTATGGCGAGCTTAAAGACAAAATACATGGGACTGGAATTACGGAGTCCGATTATCGCGGGGAGTTGTGGTTTAACGTCTGACGTGAATAAAATGGTGGAAATGGAAAAAGCGGGAGTGGGAGCCGTGGTGTTGAAGTCTATTTTCGAGGAGCAGATAAACGAGGAGACCTCCGGCGTGTTCAAGGCTGGTTATGGGATGAGTGATGCATACCCGGAAGCAGAGGATTACATCAAGACGTATATCCGTTCCAATACGATTCAGAAATACGTGGATCTGGTGCGTGATGCTAAAAGTCGTTTGACAATTCCCGTGATTGCCAGTGTGAATTGCTTTAGCGGGGGAGAATGGGTGACTTTTGCCCGTCAATTGGAAGAGGCTGGAGCAGATGCATTGGAGTTGAACGTTTTCATTTTACCGGTAAATCAGTTTAAAGAGAGCGTGGAGGTTGAAAACGTGTACTTCGATATTGTGAAGTCGATCAAAGGCCAGATAAAGATTCCTGTTGCTGTTAAGATCAGCCATTATTTCACGAATCTTTCGGCTTTCGTGGATAAGATCAAGGCTTACGGGGCGAATGCGACCACGATCTTTAATCGTTTTTACGAACCGGATATTAATATCAACACGTTGGAAATGGGAGCTGCTTCCGTGTTCAGCACGGCTACGGAGTTGAGAACCACGTTACGATGGACGGGCATCTTGGCTGGGAAAGACAAAAGATTGGAGATATCTGCTTCAACTGGGGTACATAGCGGGGAAGCTGCTGTTAAATTATTATTGGCGGGGGCCACGACGGTTCAGGTATGTTCTGTGCTTTATGAAAGAGGAATTCACGTGATCGAGGATATTAACGATTTTATCGGGAAATGGATGGATTCCAAGGCGTTTAACACGGTTGAGGATTACCGGGGAATGCTTTCCTACTCGTCGATCGAGAATCCGGATCTCTACGAGAGGGCCCAGTTTATGAAATACTTTAGTAATAAACAAATATAATTTATGAGAAGTACATTTATCTTGTTGTTGTGTTGCATGTGCTTTGCTTGTGCAAAGTACCCGGGGGTACCGGAAAAATACCATGCTTTGTTGGACAAAGCTTTAGAAAAGTCTGGAACAAATCAGCCGGAACTGGCAAAAGCGTTAGAGAGTGCGACTCCTGAAATGAAGGAAGGGGTGGCGTTTCTGATTTCTTACATGCCCGACCGGGATTTGAAATCCATGAAAGGGGACGATTTATTGTCGAACGTGAAATTGGCTTACGAGGCTCGTAATCGTTTTGCCTGGGCGAAGAGCGTGCCGGATTCTATTTTTTTGAATGATGTGTTGCCTTACGCTTCACTGAACGAGGAGAGAGATCAATGGCGTGCCGATTTCTACAAACGGTTTGCTCCTTACGTGGAGAATTGCAAGACGTTGGAGGAAGCCATTAAAGCGGTGAATAAAAATATCCGAGATGAGGTGAAAGTGGATTATAACACGGCTCGCGAGAAACCGGATCAGAATCCTTCCGAGTCTATTCGTCAGGGTATGGCTTCATGCAGCGGGTTGTCGATTTTGTTGACGGATGCTTTGAGGTCCGTGGGGATTCCTTCCCGTATCGCCGGAACGGCTAACTGGCATGATAACCGCGGAAACCATAACTGGTGTGAGGTTTGGTTGAATGGAAGATGGTGTTTTACAGAGTATTACCCGAACGAATTGGATCGTTCTTGGTTCTTGGCTGATGCCGGAAAAGCAGATCCGAATGACCGGATGCATGCGATCTGGGCCTCCTCTTTCAAGCCGACAGGGGAAAGTTTTCCGTTAGTTTGGGATTATAATATTGATTATGTTCCGGCTATTAATGTGACCCAACGTTATCTGGATATTTACAATCAAGTAAATCAATCCAAGTTACAGGATGGGAATCACGTGGTTATGAAAGTAATGATGTTTAAGGATAAACGTAATACGCGTAAGTCGGATGATCGGGTTGCTGCTAATGTTGATATTTTTTGCGGTAAAGATCAAATAGGCGGTGGACGTACGTCCGGGCCGACTCAAGATATGAATGACGTTTTGGAGTTTGTGGTTGAGAAAAATAAGGTGTATACCATAAACTATTTTAATAAAGAAGGCAAGTGGGTAGGAGAAGAGGTGAAAGTAAAAGAGAAGCCGGTAGAGGTAAAATTACATTTATAGTATAAAAAGCGGCGAAATTTTCGCCGCTTTTTGTTACAAGTTTACAGGTTACAAGTTATAAATCAAGTAACAAGTAACGGGTTAGTTTTTTGGGGTGGTGGATACAACTTCAAGGGTGTTGGCGTTTATGGTGACATAAACTTCTTTGTTACCTTGTTCCATTTCGAAGATATACACGTTCGTGCCGTCAGCTCTTTCCTCGTAATCAATGTCATCAATCCGGTAGTTGGCGTAAGCGGAACTTCTCAACACGTTCATCACGTTTGCCGGAACGTTATTTTGCCGAACTTCCCACGTGGTTACGACCCATTCGTTATTGTGGTTAAAAACAACTTCTTTCATGATCTGGCTGTCCATAATGTCTATTTTCAGCAGTCCTTTTTCCTGATCCACTTCCACTACTCTGGCTTGTGGGTATTTTTGCTGAATAAATTGCAAGGCTGTTTGAGGTGTGGTTTCGGGAAGATACCCTTTGTTGTCTTTATCCATTATGGTTTTTACTAGTGTACCGTTTTCTAGGTAATGAAGGTCAATTTCTTGTTCTCCGAGTTCCGCTTCAATGATGTAAAGGGTTTCCATTCCGGCTCTTTCCAGTTTGTCAACGTCTTCTACTTTCCATTCGCGTTTTTGTTATTTTTAAGCTTTGCAAAGTTAGGAATATGGAGGATTATTCGGACCTTTGTGGCGTTAAAT
>ENA-UEPH01000867-UEPH01000867.1-human-gut-metagenome-genome-assembly--contig:-NODE-867-length-32848-cov-6.166336_pt1 | contig 32848 bp, 28 predicted proteins | sample MGYA00242891_ERZ507898 | MGnify/ENA primary metagenome ERZ507898 (study PRJEB26167, sample SAMN06115411) | human gut metagenome | host: Homo sapiens | place: China:Guizhou | collected 2014-10-15...
TTGTAAATACATATTTACATAAATCAGGATAGAGCATAAGACGCGAAGCGTCTTATAAAGGATTCCGCTGTGCGGAATCCTTCAGCAGCTCACCGTCCCCATCAAAAGAGGAAGAGGGTGCGCCGGAGGCGCATCTTCCGCGCCGTCGCTCGCTACACTCTCTCCGTCACGGAAGCAGGCCCTTTATTTCCAGATTTCTTTTTTGGCGTTGACACGCCTTTGAGCAGTTCCCCCCGAGGGCTTCTTTCACTTGGTGAAAGCCCTCGGGGGGAACTGCATAAAGGCAGGTTTCAACTCCAGGGAAAAACTCGCAACGTCCAAGGAGGACACGATGGAAAATCTGGAAATGGAAATCATCACAGCGACGAAGGTAGCCGACGAAGACCGGCTGAACTTCTGGCTTCGGCATGTAGGAATGGCGAAGATGCTTGCCTTTGAGCGGCATGTCTACTGTTGGATGCGGAGACTTTGTTCGCATTATGACGGAGGATACTGGAATTTTTATGATTTGAGCAACGGCGGCTTTTATATAGCTCCCGCAGATGAAAAGAAGATGTGGCTCACATGGCCTGGAAATTATTTTAACGATGAAATGTCGGCAGATGCCGCCGGAATAGTCGTTACTCTCTATGCGCTTAACGATTTTGCCGAACAGATCAGCCTTGCTTTTGGAGAAAAGCATCGGCAGCTCTATGACTACATCGAGTCACATCCTGAAGCCCAGGCGATCTACGCGGCCATAGACTAATAAAAAGTCCTCTGCCGGAAGCCACCGGCAGAGGACATGAAAGGAATTCATGAGATGAACATCAAGAAATCCGATGAGAGACGATACGCGCAAGACGAGGGTTCCGTCAAATCCTATACGTTTTCGCTGCCCGGAGAATCCGAACCGCGCAGATGTACCTTCCACGAAATGATACGGCTCATCAAGGAGCGTTGTCCGAATGGTAAGATGAAGGAGATCTTACTCGCCTAACCTATTAGCCAGGGGCATCCCATTGGGATGCCCCGTCATGGAGGTTGTCATGCGTGCTGTCTTTTCGGGGCTGAGTACGGTCATGTTGCTTCTCGGCGCGGTATTCTGGCTTGGCGACGAATGGAGGTGGCTTATGGATTTCCTCCTTCAGCTTTTTCTGTTCTGTCTGTTGGGAAAGTTCATACTTGTGCCCGCGTTCTTTTTGGCTACGGCATTCAGGTCCGCACGGATTCTGTGTTTTGGCATTGCGCTTATGATCAGCGTCTTTATCCGCTGGATTGCCATACTGATTTTCGATTTCAGAGTGGATAAGGTGTTTCCTGTCGTTGAGTGCTGGCACGGTATTCCGTACACAATACTTTGCGCCTGGCTCGTCTATCTCGCGCTTTCGCGGACGTCGTTCATGGATGGGGTTGCGGACGGCTTTCGGAGCTAGAGCGAAAAAATCCGGCATTCCCTCGATGGCCCTGACTTTTTGTGCCCAATCGACATGCTCATAGACTTCGAGGATCATCCTGGCGTTTTCATGTCCCATGATCTCTGCGCTAGTCTTGATGTCGGCTCCAGACCGGATGGAGTAGGTTGCGTAGGCGTGGCGCAGATCATATGGCCGGATAGCCCTGATGCCTGACTTCTGGAGTGCAGTTTTCCATGCGGCGGCTATTTTCCGGACCGGCTTTCCCGACCAGTTGATGACATATGGACAGTCCGCGTCTTGGTGTTGCCAGCGGGCGAGAGTGGGGATCAGATCCTTACGAATGGGAATGTCTCGTTTTTTCAGTTTGCTACCCTTGTTTGCGTTGTGCATACTGATGACGCCGTGTGTGAGGTCCACATCATCCCATTTCAGGGAAAAGAGTTCACTCGGGCCGATGCGGGCACCCGTATAAATGCCGAGTAGGATGACGCGCTGGACATGCGGGACAGCGACGCGCAGGAGTGCATTGAGTTCCGAGACGGTCGGCGGGGGAGTTCTTCTGGCTTTCCCTTTTGAAACGGAGCAATTCTCAATGGCTGAAGATAGATACCCTTCTCTTTTTCCCCAACTTGCGATTGAACGCAGCAGAGAAATCCGCCTGTGGATCGTGGATTGGGCCAGACCAGATGCTTTCTGGGATTTGCAAAAAGCCAGAATTTCTTTTTGAGTTATGGACGCTACTTGCTTGGTTCCTAGGGATTGGAGCAGAGGTCTGGCGTGATAGAGATCCTGCTTGATTGTTACCGGACGTTTTGAGCACAGGCTGAAGTGGTGCTCGAACAGTTCCCGGATGGTGATGCTTTTGCGGATGGGCTTGGTTTGTGTGAACCGTTCCTTTTCCTTTTGGGATATGGTCCTCTGGACTTCGGAGAACGAAAGAGCAGACTCTTCAGATGCGCATTCGTGATGAAAAGTTGCACCTCGTACTTTCCACGTCACTATCCATTTTTTCTGGCGCATGGAATAACGGATTGTTGTCATAATCTTCCCTCCAAGGGGGAAATACTGTGACTACGCTCCATCCGTCAAAATTCGTATATGGTTTGCCTGGCCTGTCATCCCCCGGAACGTAAGGCACAGCAACCCCTTTTTGTCTTCCTACCAGTGTACCCGGAACTGGTCGGAGTTGTGGGGTCGCAGGTGCCGGATTACCGGGGCATTTTCCTACGCGGCCACGGCTCCCAAAGAAGTACCCACTACGGAAGCGTGACCCATGCGAGCACAGGGCTAGGTGAGCTGCAAGGGCGTAGCCAATGGATGAATGACGCAGGTTGGGCACAATCAGGAGCAATGAATTTTTATGCGTCTCGCTCAACTCCGGTTGTTGGTGAAGTCCGCCCGGTGAACCGCGCAGTTCGCTACCTTATCCGAGCTAGGTGACTTGCCAAGTCTCTCCGAACTCCTTTTTCTCCAAAACAGAAAGGGTCAAGGTGCGGTAAACACCTCGGCCCCGGCATGGGATGGTTCTTTAAGGGCCTCCCCTCCGGTAATGGGTTGATCCAATTACCCGATGGTGCCCCCCAACGGTGCGGTTAACACTGTTGGGGGTCGCTTCTATTCCATCGAGCTCGCCTTCTAGCTCAGGATTTTACCCATGAGCCAGTTCGCCAGATGGGAGAACGCACCCCACAGGGCCGCTTTCGTCACCAGCCGGAGCAGATGGTATATCCGCCGTTTGCTTGGCAACTTGCCTCCTTTCTATCCCTGCCTGTCTGCGGAGAGGAGGCCCCATTATGCTTTATCCATTTATGGTAACAAATATTTTCCATACCTCATCCAGTCTGCCGAAACTGATGGCTTTATTTATATCACATTATATAACCATTGATATGTTCAGGTCATTTTATACCATGTAGACCATGGACTAACTATCCAACAGAAAAAAGTGATGGAAGTTACGCTATATGCTCCCATCCAGAACCCTCTCCGTTATCTTGGACAAGTGGGATCAATAGCCGGAGCATCGGAATGTCCAGAAACGACCCGGCGGGCTGCACGGGGAGGAGGGAGACGGCACTGAATTAGATCTATGTACGTGTTCATTCAATGCGTTTGCGTTGTTATACAGTTCAGTGTTCATTTGCCGGATCTTGTATCGTCCAAAACTGCGCTGTGTAGGCACGCCGAAACGTCGTCCAAGCGGGGCTACATCAGGAGGCGGGGCAGGAACATCACGAAGTCCGGCCAGACCGCGATGACGAAGAGCAAAAGCCAGATGGTGCACAGATAGGGGAAGGCCCTAGCCGCCACCTGTTCGAGCTTTATGTCGGTGATCTTCATGGTAATGAAAAGGTTCGCGCCGAAGGGCGGTGTCAGGAAGCCGGTTTCGCAGCACACCACGAAGAGCACGCCGAGCTGGATGGGATGGATGCCCAGCGAGTTGGTGATGGGTAGAAAGACCGGGGCGAGCACCACGACCATCGCCAGCGTGTCGGCCACGAAGCCGCAAAGGAAGATAAAGAAGGCGATGAGCAGGAGGGTGATCGAGGGGTCCGTGGAGATGGAGGCCAGAAACGCGCCCACGCTCTGCGGGATGTGGTAGAGGGTCAAAAGGCGCGAGAAGGCCATCGACACGCCGACAAGGACCGTGGCCGAGCCCGCGAAGGCCGAGGTACGGATGAGCGCGGAGGAAATGTTCTGCCAGCTCAGCTTGCGGTAGACGAAAAGGCCCACGAAAAGCGTCCACACGACGCCTACTTCGGCGGCCTCGGTGGGGGTGAAGACGCCGCAGTAGATGCCGCCGAGGATGAGCACCGGGGTGGCCAGCGCCCACTTGCCGTCCCAGATGGCCTTGAACAGCCCGAGGATGGAAGTGTTCGCCACCACGCCGTAGATGATCATGGGGTTGCTCGGCGGGATCAGGATGCCGAGGGTGCCGCCCGTGGCGGAGACGGCGGCGGCGTCATCCTTGCGGTAGCCCGCGCCGATCATCCCGGGTATCATGATGCTGCCGATGGCCGCAGTGGTGGCGGGGCCGGAGCCACTCAGGGCCGCAAAGATCATGCAGGCGAGGATGGTGACCATCGCCAGCCCACCGCGCAGGTTGCCCACGGCCTTCTTCGCCACTTCGATGATTTCGCCTGTGATTCCGGCAGGCTCCATGAGGAAGCCCGCCATGACGAAGCCGATGGTGGCGATGAGCGGGAACTGGTCCATGCCGGTATAGAGGTTCTGGGGGATGAACTCCATCGGGAAGGGCATGCCGATCATGGAGATGATGGACGCCAGCCCGATGACGCCGAACAGCGGCACCCCAAGGAGCATGAAAAAGACGAACGAGATGACGAGCAGCATGGATCAATCCTCCCTGCCTTGGAAGTGGAGCGTGCGGTTGCGGATGTCGCGCAAAAGCCCCTGAAGCACGCGGAAGATGGTCAGCGCCATGCTGATGGGGATGATGAGGTAGGCGTACATCACGTTGATTTCAAGCGAGGCGGAAACCTGCTTGAAGCGGGTCATGTTTTCGAGCATCCCGACGCTGTAGTAGAAAACGAGGATGCAAAAGCCCGCGAAGGAAAGCTCGGAAACGATGTAGCAGGCCTTGACCAGCCTCGGAAAACGCTTTTCCAGCAAATCCATGAGCATGAGGATGCGCAGCTGCTCCTTGTGCTTCACGGCGATGGCCACGCCCAGATAGGAGGCCCAGACGAACAGGTAGCGGCACAGCTCCTCGATCCACGAAAAGGACTTGCCGAGCAGGAAGCGCGAGAAGACCTCGGTCCCGAGCAACAGGATCAGCAGGGAAAGCATGATCGAGACGGCGAACTCCTCGCCCCATCTGTCAATCCATTGCAAGCACTTCATAAAACCTCCCGGGGAAAGGGCGGGAGGAAAAGCCCTCCCGCCGGTTGGGCCCTACTTCTTGGCGAGCACGATGTCCATGACCGCCTTGCCCTTTTCGGCGCTGCCGTCGCCGATGACTTCATAGCACTTGGGCCACGCGGTCCGGCCAAGGCGTACCCTCTCGGGCAAGTATTCAACCACGCCGAGCAGTTCCATGCCGTGCTGCTGCATCAGCTTGTCGTCCGTCTCAAGCATTTCGGCGACCTTGGTACGTTCGTAGAACATGGCTTCCTTGCCCGCGCGGATGAGGGCCTCGCGCGCCTTTTCGGGAAGGCCTCAGTCGTAACGCCGGATTCCTCAATAGAACCGCCAGTAAAAGAGCCTTTCGGCGATCAAAAAGGCTTTCAGTTTTTCTCCCGCCGCCATTGCTCAACGGCGTCCTCAAAGGCCTTGCCGTACGGCGCGTAAATTTCTTCAAGCCGTTCGACCGAGAATGTTCCCGGCTTCGTGGAGGCGAGGATCATGACAGCGTGCATGACTCCTTCCCTGTAAAAGGCCCTGGCGAAATAAGAACGGATACCGTGCGGGATGAAAAGAGCCCAGTCGATGGACTTGATGCTGTCCATCGTGTCGTCCACGATGAGCGACGAAAGCGAAAAGCGTTCGATATGCTGGGCGATGGTTCCCTCATAGGCGTATTTGGCCCCCCACGGCAGTTTGGCAAAAGGCGCACCGACCCCGTACTCCTGAATATACCCTTTGGCGGCATTGATGTCCGAAAAAATGATTCCTTCTATGGGGCAAGGCGAAGGGCTTGCGCATAGAAGGGACAATGTTTCCCGCAACCCCCTTGTCGCTGGGACGCCCCCCTTTGGCGGGTACGGGGAAAGGGGGGAGGAATTCTTGCGTCCCTTCTGCTGGGGGAACTCCAGAAAGGCTATGCGGCTGCGGGTTCCACCCTTGCACGAAGACAGACGTACTGCGGCGGAGAAGGAAACGCCTTCCCGGTTCGTGAAGGAAAGACTTCCGCCCCAGACGTCATGACCGGAACCAAGTCGCCCGGCGACTCTGAAAGACCATTCGGGAACGTATTCCTCCACGGGATAACAGGATTTGGGCAGGGCACTGAAGCCAAAGAGAGAATCGGCGGCGTTGTTGTATGCGACAATCAGTTTTTTTTCCCGATCCACGACCAGTACAGGATACCGTGCGCGAAGCAGTATCTGATTCGAGTAATCCTTTCCATTCACGGCGTTGACACGGTTGAGAGCCTCTTGAAGGAGGCCGGAATACCACTCCGGGTCGGGGTGTGGCCACCCCTGAAGCAGGAGCGTATAAGAAGGTTGCTGAAGGAGCCGGAACGAGACTTCCGCAGGCTCCCGGTTCGCCATGAGATCCCAGAACTCGGCCAGTGCGGGGAGGTCCTCCTTGCAGACGACGAGGTTGCGGAAGTGGGCGTCCTTCAGCAAAAGCTGCGTATCGGGGCCCAGCAGCCCCTGCTCCCAGCGATTGAAGAGCACCAGCCGGGATTGAGGGATGTGGATATGCCAGAGCAACCCCGGAAAGCCGGAAATCCAATGTTTGGCGTTCACGTCCGGCTGAATGGCGTCCGGGGCCTTGGTTGTTTGGAGTGCGGGCATACAGCTCCTTATGTTGCGAGGGAAGGATATTACCCTCCCGACAGCGGCAGGAAGTGGATTTCCCGCCGCTGCCGTTTTTTCTACTTCAGAGAGAGAGCCTTCTTCTTGGCCATGATCATATCCATGATGGCCTTACCCTTCCCCGCGTCGCCTCCGCCGATGATTTCATAGCACTTAGGCCATGCGGTACGACCAAGGCGAATCCATTCGGGCAGGTCTTCCACTACCCCGAGGAGCTCCATGCCATGCTGCCGCATCAGCTTGTCGTCGACTTCAAGCATGCCCGCGACCTTAGTGCGCTCGTAGAGCATGGCTTCCTTGCCCGCCCGAACAAGGGCGTCGCGTGCCTTTTCCGGCAGGATTCTCAGCCATGGCTCGCTGACGATGATATTGGCGCTGTGTACGGAATAATTGATTTCCGTCGCATATTTTTGGGCTTCATAAAACTTCATGGTTATGACGTTGTTGAAGCAGCCTTCCTGCCCGTCCACTACGCCCTGCTGGAGTGCGTTGAAGGTTTCGGAGAAAGCCACCGCCGTGGGTTCAAGCCCCAGCGCCTTAAAGGTCGACACCATGAGCGGATTCTGCGGAGTGCGGATCTTTATGCCCTTGGCGTCGGCAAGCTTGCGGACCGGGTGCTTGGCGTTGGTGGTCAATTGGCGGTAGCCGATATCCATAATGGACAAAATGCGGGCTCCGCCTTCCTTGATCGCCCATTCGTTGTGCTGATCCCACATGGCGTCGACAAGTCCCCGGAACTCTTCAAGGGAATCAAAAAGGTAGGGCATATTCAGCCAGCCGCAGGACGGCGCGAAGGGCGCGTAGTTGTTGGTCGCCAGCATGGCCATCTGAATGGTCCCTAGTTGGATGCCGCGTACCGTTTCCAGCTCGTCGCCAAGCTGCATGCCGGGGAACAGTTGGAAATCAAAAGCGTTGTCGGAGTACTTTTGCGCCAGTTCCTTTAGTTTGTAAAATGTCAGATTGTTGAAGTTCTGCTCGCTCGTGTCGAATGATGAGGCAATGATGACCGGGATTTTTGCGGCTGCGAGGGAGTGAGCCGGAGCGAAGCCCAAAAGCGACATGAAGATCATGAGCCATCCCAAAAATCTTTTCATGGAAACCTCCTGTTGTTCACTGTATCGGACTAGCCGGAGCATTCGGTGTGCACCCCGCGTGCCGGACGTCCGCTGCCGATGGAAAACTACGAACGGTCGGGCCCACCATAAACGAGCCTGTCGTCCACCACGGTGGCCACGATACCGATTTCGGAGAGTTTCATGAGGTCCACAGTGAAGGGGTCTTCTGCCAGAACGACGAAATCAGCGAGCTTTCCTTCTTCAATGGAGCCTACAAGGTGATCCAGATGTTTTTCGTAGGCGGCGTCGATAGTGACGCCGCGCAGGGCCCGCAGCAGATTAACCCGCTGGTCGTAATCCCAGTAGACGAGAGAGGGAGTTCCGGGAATGAGCTGCGGGTCCTGTACGGGATAGGAAACCTCGGCGTCGATGGAGTTTCCCCCGCCGTAAATGGGTTCGCCTTCGCAGGACACTCGCGTCACTGCCGACTGGAGGCTGCGGAGGGGTTCCATCGGCGTGACCGGGGTATCATTGTGAAGGGCGAAACGCTGCCCGTAATGGGCCGACCAGCCGAGCGGGCTCAACTGATAGGCGCGTCCTGGACCGAAATAGGTGTCTCTGTGACTTTTTCCCCAGAAGTACACATGGTTGATGAAGTACGTGTTGGTAAAATTCTGAGCCGCCATCTTGCGGCCATAATCCAGCGCAGCAAGAAGTTCTTCGTCCAACCCGCCATCGCGATAAACGCCTTCCAGACAGTCGGGACCGCCGTAGCGACTGACGATGTGTTCGGGCATCCCTCCGTCGGCATAGAGGTACATTCCCTGTTGACGCTCGATATGCTGCCGTTCCAGAAACTGCCCGTGTATGATGCCATGGCGCATGTCGACGACGTGTTTGGCCTCAGGATTGGCGATCGCCTTTTCAAAGGCGGCAATGATATGTTCGCAGGCTTTATCGCCGTTGCCGTGGACTTCAAGGCTTTGGCCGTGCTTGTGGTAGAAGGCGATCCATCGCTCCATGTTCTCCTGCGTCATGTTCAACAGGGATTTGCCGCTATAGTAAGGATGCTCGCCGCGGCGGTCCGCATCGTCGGGGGCAAGGTCAGGAGCGGGTCGATACTGGCCGGGGCGCTTGTTGAAAGAAGTCCTGCCCTGTGGGGAGCCGTCATACTGCATCTTCCAGCGTCCGTGCAGAACCCGGTTGGAGGGAAGCGGCGATTCGCCGGGCCGCAGCTTGAGGTTGGTGATGTCCGCCCCCTGCCGCAGGCCGACAGGAGGGGTCGCCCGCTCGATGTCCTCAGGGTGTGACCAACCAAGTTCCCTGCGTGAGGCGATGCCGGAATCCACATTCCGGTAGACACCGTCCTGCTCTCTGATGGTGAACAATCGTGCAGGAGGGTTAAAGATGACTCGAATGCGTAGCGTGCCTTCATGAACGGCCCGGATGAAGTCGTCCAGCCGGGAGACGAGTCCGGCGTTTTCTGCCGTAGTAACGCCCTTGGTGGCATAGAGGCCGCTGGCGTAGTCCATCACCCGCATCACGTCGATGTCTTGTTCAGGTTTGAGGAATGCCTGAACGGGCCGCGCCATGAGCAGACCTGTGGGGCTCCCGTCCGGGGCGAGTTCGACGCCGTGCGCGGTGCCCCGTTCCGCTCCCTTGAGAATGCCGGAGCGTTCCAGTGCCAGCGAGTTGGCCACGGTCATGTTGTCGCACGCATGTAGTATGGCGATGGGGTGCCTGTCGCTGGCCCTGTCCAGGATATGGCGGTTGGGATGCCGTCCTTCCTCCAGCTTGTTGTGATCATAGCCATACCCTAAAACCCACGCTCCATCGGGAACCGTGTCCGCATAGGCTCGGAGTGCGGCGATGATGTCGTCGAAGTTCCTGATGGAGCCGAGAGGCCAACTCCGCAGGTTGACCCGGTACAGATCGAATTCTCCCTGATCGGGGAAATGCCCGTGCCCGTCAATAAAACCGGGCAGCATGGTTCGTCCTCCCAGATCGAAAAGCGTCGTGTCCGGGCCCATGCCGCATTCCGCCCCGACCCGCGTACCTGCGTAAACAATTTTGCCGTCACGCACGCCTACGGCTTCCACCTTCAAGGCGTTGGCGTCATCGCCGGAGCGTTCGAGCGGCTCGGCCAGCGTGTAGATGGTGCCGTTCGTGTACAGCGTATCAAAAGAATGTTCCTTCATGATGCACACGTCTCCTTTCTTTTCCAGTTATCGTACTGCTTGGCATCTGCAAGAAACTCTCCAAGCATGGACGCATATTCCAGCGTTTTTTGCGAAGCCAGCGCTGGCTCGACATGGCGCAGGGCATTAAGAATGGACGCGAGGAGGGAGAACAGGACTTCACAGCGGGTCAGGCCTTGTTGTTCAAGAAGTCGTGAAAAGCCTTTTCCATCGGGAAGGAGATGAGACAACGACGTCTCCAGCGGGGAATTATCCATATGCCGGATGAGTTGCGCGAAAAAATGTTGCTGCGTCTGGGCAAAGGCATTGCGGTCGCCGCTTCGTAAAGCCATGCCCACCCGGGAGAGCAGGCTTTCGAGCTCGTTGATTTTTGTGGGAGTCATCCATATCATATAGCTGGCGATCACTTGGGGCATAACGATGCGGAATCCTTCCAGCCGCAGCTCCAGCAGAAGCATCGCGGCATTGCCCTGCACTTTTTTTTCTGGGATCATCGCGACAAATGTTCCACTTCCGCGCCGTGACCTTAAAATCTTCCGTCCTGATAGAGCACGCAAGGCGAAACGCACCGTATTGCGGCTGGCCCCGAACTCTTCGGCCAGTTCCCGCTCAGAGGGCAACCGTTCATGAATGCCCCATCGGCCTTGCTGTATATATTTCTCCAGCAATTTTTCTATAGTCGTCTGTTTATCCATGCCCATACCCTGCATTTAGTGACATGGTTATGGTATTTTTATTTATATAAAATTCTATATATCCATAGGGGTATTCTATAATGGAAGTTGTATTTCTTTGTTTTCTTCTTACATTTAAAAATAGAGAAGATATCATTCATTCGCAAGAAGAAATCTAGAAAAATATTCATCAGTATAAATATATAATAGATTTATACTAAAAATTGGTTCTACAGATGAAAAGATGAGCTGCAAGAAAAACTAAATATGAAAATTTAGTCCATCGTTCAAAGAGTTCCTCATAGGGCAAAAGGCACGGTGAAAATCCATCTGGACCCCGAAGGGGAGCATGTGTGGAACCAGTAGAGCGACTAGAATCGATCCAGCATATTATACTGGCGGTAGCGGAACGGATCAAGATCACATCTATGAGTGCTGTCTCATTCGGGCTAAACCCTAATTAGATAGATATAATTATGTAAAAATATAGGAGCAATATCAAAGGAGAAGTTTCGTGATATTGTCCCTATATTTTAGTGTATTACTATTATGAAACCAGTGTACCCGGAACTGGTCGCGCTCATCGGGTGGAACGTCCCGAATTATCAGGGGGTGTTCCTCCGGGGATACGGTGGCCAGACCAGCTATCACTATGGCGCGGTAGGACATTGGAGCGCGGGGCTAGGTGAGCTGCAAGGGGATGGAATACGAGAAATATGGGGAGAACTTTCCTATCTGCCCCGAAGCCGCGATGGAGATGTGGGACAGTCCGGTTCACTGGCCTTTTGGAACGAAGGGCGTAGCCAATGGATGAATGACGCTGGTTGGGCGCAATCAGGGGCAATGAATTTTTATGCGTCTCGCTCAACTCCAGTTGTTGGTGAAGTCCGCCCGGTAAATCGTGCAGTTCGTTACCTCATCCGGGCCAGGTGACTTGCCAAACCTCTTCGAACTCCTTATCCTTCAAAACAGAAAGGGCCAGAGTGCGACAACACTCTGACCCCCGGCATGGGATGGTCCTTCAAGGGCCTCCCCTCCGGTAAAAGGGTTACCCCAGTTTACCCGATGGAGACCCCCAACGGTGTTCGCAGCACTGTTGGGGGTCGCTTCATTCCATCGGGCTTGCCTTCTAGCTCAGGATTTTACCCATGAGCCAGCTTGCCAGACGGGAGAACGCGCCCCCACAGGGCCGCTTTCGTCACCAGCCTGAGCAGATGGTATATCCGCCGCTTGCTTGGCAACTTGCCTCCTTTCCATCCCTGCCTGTCTGCGGAGAGGAGGCCCCGTATTGCCCCTTGCGGGACTTCGCTACCCTACGGACATACTCCCCGGAAATCAAGGCACAGCAAGCCATTTTCGACCTGCCACCAGTCTACCCGGAACTGGTCGGGGTTGTAGGCTCTCGGGTGCCCGATTACCGGGGACGTTTTCTGCGCGGCCTCCAGTCCGGGCATAGCGTTGGACAGACCGTGGCCAACTCTCTCAAGAGCCACAACCATACGCAGCCGACGCACACGCATTCGTTTTCCGGCCAGCTCGTCAGCACGGCCTTGAGCGGCACGGCGGCGGGGCAATCCTTCTCTTCTGCGGCAAATCTCGGAGTCAGCGGATGGGCTGCCGGACAATCCATCACGAGCGGAGGAGCGGGTGGACAAACATATCAGGCAGTACAAAGCTCAGGGGGAACATGGATTTCCATCAGCCAAACTGGAAATGATTCGGGAATCGCTGGAGGCAGAGTTTCTATTCAACGAACGACTGAAGAAGCACTAAAAGGTACTAGTCCTTTTGGCGATAGAAATACTTTGGTTGCTCCCGGTGTCTATGAATCCAGATCCGGAGGGGGGGTTGCAGGGTTCACTGTAGATGGTTCTTCCACAGTAGCCGCAACGACTTCAGGAGGTTCGATCTGGGGCAGCACAGGTGGCGGAAGCATTTCCGGTACGGCCCGACCAATGCCCGCGGCGTTTCTGGGGCACTTCGAAATGGAAGTGTAAGCGGAAGTATCGGTGCAGGTGGGGAACCCCTACCGATTATACGGGAGGAGCAGAGACAGCTCCTGATCATATCTATGTGCGCTGTCTTATTCACGCAAAACCATAAATACGTATTTATATAATTACATATTTATATAAGATAAGGTAACGCCAAAGTAAATTCTTCCCTGGCGTTGCCTTATTTTATTATCCACCTGTATTTCAAAGTTATCTTGCTCTGATAAGATACCGAACAGCACGGTTCACCGGGCGGACTTCACCGACCACAGGAGTAACACGCGACACATCAAAACTGTAGCGTATCTGGTTATAGTCATCGCCTTCTTGTACACCTGCATTCCCGGCAGGCCAAAACGCTCCACTTGATCCCCCTTGGTTATCGTGTCCAGACCAATCACCGCCTACAAAGGTTCCCAAAATCGTCCTGATTCCATCTCCCTGAAGCTGGCCAAGTGCCGCGCTGGAATGCGTCACGGTGCCGTAATGTGTACTCGTCTGTGAACCTTGGCCGCGCAGGAATATCCCCCGGTAATCGGGTACCCGGCTGCCGACAACCCCGACCAGTTCCGGGTAAACTGGCATGGAAAGAATAACATATTAAAATATAAGATAAACACGAGAGAATACTCTCGATATGATTAGGCAATATATTGATACATATATACATATTTATATAAACATGTATTTTTTCGCATGAAAAACGAAAACAATCCTCCAGCATAACCAGGCTTGGAAGCCTTGCCATAGGAGACGTACCTGTGTACTTTCCGAGCCGGGACTTCCCTACTCAGTCACCAGCGGGGGACTACAAGGAGGTTCCATGCCACCATGTACGGATTCATCCGTATGCTGGCAAAGGCCGCTGTTTGGGTTGCCCTTGTCCGGCTGTTTAATTGGCTGTGGGATACTTTCCTAGGCTAGTAACAGCCCGCTAGACAAAGCAAAGCCCCAACAGTGAGCAAGACTGTTGGGGCTTGTCTAGTGGGAAAACACTCGTTTTGTCACCAGGGGAGTCCCGAAAAAGACCCCGCGCAATGGGACGGTAGGTGTTAGCAGCACTTGCCGTCCCTCTTGAGTTTTAAGATAAGGCGATTCAGAAAGTTTGGCAAGTCACCGCGCCCGGATGAGGTAGCGAACAGCGCGGTTCACCGGGCGGACTTCACCAACAACCGGAGTTGAGCGAGACGCATAAAAGTTCATTGCACCTGATGGTGCCTTACCCGCGTCATTCATCCATTGATTCCGCCCTTCGTTCCAAAAGGCCAGTGAACCGGACTGGCCCACTTCTCCATCGCGGCTTCGGGGCAGATAGGAAAGCTCTCCCCATATTTCTCGTATTCCATCCCCTTGCAGCTCGCCTAGCCCCGCGCTCCAGTGGCCAACAGCGCCATAGTGATAGCTGGTTTGGCCACCGTATCCCCGGAGGAACACTCCCTGATAATTCGGGACGTTCCACCCGACAACCCCGACCAGTTCCGGGTACACTGGTAGGAAGACAAAAAGGGATTGCTGTGCCTTGAGTTACACGAGGCCTGACCATAGCATATAGATGGCTACAAAATTTAGGTCCATCATCTCCACACCCGAGAGGATCGCTAAAAATGGCACTATCACCAACTTACCATGGCTTGTGTGCAAGTTGCGCCCCTTCCTAGTTGGACAGTAGGAAAAATGTTGCTGAACAGATGGGCTCTCTTTTTTCTTTCTGCAGAAAAAGTTGGTAGAAAACAGCGCCGATTGCCTCGTAACGAATTAATATTATGAAATTTTTAAAAGAAAAGCCCCCGGAAACGGGGGCTTTGTGCCACAGGGCTTTAATATCCTTTATTAGAAAAAACACTCACATACGTGGAGGCAGTTAAAAGATCTCTTGTAAAGTCCCCCCAGCATATCAAAGAGGTTTTATAGAACCAAATCTCTACAGTTGCTACCGAACGACTGCGGCGGTCGAGCAATATAGAAGAGCAAAGAGAACACAATGGCTCTCATCGGGTATTCCATTAGAGGGGTAGTTCTTTCGTCCCGCCCTCTTTTAGCTGTTTATCATTATGTACGGAATCCCAAATATTTTGAGATGGTCTGGGAGATTGTGGCTTGCCCTCACTCCAGCCCAGCCAGCCGCTATCAAACAGGGCTGTATCGGGCCATCCCATCAGATAAGAGAAGAACCAGCCAGTGGAAGCGCGGGGGCCGGTGCCACAGGAAAAGGCCACCTTGTGGCTGGGCAGCACATCTAGATCTGACCACATTTTAGCCACTTCGGTGTAGCTACGGTAACTACCGTCCTCATCAATATAGAAAGTCAGGTTTGAGGTGTTCTTGCCAAAGCCAGCCCTGCCCCAGTAAGTACCCAAAGCCTCGCCTCTGTCTGGGATGTAGGCGTGCAACACCACCTGACCGGTGTACTCCGGCCAATGACGGATGGAGACCACTCGTGCATTAGGCTCTTTCAGCATGGCCGCAGCCTGATCCACGCTGACACTGTACTGGGGATTGCCCCATGAACCTTTCAGGCCGAAATCTTTCACAGGCGTGGGCGTATTGATCCTTGTCTCCACAGGTAACCCTTTGGACACCCATCGTTCAAAATTGCCGTTCAACAGACGGACATCTTTAACTCCCGCCGTTTTCAATGCCCAAAAGGTAAAACTGGCACCAATGGTGGCTCCGTGTCCATAAAGGATAACTGTGGTATCGATATCTATGCCCTTTTCGGCCAAGCGCGGAAAAAGCATATCGGGTGCGGCCAGATCCCAATAACGATCTTTATCTTCAATGGTATCGGAATCCATATGGAAAGCACCGGGGATATGCCCTGCTTTATAGGCTAGATCCGAAGGCTTAATAGTCCCTACACCGCCAGCCAGTTCCCGTCTCTTTTCAGCATAGCTGATGCCGAAACTTATATCATATATAGCGTATTTTTTATTCTCAAAAGTCAGAGCTTTTCCTGTGGTGATCAGCTCATACACCCATTCAGGGCTGACCAAAGCCTGCCAGTTTTTAGCTGAGGACATGGGCAAAAGAGGATTATCCGCCCATACGTTCAGAGTGAAGTCGGTCTGTCCCACATTTTGGTAGCCCATCACACGCAACAGATAATACATGGCGGCACCACGAGTATCAAAATTGGAATAAGTCAAAAACTGTTTTTCCGGCGTGATACCTTTTCTGTACATGGCTAGACGGATATCTTGCTCCTGTTTGAAGAAGCCGTCAGCCGTATAGGCCCACATGGGGTTGTAGCTGAGAGCAGTACGGATATGTCCGCCTCTTTTTTCGTCGTTCAAGGGCCACCCGTTATACTCTTCATCAGAACGAGGGTCGATGAGCATCAGATCGTAATCGCCAAAAATTTCCATCAGCTGGGAAAGGCTCACTGCGATATTACCCGAAACGTCGCCTGTGATTTTTCCCATTTTAGACTTTGCGGGAGTATCAACTACCTTACCCCCTGCTCTTTTGTAAGCAGGAAAACCGCCTTCCAGCACACTTACATTTCTAACTCCGACGGACTCCAACAGCCAGAACACCATAAAAGCGCCGCCATCTTGCGGGCCGTTATCATAAACCAAGATTTTGCCGTCATCAGTCACTCCCAAAGCGGCCAGCAAGGCTTTACGTTCACTCGTCGGTAGAAGTTTACTACCGTCCTTAGTATAAAAATTTTTCCAATCAACCCTAATGGATGAAGGGATATATTCTTTGCTATTCGTGCCTTGACGTGCATCCAACACCAACCCTACATTCCCAGGCAGAGCTGAAGGCTGGGCCACCAGCTCTGGTTGCCATTCGGCAGTGAACGAAGCCGAAAAAACAAAGGAAGGGATGCTAAACGATAAGAATAGAACCAAGCATAGTACGTTGCAAATTTTGAGCATAGATCATCTCCTTTAGGCAGTTTTAATCAAAGAAGATAACATATCTTCCTTTATGCCATTAATATGGAATCGAACAAAAAGCCTTTCGTTAAATTAACAAAATGTGATGTTCTTGATACTAAGAGAGGCTTTCATCAAAATTATGCAACCCAGTACTATTGATATTATTTATTACGCACTGTTGCAGCAGTTCTCCTCTTACCTCGCAATAAGTCGCTTTCGCCTATAATTGTTATTCTATAAACCAATACTCCATTATGAATAACAGACAGGAAAAATATGAATCCATGCTGACCCCGAACGTCTTACTGTAATACTACACAGCATCTTATTGGTTATTTTTTCACAAATAACCGTATTTTCTGAAGAGGTCAATACCATCTATAAGTTAGGATGATAGACGTTCGAAACGAATTGCCAAACGGCGAACGCTACCTAAACAAATAGAAAAGTGTTCCTCCCCACGGTCGGGGGCCTCTTTTCTTTTTCCGGTGACTCACATTGGGCCGATCATCTTCATGATAAGAGCGCCGTGGCTGGCTGCCGCAGCAGCCACGCCAGCAAGGGCGGACAGCTCCCGGCGGGTTTGTTCTCTGCGGCTTCAAGGGCGGTAATCCGCTTGCCGTGCTCCTTGAGCTGGGTGGGCACGATGTCGTCAAGGCGCTGGTTGGTGCCCGCGACCTCGACCTTGAGCCCGGAAAGCTCGGCCTTCACTTCCCCGATCTTGCGGACAAGCTGCACGTCGCCGTTCATAGCCGCGCCTCCACGCTCTTGATCCACAGGAACAGGTTCCCAGCCTCGCCAGCGGGCAAGTGCCCCCATTCGCCGCCAGCGTCATCACGCACAGCAACGCGATCAGCCTCGCGGCGTTCACCGTACCGTTGGCGGAGCCACAGCGTGATGAGTTCAACGAGCGAGGCGAGAATATCGAGGACGGCCCGCACATCACTTCCCCGTCACGACCTTGATTCGGCCTTCACGGTTTCGGACTTGCCGTCAGCCACGGCGCCCTAAAGGGGCGCCAGCTAGAGGAACAGTCTCGGATACGGCTAATGCCAGCTCCGTTTCCGGAAGCCTGAAGAACGCTGCTGTGAGCGGGACAATCGGTGGAGGGGGGAGAAAAACCGACAGACTATACGGGAGACTCTGAGCCAGCTCCGGATCACATCTATGTCCGTTGTCTGATCAGGGCAAGACCATAAAATATATGTAACTATGTAATTATATCTTTCTATGTGATGTAGGCAATGCCAAAGGAGTTCCCCTTTGGCATTGCCTACATTATTATCTACTTGTATTTCCGAATTATCTTGCCCTGATAAGATACCGAACCGCACTATTCACCGGGCGGATCTCCTGAGCAACTGATGCCACACAGGAGGCATCAAAATGAACGCAGACTATGAACTCACTTCCTTCGTCGCCCCCTAGTTCTGTGGTAAAAAGTAGTCGACACCGGAGACGAAACCCGAATAAACACCTGAGCCGCTATGGTAGCCTCCCCTATTCAAGACGCTTTCAATATTTCCAGTGATATTCCGTATGATATGCGGCTCGCCTAACCCTGCGCTCCAGTGTCCTACCGCACCATAGCGCTAGCTGGTCTGTCCTACGTATCCCCGAAGAAACATTCCCTGATAATTCGGGACGTTCCACCCGATGAGCGCGGCCAGTTCCGGGTACACTGGCATGGAAAGAATAACAGCTTAAAATATAAACGAAACTCTAGAGAATCTTCGCGGTATGGTTAGGCGACATATTAATTGTAAATATATATTTATGAATTTCTTCGCATGAAAAACGAAAATAATCCTTCAGCATAACCAGTCTTGGAAAACTTGCCATAGGAGGCATACCTGTATACTTTCCGGATCGGGGCTTATTACAATATGCTGTCATCACAGTCTTTTGTCAGTGCCGGTTTGTCCCTGATAGACCGTGTGTGGCAACGAGGCAAGGGGGAACCCCACGCCCCTCACTGTGCCAACCTCGAAAACTGACCCGCCTGTCGAGCATGACAGGATGCTCTATCAGATTTAGGGGGGCAGCTTGGGATTGTTCGTCATGAAAGCCAGCTCAGAAATGCTTTGAGCCCGGCTGTGTCCATCCCCGGATAAAGTCCGCTTGTCGTACCAAGGATGAATCGGCTGTCGGCTATGGACTTTTTCATGTGCCGCAGCGTGGCGTGTAGGCCGGAAGACTCTGTTTGCCTACGGAAGAGTTCTATATCCGTTGCGTCAATATGTCCCCATAGGCAGAGGGCGTCCCCATAGTTGTGAAGAAGCGCGTCCGGGCACATCCCGCAGTTTTTGTCGATGCAGTGCAGGCCGGAGAAACCCACCTCGATAAGAGATGGGATGATGGGACAATAGTTGCCATCCGAATGAAAAAATACCGGTACTCCTTTCGAAGAGGAGCATTCGATCTGTCTTGCCAGCGAGGGGAGGAACAGCTCGTTGAATGCCTGTGGCCTGAACAGCAGGCCGTCTTTGTACGCGATGTCGTCGGCGATGATGATGCCGTCGATCCCGTGTCCGGCCAGCTGGCTTGCAGCATTTTTGTTGTTCTTTTCGACGCGGTCCACGAACATTTTTACTTTGCTGGGAGTTCTCTGTAATTGGCGTAAAAACGATTGAAAGCCGAAGGTACGGACGCCGAGTTCAAACGCGCCATCCAGAATGGCGAAAACGAACAGATCCGTTTTTTGAATCCAAAGGTCGACTTCGGCGAGGATGCTTTCGTCTGGGCGGAAGAGCTGCTTCGGGGAGCCGACATAGGTCGGCGTCAGGCAAATGATGTCCGAACCTAGCCAGTGGATGAAGCGAACTTTTTCTTCGAAGCCTACCCGTTCGCATTCCAGAGTACGGCGGATGATCCCGTCATCAAGACAGAGCTCGCCTTTTGCGGCTCTGCACGTCAGTTCCCTACGGAGCAGCCGTTTGACCAATTCACGCGATCCGGGTTTGGGATGTCTTTCCATCAGGTTCGCTCCGGTTGCCGTATGCCAACGGGTGGAAAGTTGAGTTCCCGCAGGAAGTTCGTATTGAACGCCGGATGGGCAGAGAGCTCAATGGGTTGTACGGAGGTCGAGAGCCGATCAATGGTTTTCCGTTGTGCTATTGAAAGAAGACATCTGCGGGCCCCTTCTCCGGCGGCATTGCCGACGGAGGAGATCACGCCGGCCGTGATGTCCGGAAACATCCCTAGGGCGACGGCATGTTCCTTATTGATATAATTACCAAAAGCCCCTGCCAGAAAGACGCGGTCGATGTGCGCCGCGTTGATCCCCATTTCTTCGGTCAGCACGCGGATGCCTGCGGCGACGGCTCCCTTGGCCAATTGGAGTTCCCGGATGTCTTTTTGGGTGATGACGATGTCCTGCCCGCTCCCTTGTTCGCCCACGAACAGGAGAACGAATTCCCGCATGCCCCCGCGTACCCGTATTCTGGATTTGAGGGAAGACGCCGGGGCGTCTTTTTCTTCCTCGGCCAACCGCCCCCGCTGATCCAGCAGTCCGCCCCGGAGCAGGGCGACGGCCGCATCGATGAGGCCGGAACCGCATATCCCCTGCGGCGGCGTATCCCCTATCGTCTTCAGGATGATGCCGCCGCCTTCGATACGGACGCCCTCAATGGCTCCATCGCCTGCCCGCATGCCGTTGTGGATATGCGCCCCTTCAAACGCCGGCCCTGCCGCCGCAGCACAGGCAAGTATCCGGCCTTTGCCGGAGAGGACGATTTCGGCGTTCGTGCCGATGTCCACGGCCAGGGAATAGCCTTCCTGCGCGTGCATTTCAGTGGAGAGAACGACGCTGAGGATGTCCGAGCCCAAATACCCGGCGCTGTTCGGGAGGACGGAGACTTCTCCTTCCGGATGCATCGGCAGTTCTAGTTCGGCTCCCGTGAGAACTGTTCGCCTCCGGCAGCAGGGGATGAAGGGGGACAACGCCAGGTTTCTGGGATCAAGCCCCAAAAAGAGATGGGTCATTGTGGTATTGCCTACGATGACGACGCTGTACACGGAAGATGCCGTGATACGGCGCTGTTCAAGGAGGCTCCGTATTGACTGCGTGATCGCCGCAAGCGTCAAAGACCGCAGCGTTTCCAGATTGTCGAACCGTTCGGCTATCGAGGCTACCCTGCTCAGCACGTCTGCACCGAGGGCCCGCTGAGGGTTGGCCTTGCCGTCAACGCCGAGCACGTCGCCGGAATGCAGCTTGATAAGGTAACCCGCGATCGTTGTTGTGCCGATATCGAAGACGAAGCCGTAGCCCTCTCCCCGCGTGTCGCCCGGTTCGACATCGATCAGCCTGTTTTCGGCGAGTACCGCCGTCACGTTGAAATCGGAATCCCGCAGCGTTTTCGGCAAATGCCGCAGCAGCCGGAGCGAGACGCCCCCGCAGTCCCCTGCTTCCTCAAGAACCCGCTCCATATCCGGGCGTTGATCCGTCAGGCTCGGCTTCGGCAGGGCCAGAAAGCGTTTTTGCACCGGCGCATCGGCCACGGGATATGTCTGCCGCATCTGATGCAGGCGCACCTTTCTGCCCACGGCATCTGTCGAGGAAGGGACTTCAATGACGAGATCGCCCTTGATAAGGTTCTGACAGGCGAGAATCCACCCGGCATCTTGCCGGGCTTGATGTCCATTGGAGGCGAGGGGCGTTGTCTCTCCAGAGCGGACGCGGACGCGGCATTTGCCGCAAACCCCGCGTCCGGCGCACTCCGTGCCTGGCATCATCTCGGTTTCGAGCAGAACCCCCATCAGGTTGCTTCCGGGTTCGGCTTGAAAGAGATGGCGTTCCCCGTTCTTTATGACCTCAACGTTCATGGCGTCGGCCTTCTTGTTTGTCCGTGACGGTTTGTTTCGGCAGAGGGGCATCGGCCAGCCGGAAAGGAGTGCGCCTCTCCCACCCCGGGCGCAGAGGGCTTCATGTCCCGGTTCAAAGCAGCCGCTCGAATGCGGCGTTTCCACAATCCATGCCGTCGCTGTGCGGCCTTGGGGGAACGGTGCGCCTTATTCCAGAGAAAAAGGCACTCCGCAATACGTATTCCAGGCCGATGTTATCTGCGGTTCAAGCGGGCTGCTCTCTTTGGCGATGATGAAGATCTTGGAATCGGCGCCCGCAGCCTTTACGGTTCTCCATGTCGCGCTGCCGTTGACTCCGTCGATATAGAACCAGCCTCCATTCTCATTCCGGACGATCCCCTTGATTCGGAACGCGCCGGGGAGAAGCTCCCGGACAAAGGCTGCGAGGCGTTCCGGTGCTACGCCTTCCCTGGTCGTGAGGACATAATGGATCGGCCTTCCGTAGGGGGCTTTGGCATGCCGCAAAACGAACGCCCCCTCGGGCGGGCGGCGCGGCGGCGGATCAAGGAGCTGATCCGCCTGCGCGTAACATGTTTCAATGATTTCGGCTGATGAGTTGAGCGACTGGATCTTTTCCCGAACCCTGCGCACGGTTTCCGGGGGGACGAGATCCACTTTGTTGATGATGATGCGCTGGCTACCGATGATCTGTTCCTCGACGGCGTTGACGACCTCGGCCAGCTCGAGGAATGATTCGGGGTCTACCAGTGCCGTCATACCTTGATAGGCGTAGTGGCGGCCTGTCAGCTTCTCCATTTCGGCGAACAGTTCCTTGAGGGGAAGGGGGTTCGCCATGCCGGAAGTCTCGACAAATACCGCGTCGAGGGGGTGTCGGGCGAAGAGGACAAGCGCCTGTACGAAGCTGGCGGACAGGCAGCTGCAAAAAAGCTGCCCGTTGTTGAGCTCCGCAAGCTCGATGCCGTCGTGGGCGATGAGACGACCGTCGATATTGATCCGTCCCCACTCGTTGACGATGACGCCTACCTTTTTTCCCTGCCCGGATGCGGCGTGAAGAAGACGGTTCAGCAGTGTAGTCTTGCCCGAGCCCAAAAATCCGGTGATGATGTGAAGCGGGACAGGCCCAGAGGCGGCCATCAGAGTACCTCCTCGATTTCCCGGATCAAGTCGTCCAGGTGAGGTATGATCGATGAATATTTTAGCTGCCCGTTGAGGTAGAGGCTGGGAAGCTGCGCTACGCCCGTTTTTTTGATGCGCGCGATGTTTTCGACGGTATTGTAGCGGTACTCCACAACATCGATGGCATCGCCGAAGTGCTTTTTCGCTTCCTGCGCCACGCCCCACATGTAAGTGCAGGCGGCGCAGGCCGTGGAATCGAGGGTAAAGGCTTCAAGCAGCGGCTTTTTCAACTGCGTATAGTCGGGGAGCTCGACGTCCACGTCGATGTCGCTCAGCTCGTAGTTGGCGACCATTTCCCGGGCCTTGTCCGTATGGAGGACGGCGTGGGAAACGGCGATGGCGTTTTCTATCGGTGTGGCGAACGGCATGTCGCAGCCGGGGGCTATGATGAGGTTTTTTGTGCCGTCCACGCTGTCAATGAGGTCGATGGTCATCTTGATGTTGTCGAGCTGGCTGCCGAGCAGCATGATGGTCGTCAAAGGGATATTGCCGCCGATGACGACGTTGTGCCTGTCGGTGACTTCCTTGGCTCTGGCCAGATCCACATTCTCGTCGATGGAGAGGGAGTCAGGCCCGGTCTGGCACATCAGGTCAATGATGTGGGTCGCATTGCCGCAGACAAAGAAGGAGGAAAAAGCCCCCTGTTCCCGGATGGCGTTGAAAATGGCCGTATAGGGTCCAGAAACGTACTGGGCGAAATAGATTTGGGAAATCTGGGAAACGACGGGATCAACGGGCACGACGACGTCCACCCCCGCATCAAGGTAGTGTTGCGCCATCTGGAGGGAGATCTCCGTAGTGTACGCCATCAGTTTCTCGACGTACTCGGGCTGCTGCTTCAGATCCCGGAAGAATTTCGTTCCCCTGAGATGGGAGGCTAGGGTGAATGGGCCGCAGAACAGCCCATAGAGCGCCGTCTGGCTGCCAACAGCTTCTTTCATGCGCCTTGTGACGTCCAGCACCAGCGGCATCCGGCCATCAGCCTTGCCGATCTTTTTAACGGGGATCTCCTGAGAGGAAGAGAGCGGGTGGGAGCGGACGGACGGCGGGGCGTTCTTTTCCCACTTGATGTCGCAACCCAGAATTTCTGCTTCCAGCTGGAGGTCGAAGAGCAGCACCAACCCGTCGGGCGAGTAGAGCTTGTGTACTTCCATGAGCGACTCGACCAGTTTGTCCGCGTCTTGATAGACTTCCTCGGCGTCATAGCCTTTCAGCCTGCCCGCGTGGACTCCCGCGAAGGGAATCCACCCGGGGCGCTCCACGGGTTCGTGCCTGAGAATGGCGTAGATGAGCTCCTTGCCGGTCATGCGTAACGCTCCTTTTTTGTTTTTCAGCCGGTTAAAAATAGAGACAGGGAAAAACGTCCGAGCCTATTCCACATCGTCCCAGACGCCGGGCGTCTTTTGTCCGGCCCAGAGATAGGGAGTTTGTCCGACGCCGAAACAATACACCCAGGCGAATCCCCAGAAAACGGTGTGCCAAGCCATGATCTGAGCCTGCCATAAGGCTTCATCTCCAGCTACCAGCGTCCGGAACAGCGGCATCAGGATGAGGGTCAGTACAAAGCACCAGCCCAGCATGCAGAGGAGCGCGACGGGCGTTCCCCAGGGTTGCCTGATCCTGCAGAACGGCCAGCACTGGGTGCAGGCGAAGACGGAAAAATTGAGGCCGCAGGTCAAGGCGAAAAAAAGCCCGAATGCGGCCGAGCCGTTCCCTAAGTTCCAGAGCCAGTATGAAGGCGGAGTGCTCTCAAGGGCAAAATGCCCGCAGAGGGAAGCGCACACGAGCCCGAGCCACATGAGAGCCATGAGCAGAGACCATGAAAGCGCGCTGAAGGTCGGCTGCTTGACCCGTCGGAAAAGGTAGCCCAGCCCGCCGGTCACGATGGTCGCCTGCAGGAACGTGAACCAATAAGTGGGGAAGAGGACGATGGTCCGCATGAGGACGATGGTGCCTCCCGTGGCGATGATCAGGTTCAGAAACATGCGCCGCACCGGGGGGATATCCTTCAGGTGCGTATCGCCACCGACGAAACTGGTGGCCGCGAGGATGAGCCAGGCGTTCCCGATAATGGGGAAGGACCACGACGCCATGTCGACCCCGAAACCACGGACAAGGGCAATCCAAAACAGGGCGGCGACGGCCTTGGCCAGCGCAATCATCGCGATACCGCGCGCCCATATGTTCCGGATGCCCGCGAAAGGCCAGTTTCCGGCCAAGGCGAAAAGGCAGATGACGTATGCGCCGATGGTTCCCATGCCGATTGAGGCGAACTGGGCCGAGCGCGCGTCCATGAACAGTCGGAAGAATGGCTCCCAAAACGCCCAGGAAACGAAGGCGAAAACGAGAATGAGGAAAATCCAGGGAATCCCTCTGAGAAAGGCTTGTGACGTAGGGATGGAAACGGGCTTGTCGGTCATGGCGTTTTTCCTTCTTCACATTGAGTATGGCCAAGCGGCGAGTCCGAAGAAGCGGGGCGGGCTTTCTCTGAAAAAGGCCGCCCCGCCCGCCGATTACATCGGGAGTCCCATTTGTCCCAGCTCTACCTTTACCTTCTCGTAGATGGCGAGGTATTCCTTCTTAGGCTGGACGGTTTCCAGATCGTAGCACCAACGGAAGTCGCCGCCCCGGAGATGCGCCGTATGATCGTCGATGTACGGCTGGTACTTCTTCATGATTTCCACGACGAGCCCATTGGCCTGTTCGCGGGTGAGCCGCGCCTTGGCGACGGCCTTGGCAACTTCGCCGGAGAAACGCAGACCCAGGCCGCTGGCGTGATCCAACCCGCCGCTCTGGCAGCCGGAACCGCCGGAAACCCCACAGCCAAGCACAATCGCGCTGATGGCTGAGGCGGCGGATTCCCAGAAGAACTCCTCGCTTCCGATGCCGCAGGTCATCTGCCAGCCGCCGCCGATGAGCGGAGCCGTATGGGTGTTCCTGACAACCGCCGCATTCTGGTAGTTGCTGCACCACATGGAGTACTTGCTGGTATTGCTGAAGTACATGGCGTCCACGGCCCACGAGCCATCGATGGTTATATCGTACAACAGCTTATTGATGATAAATTCCGCAGTTCCGGTGACGGCCGAGGTGGCGGGGGAGCCGGACAGTCCGCCGATATAGCTGCACATGCCGCCCTGAATATTGATGCCGTAGGTGTGCCAGGTCAGAGCGCGCGTCATGTGATCATAGGTCACCTTGTGATGCGGCGTGATGAGGCAACAGCGGTTGTCGCCCCTGCGGATGCCCCAGCCCGGATGCCCGGCCACAGTCTGGGCGGACAGGGCGAGCGTCCTGATGCCTCCGTCCGCGAAATCGGGACGGCAGGCCCGACGGCATACGTCCTTCACGATGGAGATGCACTTCATCTCCGCGAGCATTTCCCACGGGGAGTTGGGGGTTACGGGAACATTGTGGATCTTGGTCAGGTTGCCTTGGAAGGCGATGTAGTCGACCAGCGGCTCCTGAATGTAGCTCCAGCATACCTTTTCATAGAGATCCTCGGAAATGGGCCCGAGGATGCGCCCTGTGAGAAAGACGGGGTTCTTTCTATGCTCGTAATCCTCAAAGCCGCGATGGGTGCAGAGAATGGCGTCCTTGCCGCTGCCCATGGTGTAGGAGTCGGGGATGTTGTCGATGACATCCATGACTTCCTGCTCGGTGAAGGTGATGAGCCTCTGAGTATCGGTGCACAAGACGCCCACTTCGAGCACCATCTCGATGGCGGCCCTCCACAGCCGATCGAGGAGGTCGTCGTCACAGGGGATCATCTGGGACGGGTCATAGGTGATGCCCCACTTCTTGGTGATGGCCTTGAGCTTGGGCCAGTAGACCTTAGTATCGAAATCCTGTGCAAAACAGATGGGACCTGTGTGCGCTCTGGACCAAAATTCGATGATCTTGCCGCGGCTGCTTACCAGCATGATGTTTCCTCGCTATTGCAGGGTTTGGGGAATATCGGCCTTAAGCCGCCGTTTCGGCCAAGAGCCTCTTCGCTAGGGCGACGGCTTCCACGGCGTCCTTGCTGAACCCGTCAGCGCCGATGGAGTCGGCCCATTGCTGGGAGCAGGGGCCCCCGCCGATCATCACCTTGAACTTGCCGCGTAGATTCTTCGCTTCTAGAAACTCGATCACTTCCTTTTGATAGGGCATAGTCGTCGACATGAGGGCCGAGAGTCCAATGAGCTTCGCTCCGAACGCCTGCGCTTCCGTGATGAAGGTTGCGCTGTCCACATCGACGCCCAGATCCTTCACGTCAAACCCGGCCACGGTCAGCATGGTCGTGACCATATCCTTGCCGACGGTGTGCACGTCGCCCTTGACGGTGCCGATCACAATCTTGGGCCGCTCTTGGCCGCCAGCCCCCTTAGCTGCCTTGAGCAGTTCCGGCTCGAACAGGCTCATGGCTGCTTTGAACGCGTCGGAAGCGAGCAGAACTTCGGGCAGGAAGACTTCCATGGCTTGGAACTTCACCCCAAGCTCATTCAGCGCGTCGCCCATGGCATTGACCCCGTCTATGGGGGGCAATCCGGCTTCAAGGATGTCCTTTGCGGCGTTGACGGCCTGTTCTTCGTCAAAATCCAGAATGGCCTGCTTCAGTCTTTGAATCCTTTCGTCCGCCATTGTGGGCTCCTTTTTCGTTACGGTTTCAGGGGAGGGGGTTATTACGGATTCACCGTCTGAATCGGTAACCAGATAAAAAGATAGGTATTGTGTTTATAAAGCATATACGGGGTTACTTCGGGAGACGGAAACGACAGGTTCCGTCAGCCAACATTTTTTTTGCAAGCGCATGATCCCAATCAAAGAAAGTCTCCATCGCCTCCTGCTTTGCATGGGGATCTTTATAGGTAAGGTACCAGACGTCATCTTCCGCGCTCAAGGAGACGGGCATTCCTGTTTCGAGTTCAAAGCCTTTCTTTGCCCAATCAGGGGTGCCGCCTTTCAGGAAACGGACATCGGCATGGGGCCAAAGGCGTTCGGCATCGGCGGCCGCGAGCCGTGCGTGCTTTTCACAGTCTGAGGTTATGACGACGACTCGCGCGTGGGGATAGTGTCCGTGCACCCGTTCCAGCCAGCAGCGGGGCGTCCATACGGCGCCGGGAATATGTCCGGCGCGGTGTTTATCGCTGTAACCTACGTTGATGAGGAGCGGCGGTTCTTTTTCAGCAAGCTTTTGCGCGAGTTTTTGGCAGGTGATGCCTTTATCGAAACGACATTCAATACCGGGGATCGGGGCCGGAAGCGACTCAAGCTTTCCGTGGTTCACCCCTGAACCGCCGAGACCACCCCTGAGGACATGGACATCGGGGATGTCCAGCTGCTTGAGCCAGTAAGCCGTGATGATGGATCGCACTTCCGTGTCGTCTACGAGAACAAAACGGGCGTTGCGCACGGCCGCAAAGTCGTCGGAAAGCTGAGCGAGCTGGCAGCCCGGTGCGCAGCGGGAGCCCTTCAGATGTCCGGCGGCGTATTCCTCGGGCTGGCGGACGTCAAACACGTAGAGCGGGATTTTGTCCGCCTCCTCCTGCCATGCTTGAAGCTCTGCCGCGTCTACAAAGGATATGTCGTGCTTTTGGGCCAGCATGTTGGCATGTTCCCGCGCGAACGCGAGCGCTTGGAAAGAAGGCGGAGCTGTCCTGTCCGTGCGGTTGAATTCCAGATCATATCCGCTGAGTTTCCAGTTCAGCGTGCCGCCCCTCATCGAGGCCACCGGATTGGGCACGCCGAGGTCGATGAGCATCTGAGCGCACAGAATGCCCCGGGTTCTGGAGCCGCAGTTGGTGATGACAAGCGTGTCTGGAGAGGGAACCAAGTCAAGGAAACGATAGGCCGACTCGCAACCCGGTGCGCTGATGCCCTCCGGGATGGCCATGCTGGCGTATTCTTCTGGGACGCGGATATCGAGGAGAGCCACTTTTTCCCCTTGGGCAATCCGTTGCCGTATTTCATCGGGAGTGAGGCTGGGGGTCTTCATCTCCTGCTCAAGATATTCCGCATAGCTTTTTGTCATGCAGCTTGTGCCGTCAACGGCAATATAACCGGCTTCGAGCCAATCAGCCAACCCGCCGCGGAGACATGAGGATTCCCTATACCCCATTTCTCGGGCGCGTTCGCAGGCTTTCCCCGCGCGTGCGTCGCCATCGCCACCATCCATAAAAATGATGGGAACTTTTTTGCACGGAACAAGCAAGGGAAGCATGAACTCAAGCCTGCTGAGAGGAGCGTTGCTGGCGCGCAGGACATGGTTCCGCGAGAACTCCTCTTGTTCACGAACGTCGATAAGAGCCAAACGTTCCCGGCTTTTCAGGCGTTGCATCGTTTCGTCAGGTGAGCAGTAACCGTTTGACATTATTTATCCCTTCTGCTTAATGATAAATGGGTACCTACCTCGCGATTATAAGGCATGGAGCAAGAGGGATGCCAAGAACCTGTTTTTATAATGAGCTATTTTGATTGTGAATTTTGTAGACTCACGTGTTGTGGACGGTGACTGCGTGTAGTGATATGGAGACGCTAGAAAGATAATTTTTATTAATATGTTGTTATTTATATATAAATATAAAATATGCATGTTGAGTCAAAATGTGGACACTGTACTTAAATAGAGACATACTAAGTAACATTTTGTCTGGAGTCCGCATTATGCGGTCCTGAATGCGAAAAAGCTGGAGGAGAGAACGTATGGCACGCAAGACCCAACGGAGCCATGTTTCGGAAATCATAGAAAATAACCCTAATTTGTTGGAACTTTTTGAAATCCTGCATTGCGGTATCGCGTTACATACGCCTGACGGCATTTATCACTATGCCAACAAAGCCTACCGAAATATGTTCGGCATGGCCGGTAATGAGCCGATAGGTCGCCATGTGCGGGACTATTTCGATACGGCGGAACAAGGGGTCATGCTCGCCATCAAAACCAAAAAGGAAGTCATGGGGACGACCGCGGCCAAGGACGGCGTATACGGCGTGGCGTACCGCATCCCTCTCCTCAACGCGGGAGGAGATCTACAAGGTGTACTCGCCGAGGTTGTCACCGCCGGATACGATCGAAAAAACGTGGCGGAGCTGATGAAGCTTATCCAAGATCTGCAGAAAAAGACTTATTACTATGAATGGGAAACGCGCAATCAGCCTAAGGAATTGCATTCCTTTGAGCGGATTGTCGGCGAGAGCATTCCCATGCGCAAGCTGAAGGCCATGGGCGTCCGTTTTGCCACGGGCAGGCAGCCCGTACTCATTTTCGGGGAAAGCGGGACCGGCAAGGAGCTTGTCGCTCAGGCCCTGCACAGGGCGAGCGAACGGGCGCAGAAACCGTTTGTGGCCGTCAATTGCGCGGCTCTTCCGCAGGAGTTGATCGAGTCGGAATTGTTCGGCTATGGGCCGGGGGCTTTTTCCGGCTCGAAAAGCGGCGGTATGAAGGGCAAGTTTGAGCAGGCCGAGGCGGGCACGGTTTTCCTCGACGAGATCGGCGAGCTTCCCTTGCACATGCAGTCTAAGCTCCTCCGCGTATTGGAAAGCGGTGAAATCCAAAAGCTGGGCTCTTCGGGGACGACCTATGTGGACTTTCGTTTGATTGCCGCCACCAATCGCAATCTGGAACAGATGGTCGCCGACGGGACATTCAGGGAAGATCTTTTTCATCGGTTGAGCGTCCTTGAACTCCATATTCCTCCTCTGCGGAACCATGCGGAGGATATCCCGCATCTCATCCGCTGTTTTCTGGAAGAGATGATTGGGTTTAAGCAGGCCCATGCCTTGGAGGTTTCGGAAAGGGTCATGGGGCTTTTTCGGAACTACACATGGCCGGGGAATATCCGAGAGTTGAAAAACCTGCTGGCATCGACCCTTTATGCGATAGAGGAGCAGGAAACTATAATAGATCTGCAACACTTGCCGGAGCGTTTCTTGAAACGCATACATCCGCGCGATACGCTTGATGAGCGGTATGTCCCAAGTACTGGGTCGCTAAAAACGATACTGGCCCATGCCGAACGCCATGCCATCCGGGAGGCCCTCAAACGTTCGGATCAAAACAGGACGCTGGCCGCGCGCGAATTGAACATATCGCGTAGCAACCTGTATAAAAGGATGGCTGAGCTTGGGATGAGGAGTGATTGATGGTGGAACAGAGGGGTTCGGCCGATCGCGGGGGAGACGTCTTGCCACTCAGGAAGGTCGCGCTTTACGCCATTATAAGTGCCGTTGGAAAATCGAGCTTCTTTTTTCATGTTGCCGCCAATCCCTTTTGATATGACATGCAACCCCGTGTAAATTCCCAGTTCAGTCACCAGCGGTGGAATGCAAGGAGGTTCCATGCCACATGTACGGATTCATCCGTATGCTGGCAAAGGCCGCTGTTTGGGCTGCCCTTGTCCGGCTGTTTAATTGGCTGATGGACGAGTTCCTGAGCTAGAAACAGCCACTGGACAAAGCAACGCCCCTAACAGTGGTGAGAGACTGTTAGGGGCTGTTCAGTGGGAATTATGTGTCCTGCTAGGGGAGTCCCGAAAAAGACCCCGCTCAATGGGACGGTAGGTGTTCGCGCACTTGCCGTCCCTTTTGTGTTTAAAGATAAGGTGATTCGAAAAGTTTGGCAAGTCATGCGCTCGGATGAGGTAGTGAACTGCCCTGTTCACCGGGCGGACTTCACCAACAACCGGCGTAACACGAGAGGCATAAAAGTCTATTCCCCCAAAAAAATAATGATTTCCAGACCCCCCGTATTTCCAGTCATAACTTTGCCCACCTATGACACCGAATCCCCCCGACGCACTTCCTATTCCATGTTGCCCCCTTGTATAGAAAGAGGCCGAAATCTCCCGAATACCATCTCCCTGAAGCTGACCCAGCCCTGCACTGGTATGGGGCACGGTCCCATAGTGTGTGCCGTCTGGGACCCTTGGCCGCGCAGGAATATGCCCCGGTAATCAGGCACCCGCGAGCCCACGAGCGCGGCCAGTTCCGGATACACTGAATTTGTAATGTAATACCCTAAAATATAAGGACAACGCCGAAAAAATTTCTATCGGCGTTGTCCTGCAAGTTGCTATACAGCTATATAAATATGTATTTACTGAAATACATATTTATGGTTTTGCTCGGATAAGGCAGCGGACGTAGATGTGATCCGGAGCTGTCTCTTCACTTCCAGTATAGTCTGTCGGGTTTCCTCCTCCTGTACCGATGCTTCCGCTTACGGTTCCGCTTTTCAAATTTCCTGTTACAGAACTAGAATTAGCTGTTTTTGTTGACATATTCGATCTAATATTGCTTGAACGAATGGGACCGGACCCACTTATTACATCCGCTGCGTTATAGTAGTTCGTTGTCCAGAGCACAGCGTCATCACTGTATTTTTGCCCAGCCGCCGTGCCACTCAGGGCTGTACTCACGAGCTGCCCGGAAAAGGAGTGCGTGTGAGTCGGCTGCGTATGGTTATGGCTCTTGATCGAGTTGGACACGGTCTGCCCGACGCTATGCCCGGCCTGGAGGCCACGCAGAAAACGTCCCCGGTAATCGGGCACTCGGCTGCCTATAATTCCGACCAGTTCCGGGTACACTGGTGGCAAGGAAATAACCAGCTAACATATAGAGACAATGCGAAGAAAGAACTCTTTCATCGCATTGTCTCCATATTTTATGCAATTACAATTTTTGGAAAATTCTTTCACGAAATAGTACTTCTCTCGCACAGGCAATTCACCTGTAAAATCTTTGAATATCCTCAAAATGTCTTCTTTTAAATGTTCTACCGGATATGGAAGTTCAATAGCAGCATAGTAGTTTTTTAAATACTTCCATAACAACGGGTCTCCACGAAGTCCCCATTGCTCTAGTTCGACAAAAATCTCTGATACAAAATGCTTCAAAGTTTCGCTTCCTCCTTCTTCCATTAAGTTCATAATTTTCACCACGACAAACTGTAATTTAGACATTTACTCTATACTTGAAATTTCTTCTTCAAAAAGGTTTCGTTGGGAAGATGATTTGTTTCATATTCCCCATGATAAAAGACAGCACAGTTGTTAAAAATGCAAGGGAAATTTTTGGCTTTATCTAAAGTATTTACGGCTATCAGATGGAACGGTATGTTGTTTTTTGTGCAGTATTCTTGCACTTGCTCAATGCAGTTC
>ENA-UEPH01000890-UEPH01000890.1-human-gut-metagenome-genome-assembly--contig:-NODE-890-length-32348-cov-25.110812_pt1 | contig 32348 bp, 36 predicted proteins | sample MGYA00242891_ERZ507898 | MGnify/ENA primary metagenome ERZ507898 (study PRJEB26167, sample SAMN06115411) | human gut metagenome | host: Homo sapiens | place: China:Guizhou | collected 2014-10-15...
TTGCAACGGTGTACAAAGGGAACATAATAAAAAACTTAATAATGGACTGCCAATCTTACACAAAGTACCGCCCAAACGAGACTACGGGCGGTATTTTTGTATCATGGCGGAGAAAGGAGGAACTTCCCACGGGGGCTTGACTGAAAAGTTGAGCCTCTTTTTTCATGCCAAAAAACAGGAGGTAAATGCTTATGGCAGATGATAAAACCACAAAAACGCCGGAACAGCCGGTAACGGATAGCGGGCCGGGCAAGGAAACGCCTCCCGCTCCCCCAAAAGAGCCGGAGAAGGTTTCCGTTTCTCCGGAGCCGGAAAAAAAGACGGAACCGGAGGTAAAGAACCCGCAGGTTTCCGTCTATAACTTCGCTGAAATTATGAAGGAAAAGAAGGTCGAGGAACGGGCGGCAGCTCCCAGCGGGGAAAAGCCTGCCCCGGCAAAAACGGAAAAACCGGAAAAGCAGCCGGAGGCTCCGAAGAAAGCGGAGGAAAAACCCAAAGAGCCGGAACAGCCGAAGCGCCGGGGCCGTCCCCCGAAAGCAGATAAGGACAAGGCCGCAACCCCGAAGCCCGAAGCTCCCGCACAGAAACCGGAAAATGCGGTCAAAAAGGAACCGGAGAAAAAAACGGCGCCAACGGTACAGGCCGCTCCCGCTCCGAAGGAACCCGAAAAACCGAAGGATGCACCACGCCGGGGCAAGGAACAGATCGTCTATATCAAGCTGAACGAGCTTCACGCCTTCAAGAACCATCCCTTTGAGGTTCGGGATGATGAAGAAATGCGGGCTATGGTGTCCAGCGTCAAGGACAAGGGCGTGACCCAGCCCGCTATCGTCCGTCCCCGTGAGGATGGCGGCTATGAGATCGTGTCCGGCCACCGCCGCCAGAAGGCCAGCGAGCTTGCCGGATATGCGGATATGCCCTGTATTGTTCGCAATCTGACGGACGATGAAGCCATCACGCAGATGGTCGAGGACAATCTCAACCAGCGTGAAGAAATCCTCCCCAGTGAGCGGGCCAAAGCCTTGAAAATGCAGCTTGAGGCCATCAAGCACCAGGGCTCCCGCACTTCGGGCCAGATTGACCCGAAGGACGCAGGAAAACGCTCCAACGAAATTGTAGCCGAGCGCAATAAGATGGCGGTCAAGCAGGTGCAGCGGTATATCCGGCTCAATGAGCTGGTTCCCGACCTGATGAAGCTGATGGATGAAAAAAAGCTGGGCTTTACTACGGCGGTGGAGCTTTCCTATATCGGCAAGAAGAACCAGAACTATATCGCCGTCGCCATTGACAGCCAGCAGTCCTCGCCTTCACAGGCGCAGGCAAAGCGTATGCGTGAGCTGGACGAAAAGAAGCTGCTCAACGGGGATGTGATCGACGGCATTATGATGGAGGACAAAAAGGAGGTAGACAAAGTGATTTTGACAGGTGCGGAACTGAGCAAGTATTTCGGCAAGGAAACTACGCCGAGGGAAATGAAGGACCAGATCATCAAGCTGCTGGACGACTGGAAGGGTCAGCAGAAGGAACATGAAAAGCCGGAGAAGAAAACCGAACAGGAAAAGTAAGCCCAAACTTCGGGTCAGCATGGCCCGAGGATTGCGGGGCTCTGCCCCGCGCCCCGAAGCTCTGGAGATATAAATTATTCCCCGTCGCCAGTTATTCCGTAGCATAGCCGGGAAAATCAGTCAAGGGCAGCGCCGCCGCAGGCGGTGCCAGAGGCACCCTTGACGGATTTCTCCCGGTTATGCTTTTTCCCGGTCAAGCGACGGGGATATAAATTCTCCAGAGCCGTTCCCCTTCCCGGGGGAAGGGGCGGAGGGGTTGGGCGAACTCTTGCTTTTCCCTAAACCAAAACAGAAATGGAGGCTCAACCAATGAAACGACCTTTAGCATACCTGACCGCCGCATGGAGCGGCGAGCCGGATGTTGATATGGAGCTGGCGGCCCACTACTGCCGCCTTGCTTATGAGGCGGGCTTTTCCCCGATCTGCCCGCTCTTGTATCTGCCGCTGTTTTTGAATGACAGCGTTCCCGAGGAACACAAGGCCGGGATTGATATGCGCCGGGATATGCTGCGGCGCTCCCACACCCTGATCGTCTGCGGCAGCGTTGTGGACGAGGATGTAAAAAACGATATTGCGGTTGCCGGGCGGCTGGGCATTGCGGCGACAACGCTGGAAGGGGTGCTTGCCGTGAAGGGACACGGCACCCCGGGCTATGCCGGACATTAAGCTGGGGAGCCTTTTTGACGGGATCGGCGTGTTCCCTCTGGCTGCTTCCCGGTGCGGTATCCGTCCGGTATGGGCCAGCGAGATTGAAAAAGCGCCCATCTCCATAACCAAAAGGCACTTTCCCGATATGGCGCATTTGGGAGATATTACGAAGGTGGACGGCGGGAAAATCCCGCCGGTCCATGTGATAACCTTCGGCTCTCCCTGTCAGAACCTTTCTCTGATCGGCAACCGCTCCGGCCTTGCCGGGGCAAAATCAAGCCTGTTCTATCAGGCGTTTCGTATCATACAGGAAATGAGGGATGCTACTGATAACCTATATCCAGCTATCGCTGTTTGGGAAAACGTCATGGGAGCGTTTTCTACAAATGACCGGATGGACTTTAGAGCCGTCCTATCCGCCTTCTCGGACACCGAAGTTCCAATGCCTCCTTCGGGAAGATGGGGAAACGCCGGAATGGTGCGAGGGGGAACGCCTGATGTGTGCTGGCGGCTCATGGACGCCCAGTATTGGGCAGGCTCCCGAAGGCTGGCACGAAGGCAGCGGATTTTCGTCGTGGCGGATTTTGGAGGCAGACGTGCCGCAGACATACTATTTAAGCCCCGTCCAATGCTCCCACTTCCTCCGCCTTGCGGAGAGGGCGGGTGGGCCGCCGCCGAAGGAGATCGAACAGCTTCTTTTGAAACAGGGCGGCAGATACCAGTCATCCACCCCTTTCAGTGCTTCCGTATGCGGGGAGCGGCAAAAAGGCAGGAAGAAACGGCCTTCCGAAACAGCTTCGGATTACCAACTGACCCTTTTCCCACTCTTTTAGCCAGTGATGTAACGCCCTTTGCCTTCTGGTATGAGGGCGACCCGGAGGGCGGCTGCATCCGTTTTCTGACGGAAACGGAAAGCGAACGGCTGATGGGGCTGCCGGAGGGCTGGACAAAGTACGGGGCGGACGGCATGGAGATCCGGCCTCTGCAACGCTACAAGGCGCTGGGAAATGCGATTGCCCTCCCTTGCGCCGATTACATTATGGCCGGGATCTATGAGGTGCTGGCTGACCGGGCCGGAAAGGAGGAATGAGCCCATGTTTGAAGCCTATATAACCAATACAGCCCTATACCCCTTAATGGGGATTGAGGTAGGGACAACGGTACATTTCCCCATGACGACACAGGAGTTGCAGGCCGCCCTTGCCAAAATCGGGATAGACGGGAAACGGTACAGCGAAGTGTTCTTTACCAGCTTTGACAGTGATGTGCTGGGGCTCTACGATTATCTCTACGAATGTGAGAACATCGACGAGCTGAACGAGCTGGGCCACGCCCTGCTGGAAGTACGGGATAAGGGCGGACTGGAAACCTTTGAAGCCGCTCTTGTCTTGGGAAACCACACAAGGAGCGTGAAGGATTTGATAAACCTGACGCAGAACCTTGACCTTTACCGCTTTTACCCGGATATTTCCGATGATGAAGGGCTGGGCCGTCTTTACGCCGACGAGCTTGGGACTATCGACATACCGGAGCACATTCAGAACTACTTCGATTATGAGGCATACGGGCGGGATGTGCGTATCAACGAGGGCGGCGTATTCGCTCCCGGTGGGTATGTGTCGGCAGTCCCGGAGGGCTTCAAGGAGTATTACCACGGGCCGCAGGACATTCCGCCGGAACACCGGATATTTGCCTATCCTGAAAAGGCCGAGCCTGTCCACTCCATTCTCGCTACACTCAAACGGTTTCAAGAAGCCCCACCCGCTCCGAAAAAGGACAAGGCGGGGCCTTCCCATGAAGAACGGTAAGACTTCGGGCCAGCATGGCCCGAAGCATAAAGGAGGTGCATACCATCAACTATTACCCTATCAATGAAGGAGCCGCCCGCCGGGCAAAAGAAATGAACAGCTTTTCCGACTACAAGGAAGGGAGCGCAACGGCGGAATACCGGGCAATGGTGGACAAGGCCGCCGCCATAGCGGAAAAGCAGAAATCCCGGGTGGACCCCATGTACCATGAGAAGATCGACCATCTGTTAGACACCTACGCCCGCAAGCTGGCCGAAAACATGAACCAGGGCTTTGCCATTGACGCAAGGGTTCCCTCTGTGATGATCGCCGGACCTGCCAATTTCCCGGTGGGAAAGAAGGAAAAACAGAACCGGGCGCGGGACAGCAACATGGAGGAATGGCGGCATATTCAAGGGCTGCTGGATAAGATACGCAGCACCGGCATGGGCGGGATCAGCGCCGATGACCCGGCAGCGATTGAAAAGCTCCAGAAGAAGCTGGACGGGCTGGAACGCTCCCAGCTCATTATGAAGGAGGTCAACGCCTATTACCGCAAGCATGGCAAGCTGGACGGCTGTGCGCTGCTGTCGCCGGACCAGATTGAAAAGCTGAAAGCAAGCATGGCGTCAAGTTGGCGAAGCGACCCGAGGCCCTTTGAAAGTTACCAGCTAACCAACAACAATGCGGAGATCCGCCGGGTAAAGGCCCGTATCGAACAGCTTTCCAAACAGGCACAGCAGGAATTTTCCGGCTGGGAGTTCGATGGGGGTCGTGTGGAAATGAACCGGGAGGACAACCGCTTGCAGGTGTTCTTTGACGGAAAGCCTGACGCGGACACCCGGGCCGAGCTGAAAAGCAGCGGCTTTCGTTGGGCTCCCAGCGTGGGCGCATGGCAGAGGCAGCTCACGGACAACGCCATCCGGGCGGCTGACCGTCTGGAATGTATCAAGCCGCTGTCCGGCGAAAAGCCCTCCCAGCTTCAAAAGAAGCCCTCTATCTTGCAGACCATGCGGGAACAGGGCGAAAAAGTCCAGACGGAGCCGGAAAAGAAAGCTCCGTCCGGCAGAGATGCCGAGCGGTAAGCCTCGGGCCACATTGGCCCGAGGTTTTCTGTTCCCCGAGATTGTACGGGGGCCTCCCGGATAGCGGGAACCCCGACGGAAAGGAGGTTTTATGCAGGAAGAAGTAAACCAAAAAACGGTTGCCCTTTCGATCAGGACAACGAAGCTCACAGGAAAAGTGCTGGCTGCCGCTCTTGGCAAGGTGGTTCGGGCGCTGCAAAAGCACCACCAGAAGGCGCTGACCCCGCAGGGACGCCAGAGCGTGAAAAAGCTGATGAACCACTATGGCGGCAAAAGTGCCATGCCCTATGTGGGAGCTCCAAAGGATTTTGACCGGATCGCGAAGGAGTTCCATGTGGACTACGCTTTCCATAAAGTGAGCCCCGGTCATTACCTGCTGTTTTTCAAAGCCAATCAGGCGGACGCTATCACGGCGGCCTTCCAGAAGTACAGCGCAAAGGTGCTGAACAAAGAGCAGGACAAGGCTTCCATCCTCGGTCAGCTTCGGAAATTCACGGAGCAAATCAGGACGCAGGCAAAGGAAAAGCAGCGGACCAGAGAGGCGGTGAAGGACGGACGTTGAGTGACAAGATCAGAAAATATGTGCTCCCAAACCTGCCGTACCTCTTTGTGTTCTGGTTTTTCTCCAAAATCGGGACGGCCTACCGGATCGCCCCCGGCACAGACTTCGGGACAAAGCTCATGGGGATGCTTGATACCTTCCCCAAAGCCTTTGAAACCTACTGGCCGGGGCTGGGAGGTATTGACCTGCTGGTGGGCCTTGCCGGTGCGGCTGGGGTGTATCTGCTGATACAGTCAAAGATCAGGCAGGCGAAAAAATTCCGGCGGGATGCGGAATACGGCACCGCCCGCTTTGGAACAAAGGAGGATATAAAGCCGTTTGTAGACCCTAAATTTCAGAACAATGTCATTCTGACCGGGACGGAGTTCCTTACCATGAACACCCGTCCGAAGATACCCGCCAATGCCCGGAACCTAAACGCCTGTGTCATCGGATCGTCCGGCTCGGGAAAGACAAGGTTCTGGTTGACCCCGCAGCTCCTTCAAGCCCATTCCTCGTATGTGGTGGTAGACCCGAAGGGCGGCACTCTCGACCAGTGCGGGCGGTTTCTGCAACGGGAGAAATACAGGGTGCGGGTGTTCAACAGTATCGACTTTTCAAAATCCATGCACTACAATCCGCTGGCCTATATCAAGACAGAAAGCGATGTTTTGAAATTTGTTACCGCCCTGATTGCCAACACCAAAGGCGACGGCAAGGAGGGCGACGAGTTCTGGACAAAAGCAGAAACCCTCTTGTACTGCGCCCTTGTGTCCTACATCGTCTTTGAGGGGCCGGAGGAAGAACGCAACATGAATACGCTGGTGGAAATGATAAACAGCATGGAAGTCCGGGAGGATGACGAAACCTTCAAAAACGCGGTGGACTATATGTTTGACGGGCTGGAACGCCGCAGCCCCCAGCACTTCGCCGTGAGGCAGTATAAGAAATACAAGCTCGCCAGCGGCAAGACAGCCAAAAGCATCTTGATTTCCTGCGGTGCAAGACTGGCTCCCTTTGATATTCCCCAACTTCGGGAGATCATGTCTTATGACGAGCTGGAGCTGGATAAGCTGGGGGATGAAAAATCGGCGCTGTTCTTTCTTATCAGCGACACGGACACCACCTACAACTTTTTGGTTGCCCTCGCTTTTTCGCAGATGTTCAACCTTCTGTGTGAACGGGCTGACAACACCTATGGCGGGCGTCTGCCCTATCATGTGCGGGTGCTGTGGGACGAGGCTGCCAACACCGGGCAGGTGCCGGGGCTGGAAAAGATTGTGGCCGTCATCCGCTCCCGTGAGATCAGCCTGACGCTTTTTTATCAGGCAATGAGCCAGTGCAAGGCATTGTACAAAGACCATTCCGAAACCATCATGGGCAACATGGACAGTATCGTATTCCTCGGAGGCCGGGAGGCTTCCACCCTAAAGGATATTTCGGAAAACTGGCTGGGCAAGGCCACCATCTCTATGCAGACCGAGGGCCGAAGCCGTGGACAGTCTGAAAGTTACAGCCAGAATATGCAGCGGCTTGGCCGGGAGCTGATGACCACCAGCGAGATCACCACCATGCCCGGGGATAAATGTATCTTGCAGCTTCGGGGGCTCCCGCCCTTCCTGTCCCCGAAGTATGACTTGAAAAAGCACCCGAATTACAAGTACACAGCCGAATTTGATAAAAAGAAAAACGCCTTCCGCTTGGAAAGCCTGTTCCGCCACCGGCCATTGAGACTAAAGCCGGAGGACGAATACACGGTGTACGAAGTGGACGGCTCCGACACGGACGAAGAAGCTGACCTGTTGAATTTCGATGATCTGGACAGCGACGAGTTTGTGTAACTTCGGGCCATGATGACCCGAAGCGCCGCCGATGTGGGCGGCTTTTTTTGTACCCAAAACCATCAAACAAACAAAATGGAGGAACGTATATGGAATTTTTCAATCAGGCAATCGACATTCTTAAAATTCTGGTCATGGCTCTTGGCGCCGGTCTGGCGGTGTGGGGCGTCATCAACCTTCTGGAAGGTTACGGGTCGGACAACCCTGCGGCAAAAAGCCAGGGCATTAAGCAGCTCATGGCGGGCGGCGGCATCATCGTCATTGGCACCACACTGATCCCTCTGCTGTCCACCCTGTTTTAAGGGTAGCTGCCGATGGGTATTCTCACCGAATGGATCACGGAATGGCTAAAAGAGCTGCTGATCGAGGGTATCATGGGCAACCTCACAGGGCTTTTTGATACGGTCAATTCCCGTGTCGGAGAGATTGCGGTGCAAGTGGGAACCACCCCGGCGGCATGGAACGCCGGGGTGTTCTCCCTGATCCGGCAGCTTTCTGAAACGGTGATACTGCCGATCGCCGGTCTGATCCTCACCTTTGTTGCCACCTATGAGCTGATCCAGCTCATTATCGAGAAGAACAACCTGCATGATCTGGACTACTGGATCTTCTTCAAGTGGATATTCAAAACGGCCTGCGCCATTTTGATTTTGTCCAACACTTTCAATATCGTCATGGCCGTGTTCGATGTGTCCCAAAGCGTCATCGCTCGGGCAGCCGGGATCGTGCAAGGCTCAACGGACATTTCGGAGGCCATGCTTGCCGACTTGGAGGCCACGCTGGAAGCGCTGGGGCTTGGCTCTCTGTTGGGGCTGTGGCTGCAATCCCTGCTCATTCATGTGACCATGTGGGCGATCAACATCGTGATTTTCGTCATCGTCTATGGCCGCATGATCGAAATATACCTACTGACCAGCTTAGCCCCCATCCCCGTTGCCACGCTCTCCAACCGGGAACTGGGCAATACCGGGCAGAACTACTTGAAATCCCTGTTTGCCGTGGGCTTTCAAGGGCTATTGATCCTCGTCTGTGTTGCCATCTATGCGGTGCTGATACAGGGTATCGCCACGGGCGGCGACCCCATCGGCGCGATATGGGGCTGCATGGGCTATTCCGTGCTGCTCTGCTTCTGCCTGTTCAAGACTGGCTCCATCGCCCGCAGCGTGTTCAGCGCACATTAAAGGAGGGATGAATATGACCTTGGGACAAAATGTCCCAAAGCTGGATGCGCTGCACCTTATGGACGGGATCGAGGGCTTGCGCTCTCTGCCGAAGCATAGCGTGGATATGCTCTTGACCGATCCGCCATACGGCACGACCCGGAACTTTTGGGATGTGCCGCTGCCGTTCCCGGAGCTGTGGGAGGCGGTGCGCTGGGCGGTGAAGCCCAACGGAGCCATCCTGTTTTTCGCTCAATGCCCCTTTGACAAGGTGCTGGGCGCATCCAACCTCGCCATGCTCCGCTATGAGTGGGTATGGTATAAATCCCGTGCAACTGGCTTTCTCAATGCCAACCGTGCGCCGCTGAAAAAGTCCGAGAACATTTTGGTGTTCTATCAGAAGTCCCCGGTGTACCATCCGCAATTCACCTATGGGGAGCCGTACCGCAAGACCAATCCCCGCAGCGGGTGCAGTACGAACTACGGCAAGTTTGAACGGACAGGCTCAGAGTCCAGCGACGGGCGGCGTTATCCGGGAAATGTGCTGTTCGTGCCGACGGTGACGGGCGGCATCCATCCCACGCAAAAGCCCGTGGAGCTGTGCGAGTATTTCATCAAGACCTATACCGACGAAGGAGAGGTGGTGGCAGACATCTGCGCGGGCAGCGGCACGACTGCCGTTGCCGCCATGAACACAAGCCGCCGCTTCATCTGCTTTGAAAATGCCCCATCCATCTACACCATCGCCGCCCAGCGCATTGAGCGGGCGCGGCTGGTCGTGGCCGGGGGCGGGAAAGGAGAATAGCTATCAAAAAATACCCCATCATTTACGCCGACCCGCCGTGGCGCTACTCTGCGAAGAAAGTGCAGGGTGCGGCGGAAAACCACTATCCCACCATGAGCATTGATGAATTGTGTGCGCTGCCTGTGGCCGAGCTTGCGGCCAAGGACAGCGCCCTTTTCATGTGGGCGACCTTTCCCCGGCTTCCGGAGGCTCTGCGGCTCATCCGTGCGTGGGGCTTCACCTATAAATCCGTTGCGTTCGTCTGGCTGAAGAAAAACCGCAAGGCGGATAGCTGGTTTTATGGGCTGGGCTTCTGGACGCGGGCCAACGCTGAGGTTTGCCTGCTGGCGACCAAGGGACACCCCAAGCGGCAGGCCGCCGACATTCATCAATTTATCATTTCGCCCATTGAAGCCCACAGCAAAAAGCCGGACGAAACCCGTGATAAGATCGTTGCCCTCATGGGCGATCTGCCCCGTGTGGAGCTGTTCGCACGGCAGACCTCTCCCGGCTGGGATGTGTGGGGCAACGAGGTAGAGCCGACGATCCCGGACTTTGGGACAAGTTGTCCCAAACTGGAGGTGACAGACTGATGCCCTATGTGAATGTCCCGAACGATCTTTCCAAGATCAAGACAAAGATCGCGTTCAACCTCACCAAGCGGCAGCTTATTTGTTTCGGCGCTGGTGCGGCTATCGGTGTTCCCACCTACCTTTTGACCCGGCAGGCCATCGGCAACACTGGGGCACTGTTCGCTATGCTGACGATCATGCTCCCGGCGTTCCTGCTGGCGATGTATGAAAAGGACGGTCTACCCTTTGAAAAGGTGATCCACAACATCATCCGGGTCGAGTTTACCCGCCCCGGCATCCGACCGTACCGAACGGAAAATATCTATGCCCCATTTGCGCGAAAGGAGGAGCCTATTGAGCAAAGCAAAAAAGCAGAGAAACACAAGTAAACACCGGGCGCTGTCCGCCCAGCAGACCATTCCCTATATCGCCATGCACCCGGACGGGATCTGCCAAATCCCCGGCGGGCTTTACACAAAGACGCTGGAATATGAGGACATCAATTATGCCGTGGCGTCCACGGAGGATCAGACTGCCATTATCAGCGGGTGGAGCGCGTGCCTGAATTATTTTGACAGCTCTCTACCGTTCCAGCTTTCCTTTGTCAACCGCCGCAGCCGCAATGCCAACCGCTACAAAGTGAATATCCCGGCGCAGGAGGATGACTTCAACAGCATCCGGGGTGAGTATGTGGAAATGCTCAAAGGCCAGATCGCCAAGAGCAATAACGGCATTGAACGGTATAAATACATCACCTTTGGCCTACCCGCCGAGGGCGTGGCAGAGGCGCGTCCACGGCTGGGGCGCGTGGAGGCGGATGTCATGGGCAATCTGAAACGGCTGGGTGTCCAGTCCCGCCCGCTGGATGGCCGGGATCGGCTGGCGGTGCTGCATGGGCAGATGCATCCCGGCGGGCGTGAGCCGTTCCGCTTTGCGTGGAAAGACATTCCCAAGACGGGCATGGGGACAAAGGACTACATCGCCCCGGACAGTTTCGACTTTCGGCAGAGCCGGACTTTCCGTGTCGGCCAGATGTGGGGCGCGGCGTCCTATTTGCAGATCATGGCGTCGGAGCTTTCGGATAAGCTGCTGGCGGAGATTTTGGAGCTGGATGCCGAGCTGACCGTCACCATGCACATCCAGACGGTAGACCAGCTCAAGGCCATTAAGACGATCAAGGGAAAGATCTCCGACATTGGCCGCATGAAGGCGGAGGAGCAGAAAAAGGCTGTCCGTGCCGGGTACGACATGGAGATTTTGCCGCCCGACCTCATTACCTTTTCCAAGGACGCCGCCGAGCTGCTCTCCGACCTGCAAAGCCGCAACGAGCGAATGTTCCTGCTGGCCTTTACGGTGGTAAACCTCGCTCCCACCCGGCAGCGGCTTGAAAACGATGTGTTCACGGTGAGCGGTATCGCCCAGAAATACAACTGCGCCCTGCGCCGTCTGGACTGGCAGCAGGAGCAGGGCTTTGTGTCCTCGCTGGCTCTCGGCTACAACGGCATTGAAATTCAGCGGGGCATGACTACCAGCTCCACGGCCATTTTCATTCCCTTTATGACCCGTGAGCTTCGTATGGACGGACAGGCGCTCTACTACGGCATGAACGCTCTTTCCAATAATGTCATCATGGCTGACCGCAAAAAACTCAAATCCGCCAACGGAATGTACCTCGGCTCTACGGGCAGCGGCAAGAGCTTCGCCGCCAAGCGAGAGCTGATCAATGTGTTCCTCGCCACCAATGACCGCATCATCGTGGTTGATCCGATGGGCGAATATGCCCCGCTGGTGCGGCGCTTGGGTGGGCAGGTCATCGAAATCGCCCCGGACAGCCCGCACCACATTTCGCCTATGGATTTGCAAATGAACATCAACGACGAGGACAGTCCGCTTTCCATGAAGGCGGATTTTCTGCTGTCTCTTTGTGAGTTGATCGTGGGCGGCAAGGAGGGCTTGCAGCCCATCGAGAAAACCGTCATTGACCGCTGTGTGCGGCTGGTCTACCGGGAAATGGCGCTGGGGCTGGAAACGGCAAAAACGCCGCTGCTGCAAGATCTGTATGAGGAGCTGCTGCGCCAGCCTGAGCCGGAGGCGCGGCGTGTGGCGACGGCGTTGGAGCTTTACTGCACAGGCTCTCTCAACCTTTTCAACCATCCCACAAATGTTGACCTCAATTCCCGTGTGGTCTGCATCGTCCTAAAGGGCTTGGGTGAAAACCTCCGCAAGATCGCCATGCACACCACCAATGAATTTGTCACGGCGGCGGTGAACGCCAACCATGCCGAGGGCGTGGCGACTTGGTGCTACTTTGACGAGTTCCATATCCTGCTCCGTGATCCGTTGACGGCCAGCTACTTTGTGACGGTCTGGAAAATGCTCCGCAAAAAGGGCTGTGTCCCCTCGGCGCTGACGCAGAATGTGAAAGACCTGCTGGCCAGCCGGGAGATCGAGAACATTCTGGACAACACGGATTTCATGGTGCTGCTGTCGCAGGCGCAGAGTGACCGTGCAATTTTGGCAAAACAGCTTGGCATTTCCGAGCATCAGCTCTCCTACATCACGCACTCCAATTCCGGCGAGGGCCTGCTGTTCTATGGAAATGTCACCATCCCGTTTGTAGACCGTTTCCCCCGTGGAGAGATCTATGACCTGCTGACTACCCGCCCGGAGGATCTTGCCCATGAGCGAACAGACGAGTAACCCCACTTCGGGACAAAATGTCCCGAAGTCCAAGTTTCGGCGGAAAAGCCGGCAGGAGCAAACGGCGGCGTCCAAGCTGCGGATGGAGCGCCGGGGCGAGAAGTTGGACGCCGCCCGGGAGAAGCTGGCAAAGCAGAAACCACCGAAAAAGCCCGGTGCGGTCAAACGCCTTGTCCATACCGCCGGACACGGCGTCCACGGCTTTGTGCATGGCAAGCTCTATGAGGTCGAGCATGAAAATGTCGGCACGGAGGGCGCACACCGTTCCGAGCTGGCGGCGGAGTCCGTGTACCGCTTCGGCAGGCGCAAGCTCCGCAAGGCCATCCGGGAACACCCGGCAAAGGCGGTGGAGCGTGCCGAGAGCAAGCATATCAAGGCCACAGCGGATTATTACTACCGCAAGACAGTGGAGGAACACCCGGAAATGCAGGAGGGCGGCGCGGTGTCCCGGTATCTGCAAAAGCAGAAGATCAAGCGCCAGTACGCAAAGCAGGCGCGGGAGGCTGCCAGACAGACCGCCAAGGCCGCCGAGGGTACGGCGTCCGTCACGGGCAGGCTGACGGAAAAGGTGTCCGCCTACATCAAGGAACACCCCGGCGGGCTGCTCCTGCTTCTGGCGGCGTTTCTTCTGCTGGTGGTGCTGCAATCGTGTATGTCCTCGCTGGTAACGGTGGGCAACGGCGTGGCCGGAGCCATCGGCGCGTCCACCTATGCCGCCGAGGACGCTGACCTGCTGGGAGCGGAGGCCGCCTACTGCGTTTTGGAGGACGAGCTGCAACGCTACCTCGACACCTACACCCGCACCCACGATTATGACGAGTATCACTTTGACCTCGACACCATTGAACACGATCCCTATGTGCTGCTGTCCATCGTCTGCGCGCTCCATGAGGGAGAATGGACGCTGGACGAGGTGCGGGGGACGCTCCAAATGCTCTTTGACCGCCAGTACATTTTGACCGAGGATGTGGTGGTGGAACGGCGGTATTACTTGGAAACGGACACTTGGACAGACGAGGACGGCAATACCCACAGCGACACCTACCGGGTGTATTACGATTATTACATCTGCACTGTCACGCTTGAAAACTTCAATCTCTCCCATCTGCCCGTTTACATCATGGGCGAGGAAACCCTGTCCCGGTACGCCCTCTACATGGCGACGCTGGGCAACCGCCCCGACCTGTTCCCGTCCTCGCCCTATGTGGGCAAGTACACCAACAACCCCCCGTTGCATGAGATCCCCGAGGACTACCTTGCCGATGAAACCTTTGCCGCCATTCTGAAAGAGGCGGAGAAGTATGTGGGATACCCCTATGTGTGGGGCGGCAGCAGTCCATCCACATCCTTTGACTGCTCCGGCTTCGTCAGCTATGTCTACAATCAATGCGGCTGGGATTTTGGGCGGCTGGGGGCGCAGGGGCTATACAACATCTCCGCACGGACAAGCAGCCCCAAACCCGGCGACTTGGTGTTCTTCACGGGGACTTATGACACGCCGGGGATTTCCCATGTGGGCATCTATGTGGGCGACGGCTGGATGCTTCATTGTGGCGACCCCATCAGCTATGCCAACCTCAACACGAGTTACTGGCAGTCCCATTTCTACGCCTACGGAAAATTGTTTTGACAGGAGGTTTTTTATGGCTATCTCCAAAAGCGCAAAAATTCAGGCCGAGATTGAAAAGGTCACGGCCAAGATCAACGAGCAGCAGGCGCGGCTCAAGGAGCTGGAACAGAAAAAGCTGGAGGCCGAGAACAGCGAGATCGTGGAGATCGTGCGCGGCATGAGCGTTTCGCTCACCGACCTGCCCGTGCTGCTTCAGACCATCAAGAGCGGCGGCACTTTGGGACAGAATGTCCCGAAGTCTGCGGATAAGGAGGACAGCGAATGAACAAGTGGATGAAGAAGCTGACAGCGGCGCTCTGCGCCGCTGTTTTGATGTGCGGCATGGCGGTCACGGCCTACGCCGGGGGCGGTGAGGAATGGAGTGGGCTTGACCCGGTGGAGCCGCTGCCAGCCGAAACTGTTGACCCCGGCGAGGGCTTCACCGAGGACGGCAACCTTGTGACCCGTGACCTGCTCTACGACAAGGCCACCAATAAACAGTTCATCACGGTGCAGACCAGCGGCGGCAACACCTTTTACATCGTCATTGACTATGACAAGCCTACCGACGAGGACGGCGAGCAGTATCAGACCTACTTTTTGAATATGGTGGACGAGGCTGACCTGCTGGCGGCGATGCAGGCGGCGGGCGGTGAGCTGCCGGAGTGTGCCTGTGCCGACAAATGCGCCGTGGGCGCTATCAACACGGATTGTACCGTCTGCGCCGTGAACATGGGTGAGTGTCAGGGCAAAACCCCGGAGCCTGCGCCCGTGGCAGAGCCGGAGCCTGAACCTGAGCCGGAGCAGCCCAAGAGCAACAGCGGGACGATCCTGCTGGTGCTGGCCGTGGCGGTCATCGGCGGCGTGGCTGGCTGGTATTTTAAGATCTACCGCCCCAAAAAGCAGCAGGCCGCCGACGCTGCGGAGGACTACGGCGACGATTACGACGATACCCCGCCTTGGGAGGACGAGGACGAAACGGAAAGTGAGGATGAAGCATGAGATTTACCAACAGTCCCTATGAGGACTTTATGAAAGAAAAAAGCTGCTTCAAGGGTGTTCCGCCCAGCCTGCCGCCCAAAGGCTCCCGCTGTGACGGCTGCCCCTACTGGCGCGGCATCGGCTGTATGTTCTGCTATCGGGAGCAGCTCACGCCAAAGACAGGGGGCAAAAATGAGCCGTGAGTTGATCCGGCAGGAAAAGGCGGCGATCCGCAAGCTGGTGACAAAGTGGTGCGCCAACTACGATAAAGACTATGGCTGCCTGCCGCTGGACTGTCCCTGCTATATGCTGGGCAAGTGCTGGACAGGTGCTTACTGCCGCTATTTCCGCTCTGCGGTGCTGTCCCTTGATCCCGTACTGGAAAAGTCGCTGACGGCGGAGTATATCACGGAAACCCGCTCTTGCCCCATCTGCGGCAGAGCCTTTCTCCCGGATGGGCGGCAGCGGTATTGTTCCCCGTCCTGTGCCGGGACTGCCCTGCGGGAGCAGAAGCGGGCATATATGCGCCGCAAGCGGAGGTAGCGCGTGGAAAAATAGCCCCGGAAAACGCCTGTATTTACAAGGCTTTTCCGGGGTGCTTTTGGGGTGGGCGGTATGTTTTCCCGTCCGCCCCTGTTTTCACAGAAATGCTTTCCACATCCAAGCGCTGGGACTTTGGGACATTTTGTCCCGAAGTCCCGGCTGAAAGGAGAAATTATGCCGAAATATTATGAGATCAGCGAGTCGGCGGCAAAGCGGGCAAAGGATATGAACAGCTATTCCGACTATGCCCCCGGCTCGGCCACAGCGGGCTACCGGGCGATGGTGGATGAAGCCTATGCGCTGGCAGAGAAGCAGAAGGCACAGGTCGATCCCATGTACCACGATAAGATCGACGCCCTTGTTGACCGCTACGCCCGCAGGCTGGCGGAAAATCTCAATGAGCGCAACGCCATTGACGCCCGTGTGCCGTCTATTCTGATTACCGGGGGCGGCAATTTCCCCGTGGTGAAAAAGGCCAAGCAGAACGCCGCCCGGGATCGCAACTACGGCGAGTACGCGGAAATTGAAAAGCTGCTGGACAAGATCCGCTCCACAGGCCGGGGCGGGATCAGCGCCGACGATGACCTTGCTGTGGAAAAGCTCACGAAAAAGCTGGAGGGAATGGAGTCTCAGCAGGCCATGATGAAGGCGGTCAATGCTTACTACCGCAAGCACAAGACGCTGGAGGGCTGCCCCGAGCTGACGGCGGAGCAGGTAGAAAAGCTCAAGGCGTCCATGTCCCAAGACTGGCGCAAAGACCCCGTTCCGTTTCCGGCCTATCTGCTCACCAACAATAACGCCAACATCCGCCGTGTGCGCCAGCGCGTCGAGGAGCTGAGCCACAAGACGGAGTTTGTGGGTTGGACATTCCCCGGTGGCGAGGCCAAGGTCAACGAGGCGGAGAACCGCTTGCAGCTCATTTTTGAGGATAAGCCGGATGCCGATACCCGGCAGGCACTCAAAAGCGAGGGCTTCAAGTGGGCGCCCAGCCAAGGGGCATGGCAGCGGCAACTCAATCAGAACGCCATCCGTGCCGCCGCAAGGCTGGACTTCCTGCGCCCGGAGGACGGCAAAAGCCCCTATCAGCTCCAGCCCTTTGCGAAACGGGCGGAGAAAGATGTATCACGGTGAGGAGGGTATATGGACAAGAACCAAGGCTATGAGATCATCAAGGCCGTCATGCTGGAAAATGGAAGGGGCTTTGTGCTGGGGCATCATCCTACCGCACCCTCGCCCTATGTCACATGGGCTTGCTATGATGACAAAGACGGCCAGCGGCAGTATGAATGGGGGCATTACGGCAGCGACCGCGCCGCTCTGGAACAGGACTTTGCGGCGCGGGTGCAGGAGTACCAGCGCCTTTACAATGTCGGTATCAAGCAGACCGAAGCTCCCGGCCTTTACAAGTATTATTCCACCCAGCGCCCTGTGGACATTGGGACATTCCCCAAGCCGCCCCGTAACGCCCCGGATGAAATTGTCAACTACGATCAGCGCGTCCCGGTTGAAAATGGGGCATTTCTGGCGTGGGGGCATTTGACCTACACACGGCCATTGACAAAACGGCAGGCGTCTGACTATGAACTGCGGCCTGCGCCTGACAATCCCGACAGGCCCCGTTCGATCCGGGAGCAGATGAAAACCGCCGCAAAACAGGCCGAGGCTGACCGTGGGCAAGCCGCCCCAAAGAAAAATGCCCCTGACCGGGGCGAGAGATAGGAGGACATTTATGGAGCAGGAACGCAATCCAAACAAGAACGCCGAGCTTGCGATGGAGCAGAACGGGAACATGATCGACGGCATCATCAACAATCTGCCTGTGCCGCCCTCGGAGGAGAAAACTTTGGACAAGGTTCGGGAACACCCGCCCAAGCGCCGCAGCCGGGAGCGTGAGGAGCGTTGACAAAAAAGCGGCGGCGCTCTGTCCATCTTCATGTGATGGTGACGCCGGAGGAACAAGCGTTGATCGCTGACCGCATGGCCGAGGCGGGGATCTCCAACATGGGAGCCTATATGCGGAAAATGGCGCTCAACGGCTATGTTCTCCATGTTGACCTCTCGGACATCCGGGAGTTGGTGGCCTTGCAGCGGCGGTGTGCCAACAACCTAAACCAAGTGGCCGTCCATGCCAACACCTACGGTATCTATCCCTCGGAGATCGCGGCGCTCCAAAAGGACTATGCTAACCTTTGGGAGCCGTTGTCCGAACTGCTGAAAAAGCTGTCAAAGATTGTTTCTTTATAAAAAGGGGCAGGAAATAATCCTGCCCCTTTTTAGCTATCTTTTTTGCAGTAGTTTAGGCTTGAAATATACGTTGAGAAAAGGGAAAGCATTTCATCAATACACTTAGTGATACAACTAATGAAAGTTTCGACATCTTTTTGCGTCACAGTAATGCTGTTTTCTCCATGTGCGATGGAATTTCGATACCAAACTAATTTTTCAATAGTAGGCTTTTGCTGGTCTAGCACGGGAGAAACTGAAATTTCAAAGTAAGAAAGCATTTTCGATAATTGCTTAAAATTTAAGTTGGAATTTGCCGAAACAACGCTTCTATCAATATGTACTCCTGTTTTTTGTGATGCCAAAAATTCGTTCAAAAACCGTGACTGTTGGTCTGTCGAACAATTTCCTTGCAAATATGAAAACCTTTTTCTGTTGTCTAATAATAAAACATGATTGGCAGCATCTTGATATGAAAGACTTATTTCATTGAGGTAGTCAACCAGTAGTTTCATTGATGCGACACAAAAGCCTTCCCAATGCGAATAAATCATCGGAATACAAAACTTCCAAAATAAAGGGTAATGCGATCTGAAAGAAGGGTAAGTATATAGAAAGGGGATTTTCTTGCAAAACTCAAGTTCAGTAATTCGCCATTCTCGCTCTGCTACCAACAGACATTGTAATTCGTGCTCTGTCATTCTGCATCATCCAAAAGAATTTTTCTTGCAATAATCAACTTGTTATTTATTGCGCTAGGATTGCTGCTTGCTGCACCGGCATACTTTTTGAAATCTGCATTTTCGCGAAGTTCAGCGACACGACTCACAAATGTATCGGTTGCAATCGCACGATAATTCTTAGATGTAGTTGCTAATGATAGGAAAATAGAGTCGAACATACTAGTTGAGAGATTTAACCGTGATAGCTTAAATATGTCACATCCCGCAGGCTGTAGGTAAGTGCAGATTTCCTCAAAAACTTGCGTTGTCTTTTCAATTTTTTCAACATCGGGAGTTTCACATTGCTTTTTCATAATCTTATCAAAGAAGTCTTCAATAACCTTCTCTGTGAACTCCGCACGGAAATTGTATAGTGAGAAAAAGCGTAGGAATAGTTCCTCATACATCATTTTTTCTCTTGCATCGTCAGAAATGTTTACCAAAGCTCTATATATAGGATTATTTGAGCACTTATTTATGGTAGCGCTGAAATACTTATAGTTAGCAAATCCACGGAAAATACAGTTTCGTATCTCTTGACGGGTTAAACCTTCACCACCTGTATTAAGTCGTTTGAACAACTCATATCGCATCTCAAAATGGCTGTCTTTTTGTATAATTTCGACTCTACAAGGAGTTCTTTTGATTGTCAATTTTAAGTCCAAAGGTAGCGTCTCTATTGTTAAGCCTTCCAATTCTGGAACAATACTACCCGGCTTTAATACTAAATGATTTTTGCTCTCATCCTTTAACTCTCCAAAGAAGGAAAGGACAGTCGAAACTCGTTGCAATCCATCTATTAACTCCCAAGTGCCATCTGAGTTAGTCGCTACGAAGATAGAAGGGAACGGGATTCCTAGTAAAATGGACTCAATAAAATCAGTTTGCCGCTGCTTGTCCCAACGGAAGGCCCGCTGATATTCTGGTGAAATAATGATCTCTTCATCCTTATACATATTGATGATTTCACCAAAAGACATATCCACTCTGTCAGATTTAATATCTTGCCTATACTGGGAGATTCTGTCGTTAATATCCATACAAACTCCTCCGAAAAGATTATTCTCCAAGTTACTTTAATATTACCGCACAATATATAGAAAGTCAATCTGAGGATTCTTGGGGAAAATGATCCTTATTAGGGGGCATCTTCTCCCAAAGCGGTGAAAGCTCGACATCCTTGTGTGCCTATTTTCCCAGCGGTATAATATGGGTAGAAGGACAAACCAACCCGATTTTTGATGGAGGTAGCTGCTATGATCGTTCTCAAAATCCTTGCCGCCCCCGTAATGGTGGCGCTGTCCCTGCTGGCCGCTATGGTTACATTTCTGTTCTGCGTGGCGTCCGCCGTGTGTGAGATGGGCTGCATTGTGCTGACGCTGCTCTCCCTGATCCTGTTCATCGGCGGGCAGACGGTGGGCGGGATCGTGTTCCTCGTCCTTGCGTTCCTCGTTTCTCCCTTTGGCGTTCCCGCCATCGCTGAGTGGCTGGTGGACAAGCTACACTCGGCCAAGTTTGCCCTGCGGGATTTCATCACCGGCTGATACTTCGGGACAAAATGTCCCAAAGCTGAAACGACGGCGGCTGACCACAGCCGCCGTTTGTCATATCGGAAGGAGGGCTGCCTACGGCCACGACCTACTACAAGAAGCACAAAACCAGCAAGGGCGAAACCATCGCGCAGTCCTTGAAGGAGCGTTTTGACTATGGCAAAAACCCGGACAAAACCGAGGGCGGCGAGTTGATTTCTTCTTATGCCTGCGACCACATGACAGCCGATGCTGAATTTCTCTTGTCCAAGGCAAAGTACCGGGTTGCCACAGGCCGGGAGCAGCGGCGGGATGCCGATGTGCTGTGCTATCAGATCCGCCAGTCGTTCAAGCCCGGGGAGATCACGCCGGAGGAGGCTAATCGCATCGGCTATGAAACGGCGATGCGCTGGACAAAGGGCAAGTATGCCTTTTTCGTCGCCACGCACACGGACAAGGCACACATCCATAATCACATTTATTATAACTCGACCTCGCTGGACTGCACCCGGAAATTCCGGGATTTCATCAGCTCTGGCCGTGCGTTGCGGCGGCTCTCTGACCGTATTTGCCTTGAAAATGATCTGTCCGTCATTACCAACCCCAAGCTGCACAGCAAAGGACGCTTTCTCCACTATGGAGCATGGCTGGGGACGGAGCGGCAGCCCTCGTACAAGGAGCAGCTACGGCTTGCCATCAATGAAGCTCTTGCCAAACGCCCCGCCGACTTTGACGCTTTTCTCCGGCTCATGGAGGCATCCGGCTTCACGGTCAAGTATGGGCGCGGCGGTGTGATCTCTTTTCTTGTTCCGGGGCAGGAGCGGGCGACCAGGCTGCGGGCGTCCACCCTCGGGGACGGCTACGATCCCGAGAACATCAAGGCCGTCATCGCTGGGGAGCGCCCGATCCCGGAGCAGCCTGTTCCCGTGCCTGCTGCCCCTCGCCGTGTCAATCTGATCGTGGATATACAGGAGCGCCTGCGCTCCGGCAAGGGGGCTGCCTATGCGCGGTGGGCAAAGGTCTATAACCTAAAACAGATGGCGGCGGCGCTTCAATTCATGCAGGAGCAGAATATCACCGAGTATGACCAACTCTCCGCCAAGGCCGAGGACGCCGTTTCCCGCTTTCACGCGCTGACCGAGCAACTCCGGCGGACGGAGGCTGACCTGTCCGCAACCTCCGAGCTGATGGGAGCCGTGGTGCGGTACGCCAAGACCCGCCCCATATTTGACGGGTACAAGGCCGCCAAGTACAGCCGAAAATACCTTGCCGAACATGAGGCGGAGCTGGCGGACTACCGGGCGGCCAAGGCTACGATGGGAGAGCTGCTGGGTGGTGAGAAACTGCCTAAGATGGCAGAGCTAAAAGAAAAACGCCGCCAACTGGCGGCGCAGAAAAAGGCGCTCTATACCGAGTACCGCTCGGCGCAGGAGGAAATGCGGCAGGCCGTGGCGGTCAAGACCAACATCGACCATCTGCTGGGCGTCACGGACGGCCAGCGCAAAAAGGAACAGGAGCGATAGCGAACGGTGACGCAGACAAATTACTTTGGGACAAAATGTCCCAAAGCCGGGTTTGGGGAGGCTCCCCAACAAGCGTTTTTGCAGCCCGCCGGGATGCAAAAATAGCAAGTGTGGCTACACTTGCCCTGCTTGCCGTTAGTGCGTACCCCGGAAACCCCACGAAAAAACGGAGGCAGCGCCGTTTCTTACGCTCCCTCCGTTTCTCTGGCTTTTTGTATTCCCTCTGCGGTGGCTTCCATGATCGTCAATTCATTCTCGTCCATTGTGTTTAGCATCCTGTCAATGTGCTGGCGGCAATCACTTTCTTCATTCTGTTTGTCAGGATAGAAGAATTGATCAACGGAAATATCCAGCAGAGTGACAATTTTATAAAAGGTATTCAAGCTCGGATGCTGACCACGATTTTCAAAATACATAATGGAACGAGGGGTACGGTCTACGAGCTGTGCAAGGTATTCCTGTGTCCAGCCTTTGGCTTCTCTTTTGCGCTTGATCTCCCGGCCTAATGCGTGGAAGTCGAGCCGTCTTTCATCTTGGTACATTCTCATATCACCCATATATTATTCTACATTTCGGGTTTGGTCATGAGAACGAAACACAATTTTATGTTTTAGTAGTATTTTATTGTCCATTCACATACTTGCGGGGGTGCGAAGGAGAATATATAATTTTTCTTGGGAACTTCATATTGGCACAACATAGTGCTGGTATTCTATTCAAATATGGGAGGTGTTCTTAATGGCGAAAATTTTGATTGTTGAAGATAATCAAGGGACAAACAAGGCGATATGCGAATATATGAAAGAAGCTGGACATACGCTTTTTTCTGCTTTTACAGGGAGCGAAGCGTTAAAAATATTCCGTGGAGAAGAACTCGATATAATTGTACTGGATATTATGCTTCCTGAAATGTCGGGTATCGTTGTTCTGCATGAAATCAGGAAAATCAGCAATATTCCTGTAATAATGCTTACTGCACTTGACGATGAATATACACAATCCAACAGTTTTGATGAAATGGCAGACGATTATATAACAAAGCCCTTTTCTATGCACATTTTAGGGAAACGGATTACTGCGTTACTTCGCAGAAGCCAGAACAAGCCTGCTGTTAATACGGTTAAACTTGGAGATATTACCGTTGATTTTTCTGGATATACAGCAAGTGATGAAAATGGCAAGATAGACATTACTCCAAAGGAGCTGGAAATCTTGAAAGTCTTAATCGACAATAAGGGGTTAGTTTTGTCTCGCAATCAAATCTTGGACGAGGTGTGGGGGTATGATTGTGATGTAATTGACCGTACAATAGATGCCTATATTCGCAATATCCGCAAAAAACTCCGTTTGGATTGCATAACAACGGTTAAAGGAATAGGCTATAAGTTTGAAATGGGGCAAGCAATATGAAGAAGATAAAATTATTTCCAAAGATATTCTTATTTACATTTGCAATGATGCTTTTAATTTCCTTTATAGCGCACTTGTTGATTTTCCTAATTGCGCCTGCCCAAAATGTTCTTGTCACGAATATATTAGTGACAAATGCAGGGGCGAGCACTTTGTCAGAAGTAGATATGCCCCGGCTCATTACTCAAACCATGTTGAAAACATTTCCGATTTCTATACTTTGTTGCGCCGCTATATCGGCATTGTTTTCATACTTCTTTTCCAGAGGCATAACCACTCCGATTTTATCGCTCTCAAAATCTGCTAATCAAATGTTGAAATTGGAGCCAGACGCAAAAGCGATTGTATCGTCAAAGGATGAAATTGGAGCTTTATCTACTGATATTAACAATTTATATCAATCCTTACTTTTGACTATCCGCAATCTGGAATTGGAAAAAGAGAAAGTCAGTCTTGCAGAAAAAGAGAAGATTGATTTTCTCCGAACAGCGTCCCATGAATTAAAAACACCTGTTACAGAGCTAAATGCGACATTGGAAAATATGATTTTAGGCATTGGGGAATACCGTGATTATGAAACCTATTTGCCCAAGTGCAAAGAAATTACTGAACAGCTTGGGGATATGATTAGAGATATACTTAATGCTTCACGCTTGCAAACACAAGGTAATAATGAGCCATGCAGCAACTTTTCATTGAGAACCCTCCTTACAGAGCTGTGTGAACCGTATCGCTTAATTGCAGAAGCCAAGGGCATTAAGTTCAAAATAGAGCTTTCAAGTGACGCTTTCGTATATCTTCCAGAAGGCCGGTTGAAAAAAGCAATATCGAATATCCTTTCAAATGCGGTCAACTATACGGAGGCTGGACAATCAATATCAGTTGTATTTGATAAAAATAAGCTATCAGTTTCTAACGAATGTAGCGTATTACCACCCGAACAGCTACAACACATATTTGAGCCATTTTATCGTCCAGATTTAGCCCATAGCCAAGCAACCGGGGGAAATGGGCTCGGTCTATACATTGTCCAGACGATCTTGGATAAATTGCGCTTGAAATATCAGTTTGTTCCCATGCCAAACGATAGAGGCATGAGTTTTACAATACAGTTTTGAAAGAAGTCTCTGCTTTCCGATTTCCACAGGAAAAGCAGAGACTTCTTTCGTTCAACATTGGCACAACATTGATTTTATAATCATCCAACATAGAAGATGTACTATATCTGCGAAAGGAGGTAAAACGCCAACTACTAAAATGAAGGAGGTAAAATCTATGGCGAAAAAAATTGGAATTATTGTTCTGCTATGCTTTTCTTTATGCGTCGGTGGTGTCTCTGCTTTCGCTAATGAAGGCCATGACGAAACAGATACCCAAACACTTATCGAAACGCAGCCCCCGATATCTTCCGTCCTTTTCAGGCAAGACGGAGCAGATATTCAGCAGAGTACAGACGAGGGAAAAACATGGCAAAGCTATTCTCCCATCGAGGAAACAGACTACTTCACTTATGATGAATTTTCCGCATGGATTGAAAATGAAACGGAAAATATTCAAAAGTTGGTCGATGCTGGAGAATGGACAGAAGCAGAAGCGACAGAAGCACTTGAGTATTACGATGAAATCCTTAAATCTATTTTAGAGGGCAAAATGGTAGGAAAAAGAGCTTCTTCAAGTGACGATCAGTTGTTCTTTTCTATGCCCGATAACGCACAGCCTGAGCAGTATCAAACATTCGTCTTTGATGGGAATACCTACAAGAGTATAGGCCCATTTGATACGGAGGAAGAACTGTTCAATGCCCTTAAAGAATATGCCGATACAGAAGTTGAAGCAGGAACAATGTCACAAGCAGAAGCAACGGCACTTTTAGAAAAGTATCAATAGAAATCTGCCGCACGACGGCAAAAGAAAAAAAGCCGTCGTACAGCAGACACATTTCTATGCGCCCATGAAACGGCGGCTCAATTTTCAGAGCCGCCGTTTCTCTTTGGATATTCAGTAACCCCACGGCGGCCCATAGGAGGGTGTCGCCGTGTCCATCTTGCTTTCTCACAATTCCCATGACCTTCACCAGCTAAAAAAAGCGTAGCTCCCCCTCCGGGACAGTCCGGCTATGAAGGTACAATATATCAGTACAATTATGATAATGTAATTTCGTGCGCCCGCATAGCGTCCTGCTGTGCGGGCGTTTTTATATGCCCGCACCTTGGGACAATTTGTCCCAAAGCAGCCAGCCCCGGCTGCCGATCCCCGCCGTTCCTCCGTTCTGTTCACCCACCCACACATGAACTGAATGGAGGAAATACAAATGACGACCATCAATCTGAAGGACTTTTACGCTTGGTACACCCATGATGAATACATCGAAGTTTCCGACGAAGTGGCCGCCGAGCTGAAGGCGGACAAGCTGTATGAGGCAGCCTATCAGCGGCGCACGACCCGCAATAAGGCGCAGTATTCCCTCGACTGTGACGATGGGATCGAATACTCGGCCTGTCTGCATGAGCCGACGCCGCAGGAGCTTCTGGATCGTATGGAGCTGTTCGTCCACCTGTGGAATGCCCTCAACTCTCTGCCAGAGGTGCAGGGCGTCCGGGTAGAGGCGCATCTGATCCTCGGCAAGAACTACCGCCAGATCGCCCGGGAGCAGGACGTGGACAAGAGCGCCGTTCGCCATTCCGTCAAAAGCGGCAAGGCGGCCATGAGAAAATATTTGAAAAAATTTCTCTAAGGGTATCTCCATTTGCACGATTTTTGTCCTTGGTATATGAGAGGTAGTTTTCACCTCTCCGCAGCAAGGTAGTTGATGCTCCGTCACGGATCGTCGCTATCCGCTGTGAGGGAGCGCCGCATTGAATATGAGCTGTCTTATGACAGGCCAACGGGAGCGGGTGCGGCGCTCCCGCCTTTCAAAAATACCTTGGGACATTTCGTCCCAAGGTCATAAGCTGCAGGCCAGCGCTTTTATGAGGCACTGGCCTTTCCCTGTTGCCGAGAATTGAAAAGGAGGTCTTTATGCAGCAGAGAAAACAACACACCGCATTTGCTGTGAATGGCTACGCCATCACCGCCAGCTTTGCAGACTGCAAAAATGCGGCAGCGCTCCATCATGTAAAGCAGATTTTACTATCTTCCTTTGCCAACAATACGGCAAAAAATAGCTCCGGCGACATCCTTGCAATCCCTCCCGAACAGAGGGATAATAATAGTGGGGGTAGTCCCTATGTACCTTGAAAACTTCATATTCCCCGCGTATTGATTGCGTTTTTTCATTGACCCATCGACAAATGAAAGGACGGATCAATATGATGGAAAACAGAATGATGACAGGTAATCGAGTCGATTGCCTATACCGCGTGTCCACCGACAAGCAGGTGGACTACAACGACAAAAGCCAAGCCGACATTCCCATGCAGCGCAGAGAGTGCCATCGCTTCTGTGAAAAAATGGGCTGGACGATTGTTCACGAGGAACAGGAGGACGGCGTGTCCGGGCATAAGGTTAGAGCGGAAAACCGGGACAAGCTGCAAATCATCAAGGAGCGCGCCAAGCAGGGGAAATTCGATATTCTGCTCGTGTTCATGTTTGACCGCATCGGGCGTATCGCTGACGAAACGCCTTTTGTGGTGGAATGGTTTGTTAAGAACGGCATCCGGGTCTGGAGTACGCAGGAGGGTGAGCAGCGTTTTGATAATCACACGGACAAGCTCACCAACTACATCCGCTTCTGGCAGGCTGACGGCGAAAGCGAAAAGACTTCAATTCGCACAAAAACCGCTCTCGGCCAGCTTGTCGAGGACGGCGGTTTCAAGGGCGGTCTTGCTCCCTATGGGTATGACCTTGTAAAAAGCGGACGCTTCAATAAACGCAAGCACGAGGTTTTTGAGCTGGCTATCAATGAAGCCGAGGCCGCTGTGGTACGGATTATCTTTGACAAGTATGTGCATGAGGGTTTCGGTGCTCAACGGATCGCCACCTACTTAAATAACCTCGGCTATCGAGCGAGAACGGGCAAAATGTGGCATCACGCCAGCGTCCGGGGTATCATTTGCAATCTGACATATACCGGGGTGCTTCGCAGCGGCGAAAGCCGCTCCCAAACGCTGCCCCACTTGCAGATCATAACGCCGGAGCTGTTTGAGGCTGCACAACACATTCGTACCTCCCGTGCCAACTCCGCCGAACAGGAACGGCGCGTACCGCTGAATACCCGTGGTCAGTCCTTGCTGGCCGGGAATGTCTTTTGCGGGCATTGTGGCTCCCGGCTGGCGCTCACCACCAACGGCAAGGCTTATCCGTGCAAGGAAGATGCTCACCGCATTGTAAAGCGTGTACGGTATATCTGCTACGGCAAGACACGCAAGCAAACCGAATGTGACGGGCAGACTGGCTACACAGCGCATATTCTTGACGGTATCATTGATAAGGTGGTGCGGCAGATCTTTGAACGGATGAAAGCGATCCCCAAAAGCGAGATCGTCAATATCCGCTATCGTGAAAAGATGGAAGAACGGAAGGCACTTCTCAAAAGTGCAAAATCGGACTACGCCAAGGCTGCCGCCGAGCTTGATACGCTCCGGGCAGAGGTCATTAAATCCCTCCGGGGCGAAAGTGCTTTTTCGCAGGATTTGCTCAGTTCCTTGATTGCGGATAATGAGAAAAAATGTCTTACCATTCAGCACACTATGGAGGTAGCGCAGGCGGCCTACGACGAGGGACAGGCCATGCTGGACGCCTTAAACGCTCAGTATGACGATATTATTTCATGGGCGGATATGTACGACAGCGCCAGCACGGAGTCAAAGAAAATGATTGTGAGCTGCCTGATCCGGCGTGTGGAGGTGTATCGGGATTATCGGCTGCATATCGACTTCAACATTGACTTTGAGCAGTTCAGCGCTGGGCTGGACATTTCGGCAATCGCCGCATAAGAAAAGCCCGCTTCAAAAGAGAAGTGGGCATAAAACAAAAAACTTGCTTTTTTCAAAGCAAGCATTTATTAAGAATACTCAGCGCACCCGATTGGTGGAGATAAGCGGGATCGAACCGCTGACCTCTTGACTGCCAGTCAAGCGCTCTCCCAGCTGAGCTATACCCCCGTATAAGGGGTGCGCTGAGTAATTTCTTATTCAATTAGTGCGGGGGTTGTTTACCGCTTCAACCGGGCTCCCAGCTGAGCTAATCCCCCAGGTCAGTTCGTTTTGAACTTGTTTCGTTCGCTCGGAACAATAGCTAGTATATCAGGGCACCCCCTCTTTGTCAACACTTTTTTTATTTTTTTCAAAAAACTTTTTTCGCCCACTCAGAGGGGGAAAATCGGAGCCTGAAGGGATGGCAATCGGGGGAGCGGCTCATAGGAGTTTCCGGCGGGTGACAGAGGCTGCCGCACTTCCTCGGTTCGCTATCTTATGGAAAGGATAACGAATGATAGAAAGAACCGTTGCGAAAACAGACAGCCTATTATATAATAAGTTCAAGAAATAAAAGGTTGACCTTTTGAAGGGGGGACCCGACATGGCTGTTTTTACGGTAAACGGCAAAACGGTAACCGCTGAGAAAAATCAAAAGCTGCTGCGGTTTCTGCGAGACGAGCTGCGCCTGACCTCGGTGAAGGACGGATGCAGCGAGGGCGCCTGCGGCACCTGCACGGTGCTGATCGACGGCAAGCCCACCAAGGCCTGTGTTCCGCAGACGGATAAGCTGGAGGGAAAAAACATCCTGACGGTGGAGGGCTTGTCCGACTGGGAGAAGAAGGTCTATACATGGGCCTTCGGCGAGGCGGGGGCCGTTCAGTGCGGCTTCTGCATCCCTGGCATGGTGATCTCCGCCAAGGCCCTGCTGGACACGAACCCGGATCCCAGCCGGGAGGAGGCGGCCTTTGCCATCCGCAACAACATCTGCCGCTGCACCGGCTATGTGAAGATCATCGACGGGATCCTGCTGGCGGCAAAATGCTTCCGGGAGGACAAGCTGCCGGAGGCACCGGTGGACTGGAAGGTAGGCAGCCGGGTCCACCGGGTAGACGTGGAGGAAAAGGTCACCGGCACCGGCCAGTACCCTGATGACGTATATCTGGACGGGATGCTCTACGGCAGCGCCGTCCGTAGCCAGTACCCCCGTGCACGGGTGCTGGCCATCCATACGGAGGAGGCCAAGGCCCTGCCCGGCGTGGTCTGCGTCCTGACGGCGGCGGACATCCCCGGCATCAACAAGGTGGGCCATCTGAAAAAGGACTGGGACACCATGATCGCCGTAGGCGATATCACCCATTATCTGGGCGATGCTATTTGCCTGGTGGCGGCGAAAACACCGGAGGCTCTGGCTCAGGCCAAGGCGTTGGTGAAGGTGGACTACGAGGAACTGCCTGCCGTCCATAACCCGCAGGAGGCCATCCTGCCGGACGCGCCGCTGGTGCACCGGGAGGGCAATCTGCTGGCCCATAAGCACATCCAGCGGGGAAACCCGGCGGAGGCACTGGCCAAATCCAAGTATCTCATCACCCGGCGGTTCTCGACCCCCTGGACGGAACACGCCTTTCTGGAACCGGAGTGCGCCGTGGCCTGTCCCGATGGGGATGGCGTTCTGGTGCTCTCCACGGATCAGGGCGCATACGATACCCAGCACGAGATCATGGGAATGCTGGACCTGCCTGCGGAGCAGGTGAAGGTCCGCAACTGTCTGGTGGGCGGCGGCTTCGGCGGCAAGGAGGACGTAACGGTCCAGCACCACGCCGCGCTGATCGCCTATCTCACAAAGCGCCCGGTAAAGGTGAAGCTCACCCGGGCGGAAAGTTTGCTGATCCATCCCAAGCGTCACCCCATGGAGATGGAATTCTCTCTGGGCTGCGATGAAAATGGCATCATTCAGGGCGTGGCGGCGGAGTGCATCGCCGACACCGGAGCCTACGCCTCTCTGGGTGGGCCGGTGCTGGAACGGGCCTGCACCCACGGCGCGGGGCCTTATCAGTACGAAGCCTATGAGATCGACGGCTGGGCCTACTATACGAACAATCCCCCGGCGGGAGCCTTCCGGGGCTTTGGCGTGACCCAGACCTGCTTCTGCATTGAAACACTGCTGAACGAAATGGCAGACAAGGTGGGCATTTCCCCTTGGGAGATCCGCTACCGCAATGCCATCCGACCCGGCGGCGTTTTGCCCAACGGTCAGATCGTGGACGGCTCCACGGGACTGGTGGAAACGCTGGAGGCGGTGAAGCCCTATTACGACGAGGCTGTGAAGAACGGCGATCCCGTGGGTCTGGCCTGTGCCATGAAGAACGCGGGCGTGGGCGTGGGCATCCCCGACACCGGCCGGGTCCGGCTGACGGTACAGGATGGAAAGCTCCATATTTTCGCCGGCGCTTCCTGCATCGGTCAGGGCTTGGGCACGGTGCTGACCCAGACCGTCTGCGGTGAGACCGGCATCCCAAGAGAAAACGTGGTCTACGAGCGTTCCAATACATGGATCGCGCCGGATTCCGGCACTACCTCCGGCTCCCGCCAGACGCTGTTCACCGGCGAGGCCTGCATCCGGGCCTGTCAGGACTTGAAAAAGGCCTTAGAGGAACATAGCTTGGCAGACCTTGAGGGACAGGAGTTCTACGGCGAATATCTGGGTAAGACCGACCCACTGGGCGCAGATGTGCCCAACCCGGTGAGCCACATTGCCTACGGCTATGCCACCCAGCTCTGCGTGCTGGATAAGGACACCGGACGCATCAAACGGATGGTAGCGGCCCACGATGTCGGCAAGGCCGTGAACCCCCTCTCCGTGGAGGGACAGATCGAGGGCGGCGTGGTGATGAGCATGGGCTACGCCCTGACGGAGCGGTATCCCATTGACGAAAACTGCCGCCCCACGGTAAAATTCGGCACACTGGGCCTATTCCGGGCCAACCAGATCCCGGAGATCAAGCCTATCATCGTGGAAAAACCGGGATTGAACGTGGGCGGCGGGGCCATCGGTATCGGTGAGATCACCTCCATCCCCACGGCCCCCGCCATTGCGGAGGCATACCGCCGCTATGACGGCGAGCTGCGTACCGAGCTTCCCCTGAAAAACACCCTTTATGCAAAAAAATGACAGCGGCGAACCGCTGTCAAGGCACATATACTTCACGCATTAACCGGCGCTTCCGGCTTGCTTCAAAGCCTCCGGGGTGTCAATGTCCGTCAGCTCCAGGGCGTCTGTCTCTAACAAAATGAGGTCGGCCTCGTGGTTGCGGATGACGGCGCTGCCGCCCCGGTCCCCATTGAGGGCCAAAAGCTCCGGGTAGAACCGAGCGGGAAAGAGGCAGGGATTGCCACGGACACCGCCGTGGGCCATGGCAGCAATCTTCGCTGGGTGCTGGGCCCAGAGCGCGGCCAGCGCTTCGACGCTGTCCCGCTTCAGCCACGGCTGATCGGCCACGAGGAACAGAACCCCGCCGCAGTCCGTGAGTCGTTCCAAACCCAGACGGACGCTGCGGCTCAGCCCCAGATCCGGCTGATCGTTCCAAACGGCCTCAAAGCCGTATTCACCGGCCAAGGACAGAATCTCCGGGTATTGACTTACCACCACGGTCACAAGACCGCTGGGAACCGTTTCCAATGCCCGGCGGATGAGGGATTCCCCATCCACCTGCACCTGCAGCTTATTAGAACCGAACCGGCGGGCGTTACCCGCCGCCAGCACGACACATCCGATTTTCATAGCGATCACCTCATAGGAAAATTCCAGATCTCTCTCAGTATACCCAATTCAGACCCTGTCAGTCAATATGAGCGATAGAAGGAGGGATGCTCCATGAGCATAACAGTAGGAAAAAGCGTGGCCCGTGTGGATGCCTTTGATAAGGTGACCGGGCGCACAAAATACTACGAGGACCGGATGCCTGCCGGTGCTCTGTACATCCGGATCAAACACGCGGAGATCGCCCACGGCTTCGTGAAGTCCGTGGATACAGCGGCGGCGGAGGCCATCGACGGCGTGGTGAAGGTGCTGACCTGTTTTGACGTACCGGATATTCCCTTTCCCACGGCGGGCCACCCCTGGTCCATGGACCCCGGTCATCAGGATGTGGCGGACCGCCACCTGCTGAACCGCCATGTCCGCTACTACGGCGACGATGTGGCCGTGGTCAT
>ENA-UEPH01000895-UEPH01000895.1-human-gut-metagenome-genome-assembly--contig:-NODE-895-length-32318-cov-4.801836_pt1 | contig 32318 bp, 25 predicted proteins | sample MGYA00242891_ERZ507898 | MGnify/ENA primary metagenome ERZ507898 (study PRJEB26167, sample SAMN06115411) | human gut metagenome | host: Homo sapiens | place: China:Guizhou | collected 2014-10-15...
GTGCACCCCCTTGGCGCTTGGCCGATCCCCGACCGTTGAGTCAAAAATGAAGATGACACAGTTTAATTTACACCCCCTGCTAAATAGATGATTGTGGAGTTTATTTTATTTTATTAAATATTTAAATTCCTATTTTATTTAACGTTATTATTAATGCCTGTGATTGATAAAAGAGCCAATAGGTTGCTCTATGGAATAGATTATCTTTTAATTAAAAGTGTTTCGTTTGTCTTGTGGATAATACGCTATAGTTTACCAACTAAATGGTCTGAGCTTATTTCTAAAGAAGATCGACATATAAATGTGTTGAATAATGTTGTTGGCTTGACATTTTTTAATGCATTAGGTGGAATGTTACTTCTTTTTACGCAAATCAAATTAGCAAATTATATGGGAGCAGCGCTTTATGGTATTTATTCTTATTATCTTGCATTAGGAGAGGTCGGTGCTAATGTAGTGCGTTATGGGCGTGATAAAACAATGTTACGAGAATTAGTACAAAAGCCTGAGGAACAACCTTCACTAATCACACATACTTTTATATTAGGGTTGATTAATCTGTCAATTTTCATGATATTGGTGATTATTTTTCACGAATCTCTTGATGTTGTATTTTCACTATCGACTTTATTATTAATTTTATCTCCTTGTTTGATTTCATTAGATTTTCAGCCTGTTTATGAGTCGCTTAGTATGATGAGCTGGCATTCCATATATTACTTCTTACAAAAAATTTTATTTTTGTTTTGTGTATGGGGTTTGTTGATTTCTGATATTCCAGTTTCCTTGTTTGGCATAGCTTTTATTCTATTCATATCGTGGATATTTGTTTTGTTTCTTCAATATAGGGAAATAACATCCCAATTAGGAATTCGTATATTTCGTTCTTTACGATGGAAGAATTTACTTGGACTCTATCGACAAGGTTTTTTTATTGCGCTGAGTTGTTTGTTAAGTGTTGCTTTTGGACCGTTGATAAGATTGGTACTTAATATGTATGTAGATTCATATGCTGTGGGTGTGTATGCTGCTGGATTACAAATATATTCTATTGGGTTATTTTTATTATTACAAATAGGGCGAGTTGGGAATCCGATGATGGCAGAATTAGGAAAGAATAGTAGTGAGAGAGAAAAAAGATGTTTGTTCGTACGTCGTTATTTATTAATTATGATTGCGTGTGTGTTACCATTTTCTATTGCTCTTTTCTTTTTTCCTGATACGATAGTTTGTTCTCTTTTCACTTCAGAGTATGTGGAACTTTCTTCAATGTTACCGATATTTGCAATTTATCTTCTTGTATATTCTATAGGGAATGTGTTTATTCAATTTTTAATTGCATTTAGAAAAGATAAAATTTATTTCACAATTTTTTCGATAGGGGCAATTCTTACAGTATTATTTGCTTTTATATTAATACCTTCCTATGGTGTTATAGGGGCGACATTGGCTTTATGTGTACCTCACGGACTTACATGCTTGGCTTATTGTATTTTTTCCTTGAAATATTTGTAACATAAATGAAAAGGAAATTGATATTTGTGTTGATGATAACAATATATCGTGTATTGTTAGATTCATTATATATTACTGCTATTTCTACATTTTTTAGTTATGATAGTTTAATTATAAATAGAAATGATAGTGTTTACATTGCTTCTTGGGGAATACTTTGGGCTTTTACATGGCTTGTGTATCCATTTTTGAAAAAAGATGCTAATTTTACATCTTTTGTTGTGGTTATGTTGTTTCTGCTCAAGGTCATTCCTTTTACATCATTCATTGCATGTAATGCTCAACCTTGGGATTTTATTCTTCTACAAACTATTTATTGGTTTCTTATTTTTGTCTTACTTAGGCTTGTACCACCATTTAGAATTCCTAACCTTGGTAGAAATACTTTATTTATAGATGTGGTTACCTTTATTTTTATAGTTGTTATCTTTTTTTTATCAGGATACTACGCTCATTTTCGTTTACATTTTTCACTAATGGATGTCTATGATTTGCGTACGGAAGCACGAGGTTATGATATTCCAGTTATATTGGGATATATTCATAGTGCTGCGGCTAAAGTGCTTCCTTTATTATTGATCTTCTATATTGGACAAAAGAAAAAAGTTATTGTGTTATTTATTATTATGGCAATACTTTTAAGTTTTGGTGTCAATGGAATGAAATCAACATTTTTAAATTTATTTTTTTGTTTAGGGCTTTATTACCTACATTCTAAATGTTTATTATCTAAATTATCAATAGGATTACTTTCTCTCTGTATAATAGCTCTATTTGAATTTTCATTTATGGGGAGTTATTTCATTTCAGATATTCTAATACGTAGAATACTTTATATACCATCATTATTAGATACATATTACTATAATTATACTCTTGAACATGGTCCTCTTTATTTTAATGCAATAGTAAATAAAATGGATATAGCCTATGTTATAGGTAGTTTTTGGCGTACAAGTCGAACCTGTGCAAATAATGGATTATTTTCTGATGCTTATGTAAATCTTGGTGTTTTTGGGGTATTTATATATCCTTTTATTTATACTATTTTTTTTAAGTATGCTGAGTCTATATTTAGGGGAAAAGATTATGGGATTACCTTCTATGCGGCTTTTATTGTTACATATAATATGATTAGTTCTTTTTTTACTGTTTGTTTATTAACTCATGGTATGTTTATTTTATGTTTTGTTGTAATGTTTATGCCTAATATGACAAGTACTTCACAATACAAAATAGGATCTCGTCTGTGATCTTATAAATTTGGATATTAATTGTTTATGGTGTTTGTGATTAGTTTTTTTTAGTAGGAATATGAAATTTTATTTATTAATCAAGATATTCAAAATAATAAGATATATAATATAATTATGAAATTCAGTAGAGTTATAAAAAGTATACGTGGTAATAAAGTAACTAGAACTTTAGCGTACCCTTTAGATTTGATATGTCATCACGTGTTAGCTCACATTACTGCAGCACATCCATATAGATATCCAGCACATAATCATAAATGGGTTTATGGAAGAAGAATGGATTTGGAGAATCCGATATCATTGCATGAAAAAATATATTGGATGTTATATTGTACAGATACGTCAATATGGACAGAACTGACAGATAAAGTGAAAGTTCGGAGTTATATAGCACGAATGGGATATGGAAATATCTTGAATAAAGTTTATGCAACATATGATAGCCTTCCTGATATGAATACATTGTTTGCAAATGCGCCTAGATCATTTGTGGTGAAAACAAACCATTGTGGAGGAGGTGAAGGTGTTTATCTTGTTAAAAACAAGGAGGCTGTAAATAAAAAACGAATTTATTCGGGTTTAAAAAGAGTCATGAAGGATAAAGATTGAGTTCGTACAGGTCAACCTCATTATGTAGGAATTAAACCGCAAATCATTGTTGAAAGGTATTTAATTAATGAGGTGGATCCGACAAAAGCGTTACCTGATTATAAATTTTTTTGTTTTAATGGAGAACCACGTTTGATTAATCTTGTTGGGAATAGGAGTATTGAAGAACATACATACCTTGACCATTATTATACAATGTCATGGGAACGTATTGTTTATAAGGAAGATGAAAGTCAAGATTTTCCTAGACCAAAATCATTTGACGAGATGGTTCAGATAGCACGAAAATTATCTTCTCCCTTTCCTTTTGTGCGGCTTGATTTTTATGAAGTTGGGGGAAAGCCAATTTTTGGAGAGATGACTTTTACTCCTGGATTCGACACGTTTTGTGGAACTTATGGTGATAAAATCTTGAAACTAGGAAATTGGGTTGATTTATCAGAAACTAAGAAAATTAGAGAACTAAATCCCAAATTTTATTGAACCTGAGTGTTTAGTTTGATTTTGAATAATATTAAAATATTTAATAGGAATTCATGAAAATATATAATGAAATAGATTTGTATCGGTATAATACAATGAAATTACATTCTATCGCTAGGATAATGTATGAACCGGAAAATGTAGACGAATTGCTGGCTATTTTTCGAAAATTAAAAAAAGAAGGTACTGCATTTTATTTGTTATCTGCAGGAAGTAATATCGTTTTTGGAGCTAGAATTGAACGTCCTATAGTATATTTAATGTCCTTCAATACAAATATGTCATTTTGTGAGGATGGTACATTGGAATGTGGTGCATCTGTACGAATTCAATCTTTACTTGAAAAAATAAAGGAATTTTCTTTAGGAGGTATTGAATATCTTGCTTCAGTACCATCAAGTGTGGGGGGAGCTGTATACATGAATGCAGGGAGAGGACGAAAAATGAAACGTTCTATTTCAGACTATATTGAATCTGTGAGGTATTTGGACTTTGCTGATATGCAGATAAAAAATATGTATGGGAATGATAGATATTTATATCGGACTTCTCCTTTTCAAAACTTAAATACGGTTATTTTGAGTGTAAGATTTAAATTTATCAAACAAGATGTTGATATAACTAACAGATTGATTAAGGAAAGATTGGCTTATTCTCAAAGATATTTGTCTGCAGATAAACCAAGTTGTGGATCTGTATTCTGTCTCATGAATCCAGTGATTATGAGATTACTTAGAGGTACAAGATATGGTGGTGCCATTTTTTCAAAAAAAACATCTAATTGGATATCAAATATTGATAATGCTAAAGTAGGAGATATAGAGGCTTTGATTGGGAAGGCTATTAGATGGCATAAAGTGTTCTTTTCAAAATATAAAGTAGAAATTCGATTCTTCAGGTAAGATGCATGTACTTCATATTGTAGATTCATATGGGGGAACAGAGGTGTATAAAAATCTTTTTATGGCATTAGATAGTTTAGGTATAAAACAAACTATTTTTGTTCCTCTTAATGCTAGTAATCATAATAGAATAGGAAATCATTTGATTGATTTTCAGGTATCAGGATCAAAAATTATTTATTCCACAGCATTAACGTCTTATCATAAATTCTTGTATCAATTTAAAATCTCTACGATTTTAAAGGCGATAACTTCTTCTATTAACATTGATGAAATAGATTTAATTCATGCAGCAACCCTTTGTGTAAATGGAGCTGTCGCTTATGAATTGAATAAACGATATAGAATACCTTATATCTGTGCTGTTAGGAACACTGATATGGAATTGTATTATAAATATTTTCGTTGGCGTATAAATTATTTTTTTAAAATATTTAAAGGAGCTTCCCAAGTGATATTTATTTGTCCACAATATCAAAAAAAGTTTGTTCAAGAAAGAATCCCCTTTGTTTATAAAAAAGATGCTGAAAAAAAGGTGATGATTATTCCTAATGGGGTTGATCCTTTGTTCCTAAATGATAGAGTATTTTGTTCCCCAAATTTATCCGGGGCAATACATGTTATTTTTGCTTCTGCTTTTGTTAAAGGGAAAGGGCTCAAGGAAATTATTTTGGCTATCGCTATGCTTAGAGATAAAGGATATAATATTGATATTAAAGCAGTGGGTAGAGGTTTGCCTTTTAGAAATGAAAATAAAAAATACCTTCAAGAGATAGAAACAATTGCTAATCAATATGATTGGGTATATTTAGAGAATTACATGAATAAGCGAGATTTGAAAATGTTATTTCGGGGAAGTCATATTTTCGTTATGCCTTCAAAGCCAGAAACATTTGGACTTGTTTATGTTGAGGCTTTGACTCAAAATTTGCCTATTGTATATGCCAAAGGACAAGGATTTGATGGGTATTTTTCTGAAGGCTATATTGGGTATCATGTGGAAGCCTTTAATGTTGTAGATATTGCCAATAAAATAGAATTGATTATTACAGAATATAACGATATTGTAGAACGTATTGCAAGAATTGATCTAAAAGAGCAATTTAGTTGGGGTGAAATTGCCCAAAAGTATTATAATATATACAAGAGTATAGTTGGAAAATGAAAAAAATAGCATTATTGTCATTTCATAATGCAGCTAACTATGGGGCTGCACTTCAAGCTTTTGCCTTACAAGAGGCTTTGACTCGAAAGGGATATGTTTGTGAATATATTGATTATCGGAATACGTATCGAAGTAACGCTTACAATATGAGTTATCATATTTGGAGTAACCTAAAAGCGAGAAAATTGAAATCAGCTTTTCTTTATTTTTTAGGAACGCCTTTTATGTGTTTACGTAAATACCGATTTAATAAATTTTATCGTAGATATTTACATTGCACAACTTCTATTTATCACTCATCAACAGAAGCAAGAGTGTTAAATGATAAATATGATAAATTTATTGTTGGTAGTGATCAAGTATGGAATTACGAAAATAATGGTCGAGATTTTGCTTTTTTGTTAGATTTTGTTACTGATGATGAAAAAAAAATTTCTTATTCATCAAGTTTTGGATTAAGCTCTGTTCCTAAGGAATTACGCAAGGAGTACGAGTATAATCTTTTGAAAATAAAACATATTTCGGTTCGAGAACGTTATGCTGTAGATTTAGTTCGAGAACTATCAGGTCGGTGTGCCGAATTGGTTTTAGACCCAGTCTTCTTATTAACTAGAGAGGAGTGGCAACAATTTTTATTAAATCGTCCCCGTAGTAAGTATATATTTACTTATACGAATCGACCAGGACAGGTAGAGCGATTTTTTAATCAAACAGGCTATGATATACAGTATTTTAAACATTATAAATTGGCCCGGGCAACATCTTTGTTAGATTTCTTATCTGGTCATACTTGTGTAAAGTATGCGATGTCTCCATCAGAATTTGTTAGTTGTATAAATTATGCGCAACTCGTTGTATCGGCTTCATTCCATTGTATTGCATTGTCGATTATTCTTAACAAACCATTTGTAGCTATTCTTACAGGTGATATAGGAAAAGACGAGAGAATATTGAGTATATTACAACTGCTTGGTTTACAAAATCGTATATATTCCCCGTCGATGACATTAGAAGAAATAAATCTTCCGATTAATTATAAGAGTGTAAATGAAGAGATCTCTAGATTACGGAAGGATTCATTTCAATTTCTTATTAATAGTATAGAAAAATAATAAATTAAATTTATGAATGAAATAAAAATTGCTGTAATCGGTCTCGGTTATGTTGGGTTACCTTTGGCTCGTCTTTTTTCAACTAAGTATTTAACTGTTGGTTTCGATATGAATCAAAAGCGCGTAGATACTTTGATGGCAGGACATGATGTGACGTTCGAGGTGGCGGATGATTTATTACAAGATGCTATCCATAATCATGGTTTTAAGTGTACGACTAGTATTGATGAAATTAGTGATTGTAATTTTTATATAGTTGCCGTTCCAACTCCTGTAGATGAGAATAATCGTCCTGATCTAAAACCTTTGTGGGGTGCAAGTGAAATAGTTGGAAAAGTTATTTCAAAAGGAGATATAGTGGTATATGAGTCAACCGTATATCCGGGGGTCACAGAAGAAGAATGTTTACCCGTAGTGGAACGGGTATCAGGATTAGAGTTCAATAAAGATTTCTTTGCTGGTTATAGTCCAGAACGGATTAATCCTGGAGATAAGGAACATACTGTAGAAAAAATTAAGAAAGTTACATCGGGATCTACTCCTGAGATTGCAGAGGTTGTTGATAAGATTTATAATTCTGTACTTGTAAACGGAACTCATAGAGCTTCTTCTATTAAAGTTGCCGAAGCTTCTAAGATAATTGAAAATTCGCAGCGTGATGTTAATATTGCTTTTATGAACGAATTGGCAAAAATTTTTAATGCGATGGAGATTGATACTCACGATGTAATTGATGCTGCTTCTAGTAAGTGGAATTTTATAAAATTAAGCCCAGGGCTTGTAGGTGGACATTGTATAAGTGTTGATCCGTATTATTTGATTCAGAAAGCTCAGGTTTATGGTGTTTTACCTCGAGTTATGTCAAATGCTCGTCGTTTGAATGATGGTATGGGGGCATACGTGGCGAACCAAACTATTAAATGCATGAACAAAAAAGGAGTAATAGTAAAGGATTCTAAAATTTTGATTCTTGGTATTACATTTAAGGAAAATTGTCCTGATATTCGTAATACGAAAATCGTTGACATTTATCATACATTCGAGGAGTATACGAATAATATTACTATTTATGATCCGTGGGCAGATATTGATGCTGTTCGTCATGAATATGGTCTTGAAATAATTAATGTTCTTTCAGGTAGAGAGAAATATGATTCTATTATTCTTGCAGTTGCTCATGATGAGTTTCTAAATCTTGATATCCGCTCTTTTCTATCGTCAGAAAAGGGTGTTGTTTATGATGTGAAAGGTATTCTTCCTAGAAAAATTGTTGATGCAAGATTATAAGTAATGATGTTATCTATTGTTTGCCCGATATACAATGAAGTGGGGTATATTAAAGGGTGTATAGAGTCAATTGTAGCACAGGATTATCCTAAAGATAGTTTGGAAGTATTGTTTGTTGATGGGATGAGTTCAGATGGAACTCGTGATGTTGTACGAAAATTTATTTCTTTATATCCTTTCATTAAATTATTAGATAATCCTAAAAAAATTACTCCAGCTGCTTTAAATATAGGAATTAATGCTGCAAAAGGTTCGATTATTTTTCGTTTAGATGCACATGCTATTTATCCTAATAATTATTTCTCTATATTGGTTAAATATCTTGAAGAGTTGAGAGCAGATAATGTTGGTGGTATATGTAGAACACTACCTGTTAATAATACGAATGTTTGTGTTGCAATTGCTTGTGCTTTAAGTAGTCCTTTCGGTATGGGAAACTCCTATTTTAGGATAGGAATAAAAGATGTAAAAAAAGTAGATACGGTGCCTTTTGGTTGTTTTAGAAAGGAAATATTTGATAAAGTAGGACTTTTTGATGAAGAATTAATTCGTAATCAAGATGACGAATTTAATGGGCGGATAATTAAAGAAGGTGGTTGTATTTATTTAATACCAGAGGTTATTATAGATTATTATGCTCGAGATTCGATAAAAAAAGTGATAAAAATGTTTTATCAATATGGGTTATTTAAACCATTAGTAAATATAAAGTTGAGAAAACCTACTACTATTCGACAATTTTTTCCAGTATTATTTGTTATTGGTTTAATTGTAGGTGGAGCGTTAAGTATATTTACTTCATTGGTATATATTTATATTTTAGTGTTGGGGTTATATTGGTGTCTCGCATTTTATTTTGCATTGAGTAATGTGCGGAAAATAAAGCGATTAGGAGGAGTGATACTCTTACCTTTTATATTTTTCATGATACATGTTAGTTATGGTTGGGGATATTTAGTCGGAATTTTTAAGGTAATTTTTAAAAGTTCCTTTTCTGTGGTAAGTAATAGATAAGTTTTTTTTTACATATATCAGATTTGTGGTATGTAAATATTGGTAACAATATTATACATGTGATAAACGTTCTTTAATGTTGTAATTTTTTTTATATGATACCATTTTCACCACCAAGAATTGACCAGAAGGTCATTGATGAGGTTGTTGATACCTTGAAGTCCGGTTGGATCACGACGGGACCGAAGACGAAGGAGTTTGAACGGAGGTTGACGGCGTATTGCGGGAATAAGGCGACGTTGGCTGTAAACTCGAATACAGTGGGGTTGGAAGTTGTGTTGCGGTGGTTCGGGGTACAGGAGGGGGACGAGGTGATTGTGCCTGCCTATACGTATTGTGCCACTGCGAACGTGATCGTGCATTGTGGGGCGAAACCTGTTATGGTTGATGTGAATGCGGAAGATTTTGATGTTTGCTTGGAGAATGTGCGGAAGGCGATTACGGATAAGACAAAAGTGATTATGCCTGTTGATTTGGGTGGGATGCCTTGTGATTATGATGAATTGTTTGAATTGGTGAAATCGGGGTCGGTGAATTCGTTGTTTCAGGCAAGAACGGAGGAGCAGGAGAAGTTGGGACGGATTTTGATTTTGTCGGATTCGGCTCATTCCGTGGGGGCGGAGTATAAGGGGCGAAAAGCGGGATGTTTGGCGGATGTTTCCGTGTTTTCTTTCCATGCGGTGAAGAATTTGACCACGGCGGAAGGAGGGGCGATTATGTTGAATTTGCCGGAGCCTTTTGATAACGAGGAGGTGTATCGTTATTTGTGTACATATACTTTGCACGGGCAGAATAAGGATGCGTTGGCCAAGACGAAAAAGGGGGCGTGGCGTTATGATGTACTGGTTTCCGGTTTTAAGGGGAATATGACGGATATAATGGCTTCTATCGGGTTGGTGGAGTTGTCGCGGTATGAGGATGATACTTTGCATTATCGGAAATGTATATATGATCAGTATACGGAGGCTTTTTCCAAGTATGAGTGGGCACAATTACCAGTTTATGAAACGGAAGACCGGAAGAGTTCTTATCACGTGTATTGTTTACGGATAAAAGGGATCACGGAGCAACAGCGGGATGAGATTATTCAGAAAATTTTCGATAGGGATGTTGCGGTTAATGTACATTTTCAGCCGTTACCTTTGTTGAGTGCGTTTAAGAATAAAGGATATAAAATAGAAGATTACCCGGTGGCTTACGATAATTATAGCCGTGAGATTTCTTTACCCGTGTGGTATGGGTTGAATGAGGAGATGGTGAAGACGGTTATTGATGCTGTCGTGTGTTCTGTGGAGGAAGTGTTGGCGTGATACGTTTTTGTGATATTTTCTTTTCTTTGTTGGGATTGATAGTTCTATCACCCGTTTTCGTGATTATTGCTTTGTGTATTGTGTCGGATAGCCGGGGTGGTGTATTTTACCGTCAGGTACGAGTGGGGCGGGAGGGTAAGGATTTTCGGTTGTTTAAATTCCGATCAATGGCGAGTGGGGCGGATAAGAAAGGTTTGATAACCGTGGGGGCAAAGGATTCACGGGTTACCCGGGTCGGGTATTTTTTGAGAAAGTATAAATTGGATGAATTACCGCAATTGCTGAACGTGGTGCGGGGGGAGATGAGTTTGGTGGGACCGAGGCCGGAGGTGAGGAAGTACGTGGATATGTATACTGTTGAGCAGCGTAAGGTGCTGGCGGTTGTTCCCGGTATCACGGATTATGCTTCTATCGAGTACGTGGATGAAAATGTTATTTTAGGACAGGCAAATGATCCGGATCAGGCTTACGTGGAACAGATTATGCCGGATAAGATACGATATAACATGAAATATATAGATAATCGGTGTTTGAAAGAGTATTTTAAGATTATATTTTTGACGTTGATGAAGATCGTGAAGTAGCGTGATGATTAGATGATTTGCGATTAAGCGATTTCGTGATTGGAAAAGATAGTACCTCGGATAAATGTCCGGGGTATTTTGTTTTTGTGAATGTCCGTTTGGGGAGTAATATAGGATATTGTGGGAGAAGCTGTGGGAGAAATGGTCGAGAACTGTGGGGAAAATTGTGGGAGAAATGGCGAAAATATAAAGAATAGGAACTGTCAATTCGGCAGGAAACCGGTTTTGGCATAACTATTGTGATTTAGTTGTCGTAAAAATTTGAAGTACAATTAAATTAAAAATATAGAGTTATGTCAACAGGAAAGATTGGAGTTTCAACAGGGAATTTGTTCCCGATTATCAAGAAATTTTTATACTCGGATCACGAGATCTTTTTGAGAGAAATTGTTTCGAATGCGGTAGATGCTTCACAGAAGATGAAGGTGCTGGCTTCGAACGGGGAGTTTAAAGGTGAGCTTGGTGAGTTGAAGGTAAGGGTGAAGGCTGACAAAGCGGCAGGTACGTTGACGGTATCGGATAACGGTATCGGTATGACGCGGGAAGAAGTGGAGAAGTATATCAACCAGATCGCTTTTTCCGGGGCAGAGGAGTTCATGAACAAGTACAAGGATAACGCCGCTGCCATTATCGGGCATTTCGGATTAGGTTTCTACTCTTCGTTCATGGTAAGTGACAAGGTGGAGATTGTAACCAAATCTTATAAAGAGGGGGCGAAGGCTGTAAAGTGGTCCTGCGAGGGTAATCCGGAGTACACGATGGAAGAGACGGAAAAGGCCGAGCGGGGTACGGATATTATCATGTATATCAATGAGGAGGAGAAGGATTTTCTGGAAGATTCGAAGGTGAATGAACTGTTGAATAAATATTGTAAGTTCTTACCGATAGAGATTATTTCCGGAAAAAAGAAAGAATGGAAAGACGGGGAATATAAGGATACGACGGAGGATAACGTGATTAATGATACGAATCCGGCGTGGACTCGTAAACCGGCCGATTTGACGGAGGAGGATTACGAAAAATTCTATCATGAGTTGTACCCGATGGCTCAGAACCCATTGTTCCACATCCACTTGAATGTAGATTATCCTTTTAATCTGACAGGTATTTTGTATTTCCCGAAGATTGATAACAAGTTCGAGATTCAGAAGAACAAGATTCAATTATATAGTAACCAAGTGTACGTGACGGATTCTGTTGAGGGAATTGTGCCGGAGTACCTGACGTTATTACATGGTGTGATCGACTCCCCGGATATTCCGTTGAACGTGTCTCGTTCTTACTTGCAGAGCGATCGTAACGTGAAGAAGATTTCGAATCATATCACGAAGAAGGTGGCTGATAGTTTGAGTGAAATTTTCACGAACAAGCGGGAGGATTACGAGAAGAAGTGGGATGATCTGAAGATTTTCATCCAGTATGGTATGCTTACAGACGAGAAATTTGACGAGAGAGCCAAGAGTATTTTCTTGTTCAAGAACACGGAAGGAAAGTATTTCACTTACGAGGAGTATGAAAATTTGATTAAGGCTAACCAGACGGATAAGGATAATAAAGTGGTATTCCTGTATGCTACCGACGTGAAGGAGCAATACACGTATATCGAGGCAGCTAAAGGGAAAGGATATGACGTGTTGTTGATGGACGGTCAGTTGGATACTCACTTTATCAATCACTTGGAACAGAAGAATCCGGATCATCGTTTTGTGCGGGTGGATTCGGATGTGGTTGACAAGTTGATCGCAAAGGATGAAGCGAGGGAAGTTGCCTTGAGTCATGACGAGCAAGAAGAGTTACGTGCCGTGTTTACTTCTCAATTACCGAAAGAAGATGGGATGTTCTTGGTTAATTTCGAGGCCATGGGAGAGAATGGCGATCCGGTGATCGTGACACGTTCCGAGTTTATGCGTCGTATGAAGGAGATGGCAGCCATGAATCCCGGCATGGGCTTCTATGGGGCGATGGGAGATCAATACACGTTAGTGGTGAATACCGATCATAAGCTGGTGAACGAGATTCTTGAGAACGAGAAAAAGGAGATGAATGGGAAACTGGAACCGATTAATTTCGAGATCAAGGAGACCGAAAAGAAGAAAGCCGAATTGGACGAGTTGAACAAGGGAAAGAAAGATGAGGAGATTCCTCAGGTGGATAAAGATCGGAAGAGTGAATATGACAAGACTATTTCTGATTTGAATAAGCAGAAAAACTCGTTACTGGAGGAATACGGGAAAGGTAACAAGATTGTAGGTCAGTTGATTGACCTGGCATTGCTGGCGAACGGGTTGCTAAAAGGCGAGGCGTTGAATAGATTTGTGAAACGAAGTGTAGAATTGATTAAATAAAAAATTAAGCCGGACATCTTGTCCGGCTTAATTTTTTCAAAAATAATCATTACTTTCGTTGGCAAATTTCGTATAAATAAAAAAATACAGGTTATGCAGATTATCTATACTTCCGGGAATTATAAAAAGACTGTAGTAAAATCGGTCGTGGCGATTGTTTTAGGTCTGGTACTCGTGTTGTGGCCGACCGAGGTGTTAAATTACACGGTGAAAATTATCGGGGCCGTGTTTTGTGTCACCGGAATCGTGTCTTTCTTGGTTTCATTGCGTGATCAAGAGGAACGCTCTGCTCGCGGCTTGACTTCTTTTAACGGCATCGGAAGTATTATTCTGGGTATCTTGTTGTGGTCGATGGCTGATTTCTTTACCAATATGCTGATGTATCTGTTGGGGTTTATACTGATCGTTGCGGGTATCGGGCAATTGGTAATGCTTACTTCGGCCCGGAAATTCGGACATATAGCCCCGTTGAGTTATTTGTTCCCGGTAATTATTTTGTTAGCTGGGGTGATTGTTTTCGCGAATCCGTTTTCGGCAAAAGAAGGAATTATCACGTTCTTCGGAGCTGTTACAATTTTCTACGGGATTACGGATTTGATAAATCATTATAAGGTTAATCAATTGCGTAAGGAGACTCACGAGGCCGAACAACAGCAGAGAATGGGTGGCGGTGAGATCGAGGATGCGGATTACGAGGAAATTGAATAAATCAGTGATTTACGATTTAGAGATTGGGTGATTTCGGATTTACGATTGATGGGGGATTTGTGTGCTTACGATAGTATGATTTAAGAAAAGATAAGATGGTGTATATTATTAACAAGGAGGATTCGATTTACAATCGTTTTTTGGCAGAACTTAGGGATAAAGAAATTCAAAAAGATCCGTTACGTTTCCGGCGGAATTTGGAACGTGTGGGTGAAGTGATGGCTTACGAGATCAGTAAGACTTTTCATTATTCTTCACATAAAGTACAAACACCCATAAATGAGGCTGATGTAAGGTTGGCAGACGAAGAAGTCGTGGTGGCATCCGTTTTGCGTGCCGGTTTGCCTTTTCATCAAGGGTTCTTGAATTATTTTGATCGTTCCGGAAGTGCTTTCATTTCAGCGAGAAGAAAATATAAGGAGAATCATATTGATTTTGGGATCCGGTTTGATTCTATTTACACGCCTAGTTTGGAAGGTAAACAGTTGTTATTGGTTGATCCTATGTTGGCAACAGGAGCTTCAATCGTGGTGGCTTACCACGAGTTGTTGAAGCAAGGTGGAAGACCGGTACACACGCATATCGCGGCTATCGTGTCAAGTCGCCAAGGCGTTGATAAAATAACCGAGGTGTTGAAGGATGAACCGGTGACATTGTGGACAGGTGCGTTGGACGAACATTTGACGGAAAGTTGCTATATAGACCCGGGAATCGGGGATGCGGGTGATCTGGCATTTGGGGAAAAGCTATGAAAGCTAAAAACTAGAAACTAAAGACTAAAAGTTTAGATAAAAATGTTATCTTTGACCGCATGGAAATGAACAAATATTTGATAGCAGCCTTGTATGTTGTTGCCGGATGCGTGGCAACCCTTCCCATTAACGTGCGTGGAGGGAACGTTTCGGTGGGAACAGACTGTTATCGTTTGTTGGTTTCTTCTACCGAGAAAGTAATCACGGTATCTGCAGAAAAGAGAGCCACGGATGATTTTAATTACGGGGATTTCTATAATCCAAATCGTGTGGAAACCGTGGATGCGGTAAAAGTCTATTATACTTACTCTTCTGTTATTTTGCCGGGCTGGAAAGTTCCGGAGATTGCTGCAAATCCCATACGAGCTCCGGGAAAAACAAGATGATTTCAAATCTGGTCGATTTCTTGATTTCTGATTTTAGATTAAGTGATTTCAATCGCAAGAAGCAGACACTTAATAATTACAAAATCATTCAATCGGAAATCACATAATTAGTTAGTTTTTTCAATTTTCAATTATAAAAGTATGGGATTTAACGATATATTAAAAAATCTTTTTGGTAATAAATCAGATCGGGATTTGAAAGTTTTATTACCGATTGCTTCTAAAATAAATGCTGAGTGGGAGAAAATAAAGGGCTTGAGTCATGACGATTTGAGAAAAGTTTCTGCTGATTTGAAAGCAAAGATTCATGCTCACGTGAAAGTGGAAGAAGATGAAATTGCATCTTTGAAAGCAAAGGTAGAAAACGAGAAGCCTTCTATCGAGGAACGTGAAGAGATTTATAACCGGATAGACAAGCTTGAGGAACAGATAGATAAAAAGATTGAAGACATTCTGAACGAGATATTACCCGTGGCCTTTGCCGTGATGAAGGATACGGCTAGACGTTTTAAAGAGAACAAGGAAATTGTGGTGAAAGCTACTGATTTTGACCGTGATCTTGCTGTAACGAAGGATTTCGTTGAGATAGACGGGGATGATGCCGTTTATTTCAATTCATGGATAGCCGGGGGAAACGAGGTGACTTGGGATATGGTTCACTACGATGTACAGTTGATCGGAGGTTCCGTGTTGCATCAAGGAAAAATCGCCGAAATGGCAACCGGTGAAGGTAAAACGTTGGTTGCCACGTTGCCCGTGTTCTTGAATGCGTTGACGGGACGAGGGGTACACGTGGTTACGGTCAATGATTATCTGGCAAAACGTGACTCCGAATGGATGGGTCCTCTTTATATGTTCCACGGGTTGTCGGTAGATTGTATCGACAAGACCGAACCGAATTCACCGGAAAGGCGGAAAGCTTACCAGGCCGATATTACTTTCGGTACGAATAACGAGTTCGGTTTCGATTATTTGAGAGATAACATGGCAATTCACCCGGAGGATTTGGTGCAACGAAAGCATAATTATGCTATCGTCGATGAGGTCGACTCCGTGTTGATTGATGACGCCCGTACCCCGTTGATTATATCCGGTCCGGTTCCAAAGGGAGATATCCAGATGTTTGACGAGTATAAGCCTCGTGTGGAGAAACTGGTACGCATGCAGCGGGATTTGGTTGCCCGGATTTTCACGGAAGCTAAGACTTTGTTGGCTAGTGGCGATCGGAAACAGGAGGAACAGGGGGCTATTTTGTTATTGAGAGCGTATAAGGGATTACCTAAATACAAGCCGTTAATCAAGTTCTTGAGTGAACAGGGAAATAAGGCGACGTTGGTAAAGACCGAAAATATTTATATGCAGGAGAATAACCGTCGTATGCCGGAGATCACGGATGAACTTTATTTTGTAATTGATGAGAAATTGAATTCTATCGATTTGACGGATAAAGGACATGACACGATTACGGCGGCGGGAGAAGATCCGAGTTTCTTTATTTTGCCGGATGTTGGTTCTGAATTGGCTGAAATTGACAAGATGAATCTGACGGAGGCTGAGAAGTTGGAGAAAAAGGATCAGATGGTGCAAAATTATGCGGCCAAATCCGAGCGAGTACACACGGTAAACCAGTTGTTAAAAGCTTACACGTTATTCGAGTTGGACGTTGAGTACGTGGTAATTGACAATAAGGTGAAGATCGTTGACGAGCAGACGGGGCGTATCATGGAAGGACGTCGTTATTCCGACGGTTTGCATCAAGCGATCGAGGCCAAGGAAAACGTGAAGGTGGAGGCAGCCACGCAGACATTTGCCACGATTACCTTGCAGAATTATTTCCGTATGTATCACAAGTTAGCCGGTATGACCGGTACGGCAGAGACGGAAGCGGGAGAGTTCTGGGATATCTATAAATTGGATGTTGTCGTGATCCCGACGAATAAACCGATTATTCGTAAAGACGCCAATGATTACGTTTACAAGACAAAACGCGAGAAATATAACGCCGTGATTGAAGAGATTACCCGGTTGGTCGGCGAGGGCCGTCCGGTGTTGGTGGGTACTACTTCAGTTGAGGTTTCCGAGTTGTTGAGTCGTATGTTGAAACTGCGTGGGATCAAGCATAACGTGTTGAATGCGAAGTTACATCAACGAGAGGCCGATATCGTGGCAGAGGCTGGTAAATCGCAAGTTGTTACGATTGCAACCAACATGGCCGGTCGTGGTACGGATATCAAGTTAAGCCCGGAAGTGCGTGAAGCAGGAGGTTTGGCTATTATCGGTACGGAACGTCATGATTCTCGTCGTGTAGACCGTCAGTTGAGAGGTCGTGCCGGACGTCAGGGAGACCCGGGATCTTCCCAGTTCTTCGTGTCGTTGGAGGATGATTTGATGCGTTTGTTCAGTTCAGAGAGAATTATCCGGGTTATGGACCGTTTGGGGCATGAAGAGGGAGACGTGATACAACATTCTATGATCACGAAATCTATCGAGCGGGCACAACGTAAGGTGGAAGAAAATAATTTCGGTATTCGTAAGCGTTTGTTGGAGTATGATGACGTGATGAATTCTCAACGTGAGGTTATTTACAAGAAGAGACGTCATGCTTTGTTAGGTGAACGTATCGGTGTGGATATCGCCAATAATATGTATGATGTTTGCGAAAACTTGGTGGAAGAACACAAGGAAGCTAATAACTTGGAGGCTTTCCGCTTGGATGTCTTGAAGTACCTGGCTGTTGATTTTGATATAAAAGAAGAAGAATTCCAAAAGAGTTCGGCTAACGATTTGACCGAGAAGTTGTACAAAGAGGTGCGGGAAAGTTTCAGTCGTAAGACGGAGTCGATTGCCAGACAGGCGTTCCCCGTGATCAAAAATGTTTTTGAACAGCGAGGAGATATGTTTAAGAATATCGTGGTTCCGTTTACAGACGGGAAGCGGGCATACAATGTCGTGACTAATTTGGAAAAGGCTTACAAAACAGAAGGAGAGGAGTTGATTCGTGCTTACGAGAAGTCGATTATGCTGGCTCATATTGATGATGCTTGGAAAGAGCATTTGCGTGAAATGGATGATTTGAAACAATCCGTGCAGAATGCGACTTACGAGCAGAAAGACCCGTTGTTGATCTATAAGTTTGAGTCTTTCAACTTGTTTAAGGTCATGGTGGATAAGATAAACAAGAGTGTGGTTTCGACGTTGATGAAGGGACAGATTCCTTTTGAAGCTCCCGAGGAGGTGAAACAGGCAGAAGAGAAACGTACGGATTTGAGCAAGATGCAGACGGGACGTAGTGACGCTCCTGTTGGTCAGACAAATCAGGCACCCCGTAAGACAGAACCCGTGAAGGTGGGACCCAAGGTCGGGCGTAACGATCCGTGTCCTTGCGGAAGTGGGAAGAAGTTTAAAAATTGCCACGGGAAAGAAGAATAGATTAGTTTTAGATTTTAGATTTTAAATCGTGTTTGACACGTGAGATTTGAAATCAAAATCTAAAGAACATAGTTGTAGGTTTTGAATTGTTGAAAGGCAATTTGAAATCTACAATTTAAAATTCAAAATTATGACGTTGGTTTCATTATTTATTAATTGGGATGTCAGCCCGGAGCTGATTAATCTGGGTGGTTTCTCGATTCGTTATTACGGGTTGTTGTTTGCTTTGGCTTTCGTGTGCGGGTATAAGGTTGAAGAGAAGATGTTCAAATCGGAAGGGTTGAGTCAGCAATGGCTGGATAAATTGTGGTTGTACGTGGCGGTGGCCACGGTGATCGGGGCCCGATTGGGACATTGTTTCTTTTATGACTGGGCTTATTATAGTGCCCACCCGTTTGAAATCATTCTGCCGGTTCGATTTGAACCGGAGTTTCGTTTCACCGGTTATCAAGGATTAGCGAGTCATGGGGCTGCTATTGGTATTATTGCCGGATTGTGGTATTATTCCAAGAAAGTAAGTAAGAAATCTATATTTTGGATTTTGGATAGAGCCGTTATTCCAATTGCTTTGGCTGGATTTTTTATTCGTATGGGGAATTTGATGAACTCGGAAATCGTGGGATTACCGACCGATTTACCTTGGGGATTCCGGTTTGTTCATTCTGGGATGCAAGACCCGATGACTCCCCGACATCCGGCTCAGTTGTACGAGGCCATTTGTTATTTGATTAGTTTTGCCGTTCTGATGCATTTGTATTGGAAAACGAAAGCAAAAGAACGTCAGGGATTTCTTTTCGGGATGTTTTTGATATTGATATTCACGGCTCGTTTCGTCATAGAATTCATGAAGGAGAATCAGGAAGCTTTCGAGAATTCCATGACATTGAACATGGGACAATGGTTGAGTATTCCGTTTGTGCTGGTGGGAATTTATATGGTTTGGAGAAGCAAGAAACAACGTCCATAAAGTCCATAAGGTCTGTGAACCCCTGCGGGGCGCTTTGTTTACGGCAACTTGTGTTGCCGATAACTTGCAACTTGCCAAAGGCAAATGTAACTTGCAACTTGTAACTCGCCGAAGGCGATCTCTTGTGCGGTTGGAATCTAAAATCTAAAAATCATTAAATCTAAGATTGGATATGGCTTATAATAGTGAATTCATGAAAGAGGCAATGCGGATTGCCGTGGAGAATGTGAAGAATGGTACGGGAGGGCCGTTTGGGGCGGTTGTAGTTCGAGACGGAGAGATTATCGCGACTTCCGGTAATACGGTTGTGCCGGATAATGATCCCACGGCTCACGCGGAGGTGAATGTGATTCGCAAGGCTTGCAAGCATTTGGATTCTTTCCAATTGAAAGGGTGTGAGATTTATTCCAGTTGTGAACCGTGTCCCATGTGTTTGGGGGCGATCTATTGGGCTCGGCCGGAAAGGGTATATTATGCTTGTACAAAAGATGATGCGGCTGCGGGAGGATTTGATGACTCTTATATCTATAAAGAAATCGCTTTGGATGGCCCCTTGCGTTTCATTCCTTTCGAAAATAAACGGGAAGAGGGGGCCGGAGAAGAATTTGCACTTTGGCAAATAACTAAAAACAAAGTAAAGTATTAAGAATAAATTTGAACGTAAAAAGAACGCTGTAGCCATTAGGTTGCAGCGTTTTTTTCGTGTGGAGAGTTGTCATTATCCTCTTTTTTTATTAACTTTGTAAAATTCAGATTTTTACTTCCTGTATAAATGTATCTGTCCCGCTTTCAGAGGGCCAATTTGTACTTGGTAATTGTTTGTCATTTTTTTATTTAATCTAAGATAAGGAGGAATGTGAAAGAGGTATTGAGTTTTTCGTATGTAGAATTAATCGGTTTGTTTGAGCGGGAATTCCCGAATGTGTTACAAGGGGCAAGGGTTAGTCGTGACTGGAGGGAGTTTGAGCGATTTTTGAAGGAGTACGTACGGCACTCTTTAACCGGTCATCCTTCCTCTTCGTTGATAAAGCGTTTTTTCAGGATATTCATGAATGAAGCCCGGTATATCCGGGATTTTTCCACGGGGGAGAAAATTCGCTATGAGCCTATCAAATGGTTGTGGTTGGCTTTGAGAGGAAATGAAGGTGATATACATTCTGATTTTTTGATTGATTGGTATTATTTATTCAAAAAATATCAGGCAGGGCGGGAAGTTCTTCCGGATCGGAAAAAGTGCAAGGAGTGGGGAGAGCGGTGGAAATCCGGTATGGATGATGGGGTCATTCATGAACGTCAGGAAAATAAAGAGCGAATATGTCGTTTGCTAATTTCTAAAATAGAGAAAAGAGATAAAATGAATACCCGCTATCGTTTTGACGCGGATATGAATGAAGGTCGCAAGGAGGAATTGATTCGAGAATGGTGGGGAGATTATAAATTTCATCTGGCTTTGGCGATTCGTGATCCGGATGAATTGAATATGTTCATGGGGAAAACCTTGTCGGCAGGGTTAATAGAACTTTTACACGAGGCGAAACAGAAAGGAATCCCGTTTTTCGTGACACCCTATTATCTTTCTTTATTGAGTGTTCGTCCGGGAGGATATGATGATTCCACGATCCGGAGTTACGTGATTTATTCGAGGGAGTTGGTAGAGCATTTCGGACAGATTCGGGCATGGGAGAAAGAAGATGTCGTAGAGCCGGGAAAACCGAATGCTGCCGGGTGGTTGTTGCCTAATGCTACGAATATTCATCGTCGTTACCCGGAAGTAGCTATTTTTATCCCGGATTCAATGGGGCGGGCTTGTGGGGGGCTGTGTGCTTTGTGCCAGCGGATGTATGATTTTCAAAAAGGACACCTTAATTTTAATCTGGAACGTTTGAAGCCGATAGAGGGGTGGGAGAGCAAGATGGAGCGTTTGATGATGTATTACGAGCACGATTCTCAATTGCGTGATATATTAATCACGGGGGGCGATGCGTTGATGAGTCAGAATCAAACGTTAGAGAAAATATTGGATGCGGTTTATCGTATGGCTGCGCGTAAACGTGAAGCTAATAAATATAGGGATAAAGGAGAAAAATATGCGGAGATTCAGCGGGTGAGACTAGGATCTCGTTTGTTGGCCTATTTACCTAGTCGTGTGAATGACGGGTTAATTGACGTGTTGAAAAGGTTCCGGGAAAAAGCCCGGCAAATAGGTATTCAACAATTTTTTATCCAGACGCATTTCGAATCACCTTTGGAGGTGACGGAAGAGGTGATTGATGCTGTTCGGCGTTTGTTGGCTGCCGGATGGATCATCACGAATCAGTTGGTGTTTACCGTCGCCTCTTCTCGTCGGGGACACACGGCAAGATTGCGGGAAGTGTTGAATCGAGTCGGGATTCTAACCTATTATACTTTTTCCGTGAAAGGGTTCGAGGAGAATTATGCATTGTTTGCCCCGAATAGTCGTTCCGAACAGGAGGTGAAAGAAGAAAAGGCATGCGGGCAAATGTCCGCGGAATTGGAAACAGAGGTTCTGAGTTTATTTGAGCATCCCGAAAGAGTAACTTCCGAATTACCGGGGATACTTGATAGATATCATCAACCTTTTTTGGCCACGGACCGGAACGTGATGAATTTGCCGGGTATCGGGAAAAGTATGACTTTCGTGACAGTCGGTTTGACTAAACAAGGAAAGCGAATTTTGCGATTTTCGTTGGATGTGGGGCGGCGACATAGTCCTTGGGTGGATCATGTAGGTGATATTTATATCGTGGAAAATAAATCCGTCGCGGCTTATTTGCGACAATTGCAGGAATTGGGCGAGGATGTAGAGGACTATATTTCTTTGTGGGATTATTCCGAAGGGCGTACGGAATCGCGCTTTGCTCTTTTCGAGTATCCGAAGCAAAAAACAGGAATGACGGGAGATTATACTAATTTGAGTATTGATTCTTAAAAATAATTGCGTATTTGTAAATTTTGGCCTATCTTGGCTGTTGTGTTAAAAAATACGTTTATGAAAAAGATCAATTTAGTCTCAATCGTAGTATTGTGTATTATTTTACTTGGCGGATGTGCCAGTGAACCTAATCAAGAGGTGAATATAATTCCTCAACCTCAGCAAGTAACAATGGCGGACGGTGGTTTTACGCTGTCCCCGAAAACCGTAATTAACGTGATAAAGGGGGCGGATGATCTGACTCCAGCTTGTACGTTTATGAGTACGTTGGTTGAAAAATCTTTCGGTCAACCCCTGTCTGTCGTGAATGGAGAGATGAAGCGGGATGCGATTAATATAGCTGTTGACCCGTCGATGAGAGCAGATGCTTATGATTTAACAGTAGGTAAAAAGGCCATTGATATCAAGGCCGGAAGTTCGAAAGCGGTATTTTATGCCATGCAGAGTTTACGGCAGATGATGCCCGTGGGAGTGGAGAAAGGGGAGAAAATGGATAAAATTCGTATCCAGAATGTACGGATTCAAGATGAACCCCGGTTGGCGTATCGCGGGACGATGTTGGATGTATGTCGTCATTTCTTCACGGTGGATGAGGTGAAGACTTTTATTGATATGCTGGCGTTGCATAAACTGAGCGTGTTCCATTGGCATTTGACGGATGATCAGGGATGGCGTATAGAGATTAAAAAGTACCCGAAGCTTACGGAAATAGGTAGTCAACGGAAACAGACGGTTATAGGTAAAAATACCGGGAAGTATGATGGAACGCCTTATGGACCCTATTTTTTCACGCAAGAGGAGATCAAGGATGTTATTCAATACGCTGCCGATCGGTATATCACGATTATTCCGGAGATAGAACTTCCCGGACATGCACTTGCGGCGTTGGCTTCTTATCCAGAGTTGGGTTGCACGGGTGGGCCTTACGAAGTTTGTCAGATGTGGGGAGTATTTCCCGAAGTATTCTGTCCCGGAAACGAGAAGACTTTTGAATTCTGGGAAGGAGTTTTGGAAGAGGTTGCAGAGTTGTTTCCCGGGGAGATTATTCATATCGGGGGCGATGAATGTCCTAGAGATGCCTGGAAAAAATGTAAGAAATGTCAGGCTCGGATGAAAAAAGAGAAATTAAAAGAAGAGGGGGATTTACAAAATTACGTGGTTCACCGGATCGAGGAGTTTATGAAAACAAAAGGGAAGAGAATTCTCGGTTGGGACGAGATTCTGGAAGGTGATGTTTCCAAAACTGCGATCGTGATGTCATGGAGAGGAAAGAAAGGTGGAATCGAGGGAGCGAAGAGAGGGAATGAGGTTGTGATGGTTCCGAATGATTATGCGTATTTTGATTATTATCAAGCTAAACCGGTGGAGAATGAACCTTTCGGTATCGGAGGATACGTACCCGTGGAGAAAGTATATAGCCTGGACCCGACGGAGGGATTGACTCCTGAAGAAGGGGAGAAAATTATCGGGGTTCAAGCTAATTTATGGGCGGAATATATAACGACTTTCAGTCATGCCCAATATATGCTGTTGCCGCGAATGGCTGCAATAGCCGAAGTCGGTTGGACCCCTGTGGCTAAAAAGGACTATGATAATTTTCTGAAGCGGGCAAAATTGATGACCCAACGTTACGAGGCTTTGGGGTATAATTTTGCAAAGCATATTTTGCAAGAAGCGAAAACAAATGAATAAAATAATAGGGGCACTTTTTATAGGTTGTAGCATCTGGGGTATGCTCGGATGCTCGACCGAAAAAAAGATTGAGCAAAAGACCGAGATTCGAACGGAATTGAGTTCCGGCTGGGAATTCAGTCAGCGGGATTCCGAGGTATGGCTTCCCGCGACTGTGCCGGGAACGGTTCATACCGATTTATTGGCGAATGGTAAAATCGAGGATCCGTTCTACCGGATGAACGAGTTACAGTTGCAATGGATCGATAAGAAGGATTGGGAATATCGTACGTTTTTTTCTGTTGATAAAGAGTTTTTGGAAAAGAAAAATCAACGCCTTACTTTTCATGGACTGGATACTTACGCTGATGTTTATCTGAATGGTAAATCAATCGGTGTTACCGATAATATGTTTCGTACCTGGGTGTTTGACGTTTCGGGCCAATTGAAAGCGGATAGTAACGAATTGCGTGTTGTCTTTGCTTCTCCTACCAGAAGAGGATTAGAGGAAATGGAACGTTACGGGTTAAGATTACCGGCGGATAATGACCAGAGTGAGCGAGGCGGTATGGGGAATAACCGGGTGAGCGTGTATACCCGTAAAGCGCCATATCACTATGGTTGGGACTGGGGTCCCCGTTTGGTGACGTCCGGAATCTGGCGTCCGGTTGTGCTAGAAGCGTGGAATAACGTGAAGGTGGAAGACGTGTTTATTCGTCAGCCTCAAGTTACACGGGAAGAAGCCCGATTGATCGCGGAGGTTTGTATAAATTCGGATAAGCGGCAGAACGTGGAGGTTGAAGTCGCGAGTGAAGGAAAGGTGCTGGTTCGGGAGAGCAAGGAATTGAAGGTCGGGAAAAACGAAATATCTATACCTTATAGCATTTTGAATCCGCGTTTGTGGTGGACTAACGGGTTGGGGAAACAGGAGTTATATGATTTTACCGTGCGGGTCGTGGCTGAAGATGACGTGATCGTGGAGAAAGGGGTTACTACCGGGTTGCGATCTTTAAAGTTGGTACGAGAGAAAGATCAATGGGGCGAATCGTTTGGTTTTGAATTGAATGGTGTTCCCGTGTTTGCCAAAGGTGCCAACGCTATCCCGAATGACGTGTTTTTACCTCGGGTTACCCGGGATAAATACGAGAAAATGGTGGCGGATGCGGCGAATGCCAATATGAATATGATCAGGATATGGGGTGGAGGGATATACGAGGATGATGCATTTTTCGAATTTTGTGATAAATATGGGATTATGGTATGGCAGGATTTTATGTTTGCCTGCGCGATGTATCCCGGTAATCCCGAATTTTTGGATAATGTTCGGGAAGAAGCGATCGACAACGTGGTACGCTTGCGGAATCACCCCAGCATAGCTTTGTGGTGCGGGAATAATGAAAACGCTTTGGCTTGGCGACACGGGTCTCCCGGCGGGTGGGGATGGAAAAATCAGTTCACGAAAGCAGAACAAGATACTGTTTTTAAAGCGTATTACGAGGTCTTCCACGAGATACTTCCTGGCGTGGTGGAGCAGTACACGGATGGGGATGATTACTGGCCTTCTTCACCGATGGCAGGGCCGGAACCTACCCAACACGGGTTGGACGGGACGACCTCGGGCGATCAGCATTACTGGGGCGTTTGGCATGGGTTCCGTCCCTTGGAAAGTTTTGATGAGGTGACGACTCGTTTTTGTAGTGAGTACGGTTTCCAGTCATTCCCGGAGATGAGCACGATTGAAACTTACGCTTCACCGGAAGATTATGATATAGAATCGGAAGTCATGAAATCGCACCAGAGAAGCTATATCGGCAACGGGCGTATTTTGGATTACATGAAGATGTATTATCGTGTTCCCGATGATTTTGAACAGTTCATCTATATGACACACGTGTTGCAGGGACTTTCGACCAAGATGGGAATAGAAGCTCATCGTCGGAATACGCCTTATTGCATGGGATCATTGATTTGGCAGATAAATGATTGTTGGCCGGTTGCCAGTTGGTCCACGACGGATTATTATCACAAGTGGAAAGCGGCTCATTACGTGATGCGTGATTGTTTCAAGGAAGTGATCGTTGCACCGAAATGGAATGGCGATACGTTGGCGATTTATGGCGTGAATAATGGATTAGATTCGACTAGAGCGATGTTGAGCATAGAGGTCGTGAATTTTGCGGGAAGGCTTTGTCTTTCATATCATAAAGGGGTCAAGCTTGCCCCGAACACCTCTGCTGTTTTATTTCAATTGGAGAGGGATACGTTGCTTGCCGAAGCCTCTGCACGGAATACGATGGTCGTGGTGCGATTGCAAGATGGCTACGAGATATTGGATGAGAAGAATGTTTATTTCGAGTATCATAAAGATTTGGATTTGTCCGATCCCAGACTTTCTATCGAGGCTATCGAGGAGAAGGGTGAGAAATTTATCTTGGTTTCCACGGGTAGATTAGTATGTAACGTGATGTTTTATTTACCGGGAGTACCCGCTTTTTTCTCCGATAATTATTGTGATATACTTCCGGGAAGGGAGTATAAAATTAAGGTCGATACGGATTTATCCCCGGCTGAGATAGAGAAGCGAATAAAGATTCGTTATGTACACTAGGTCGCCTTGGCGAGTCACAAGTTCTTCCTCGTGCAGGAGGGAATGGAGGAGGGGGGAGCTGCCCCTTCTTCCATAACAGTAGATCTGTTTGTCCTATGGAATTTTGCGGGTTTTGTCACGAAATGTCATACATTACCCGTCATGAATCTTGTTCGTGAATCTCTATTTTTGTGTAAAAGGAATTCAGATAAGAGAGCGAGGGGGAAATACCCTTAACTAAATACCTTCACCAAAGAATCCGGGAGGAGTTCCCCCTTCCGGGCGGTTTCTTCCTTCACTCTTTTTGCCGAGCGTGTTGAAGCGATATGAAATTGTCAGCATGTAGTAATTCCGGTTATTCGTACTGTATCGGGTTTGAGTGTAAAGGTCATGAATGCTGTAATTTAACAGGTTCCTTTGGCGTAAAATGTCCATGGCTTTAAATCTTACCTGCAGTTGTTTTCTTTTCAAGAATTTCTTACCGATTTCCAGGTTTAAATTACTATTCGATTGATTGACGTTTCCTCCTTTTTTACTTAACGTGTAAGTGTAAGAGTAATCCCCGGCAAGTATGAATTCTTTCCAGAATACCCACTTGGCATTTGCATTCACGGATTGCGTGAACGAATTGGAACCTCCTGTCGTCGTACTGGTAGAACTGGAATAAGAAGTTCGAGAGGAAATATTGTAATCCAGATTCTCGGATATGTTACTGTTTATTCCGAGGTTGAAAGTCGCGTTGTGCGAATTCGTGAAATTCTTTATGTTATCGTAGATTGAAGGTGTATGCGAGTAACTGTACGATATTGATGGGTTTAGCCTTAACTTTAACGATTTGATACCGAATGAATAGTTTACGTTTGTTGAAATACTCCATTGGCCATTCAAGTTGACCGGCATGGTGAGGCGTGCCCCACGCAGAACTTCATACCCGTTAATGATCGTGTCATTGTTGATGAACTGGGTGGCTGACGCGATGTTATTGAAAGAATTATTAAAGTTGACACTCGCATGTAAGAAGCTGAATTTTTCTTCGGATATAAGTGAACTGCTGAACGACATGGAAGCTGATTGAGAGAATGTTTTCTTCAAGTCAGGATTTCCTTTTGACACGCTTAACTGATCGCGAACGTCAAGAATGTCTTGTAGTTGATCGGCACTAGGGGAGGTCGTGTTTCCGCTATAATTGAGGTTCAGGTTACTTCTCTTGGATAGCGTGTAACTGAAATTCATCCGGGGAGAAAGATTCAGGTAATTATTTTTCACGACCGAGTCCGGAGAATTCAAGTATTCATACCTGTTTTCTTCTTTGGATAGATTGATTGATCCCCCCACACCCAAGGAGATTTTCTCTTTGTAATATCCATAGTTAATACCGAGATTATTGGCCATTCTCATGGTACTGGTTTTGTTGGTCAACGCGGTATCAATACCAATAAGTTCCGTGAAAAGAGCATCTTTGTATGACATGCTTTCTTTGTCCGATTCATTTTTATTATAACTAAATGAATAGTTGAATGACAAACGAGCGCTTTCGGTTAAAGGTTCCGAGTATGATGCCGAGGCCGTGTAAGAATTTGAAACACTTTTCGTGGTGTTAATAAGGTTGCGTAGCGTGTCTTTTTTGTTGATGATGCTACTATCTTGTTGAATACTATTGCCTTTGTTGTCGTTCACGTTGAGATTCCCGTTTAAGGTAAACGTACGTCCCGTTTTTTGGAAGGCATGCATCCACGAGAAGTTCCCCCCGAACGAGTGGCTTTCGTTATGATTTTGATTTTTCGAGTTCGTGATATTCAAGGTGTCATTATCCTGAATACTGCTATTCATGTTTATAGATCGACTATCCGATTTGCTGAAAGAGAAAGAGGGGGTGAAGTAAAACCTGTTTTTCTCGTTCATGGAGTAATTGAATCGGGTGTTCACGTTGTGGTTTGAACTTTCTGACCACGAATGGCTTTCCGAATCGTATATTTTGCTTTGGTAGCTTTCTGAAGGAAAATATTCCTGTTTGCTGGAACTGGCAGAATAGGATTCGCTGCCGCTTCCGTTATAACTACCACCGATATCAGTACCCTTTTTGAACGTGTTGGAGAAGTCGGCCGAGAAGCTTTTTCCCCTGTTGTTTCCTCCTTTCCCGTGATATTGTGCGTTGGGTAGGTCGGAGCCTTGATTCGTGTTACGTAAACTTCCCCGTATGGAGAATTTTTGTTTTCGATTGAACGCGTTGGCCGAGGCGTCAAGGTTGTAATTATTGTCTTTAAACGAATCTTCTGGATCTTCTGATACCCCGTATCCTAAACCTGCTTTTCCGAATATTTTTAAAAGATTCGGGTTTTTAGTTTCTATATTCAAGGAACGAAATCTTTTCCCGTCATCATATCCCGAGAAATCGGCTTCTTCGCTCTTCCCGTCGAACATTTTAATTTTGGCGACAAGGTTTGCCGGAAGAGTTTGTAAGGCAGCCATGGGATTGCTAAGGAAGTATTCGGTACCATCGATATAAATCTTTTTCACTTCCTCGCCGTTGGCCATTAGTTTCCCATCAATAATTTGAAATCCGGGAAGCTTTTTTAATAGGTCTTCCAATTCCGCGTCTTCAGGCACTTTTACGGCATTTGCATTGTATTCGGTCGTGTCCCCTTTTTGAATGATTAGCGGGGGTTTTGCCGTGATCACGACTTCTTCCAGCACTTCGGGAAGTAACCTGATGATCCCCACGTTGGTATCCGCCTTTACGAGATATCTTTGGGTCGTGGGATTGTACCCGACGAAAGAAGCCGTGATAATGGTTTCTCCCGGGAGTAAATCTTTTAGCGTGAATTCTCCCATGGCGTTGGTTACCGTGGTTGGTTTCTTGTCGGCACCCACGTAAATGTGTGCTCCCGGTAATGTCTCGTCATCCGTTTCGCCGGCCACGACTCCTTTGAGAGTATATTTTGTCACTTTCTTCTCTTGTGATTGTACCGATTCTTTCCCGGTAGTATCTTTCTTTTGTATCTGAGCGGACAACATGGTCGGTGTTGCTAAAATGAATAAAAGAAGGATTATTTTATAAGTATGAAGCTGCATATAGTTGTTGTTGTGATTTAAACAAAAATAGACATATAATATGGACAGGCCATAATAAAAAAGAGGTTTATGATTTCTTTAAATACTCTTTTAACAAAATATTTAGAAGTCTGTTAGAAAGTGATACAAGCGTGGATTCCAGGGCGCTTTTGGATGACGGTGGGAGAGAGTGTAACGCGTGTTCGCCCGTAAGGTTTCGTGAAAATATAAGATCCCCCGATACCGATTGCCGCACCACATAGAATATCCCACCAATCGTGTTTGTCGCTATACACTCGTCCCCAGGCAACGTAACTGGACAGAAGATAAGCGGGGATTCCGTATTTCCAACCATACCGGCGTTGTAGAAAAGAAGCTCCCACAAAAGTTACGGTTGCATGTCCGGAAGGGAAAGCGTGATGATCACTTCCATCAGGGCGTTTTTTGCGGATGGTGTGCTTTAATATATAACTTGTGCCTACAGCGGTAACTGCCGAGAACACGAGTTGTTTGGTTCCTTGGTAGTCTTTTTTTAATAGAGTCGTGGCTAGACAGATGACTGGTGTCGCGTAGTATAAAACATCCCCGGAAGTTTCAATAGCCTTTTTTTGAGCGAAAACGTTCATGGTGGAGGCTAAGAATAGAAGTAAAAATGACGAGTGTAATGTAATATGTGGAAATTTTGTTGCCGCGACTCCTCTTTTCATCTTATTGATTATTAAAATGTAGCCGCGAAGGTATAAAAAATGTGTGATTAAAGGAGGAAAAAAAATGATTTATCATTTTCAAATTACAAAAATAGTTGTACATTTGCACCCGTTATCGCCAATTTAGCTCAGCTGGTAGAGCAACGCATTCGTAATGCGTAGGTCTGGGGTTCGAGTCCCCAAATTGGCTCCACAGAAAATCAGTCAGTTAACTAATAAAAGAGGCTATTTCAACACGGTATAGCCTCTTTTTTCGTTTAAAAAAGCAGGCTTTTTTGTACTTTTATGAGGCAATGTTTTACGATTGTTTTACGAAAAATCATTACAAAATGCCTACTTACTCAATAAGCGTATTAAAGCATCAGCAAAGGGCGGATGAAAAATATCCGGTTTCGATACGAGTTACTCATGATCGAAAATCCTCATATTTGAAAACGGACTATTATGTCGTAACTCAACAATTAAATAAAAATTTTGAGGTAAAAGATAAAGTACTTTTGAAATTACTACTAGAGAAAATAGAAGATTATGAGGATATCGTTGTCAAGGGGCTAGGGAATGATGTCGTTAATTATTCTGCAAAAGATATTGTTGAATTCATAAAGAAAAAACAAAAAGAGGTAAGTTGTATTGATTTTATTTCTTTCGCAAGGAAACATGTTGATAAATTATTTAGAGAAGGAAGGGATAAGAGAGCGAAACATATTCAAACAACGATTAATGCTCTTGTTGACTTTTCCGGTGTGGAGTTAAATATAGCAAAGGTTACGTCTAATTTTTTGAAGAGATTTGAAGAGTTTTTGCGGTCAGAAAGGACGATCGTGAGAGTTAATCAATTTGGGCGCAACGTGACAACTAAGAGAAAGCCGTTAACTGATACGGGAGTTCACGATTACATGGCTGATATTCGAGCAGTGTTTAACGAGTCTATCGATTTTTATAATGATGATGAACTTGGTGATCCTGTTATAAAGCATTACCCGTTCAGGAAATTTGAAATGGTGAAGCCTAATCCTCCCAAAAAACGAAATATTTACTTGGAGAATATTCGTAAAATCATGAACCTTGAAAATGGTTTGAAGCGTCACGACCTCGCTAGAGACGTTTTTATGCTCTCGTTCTTTTTAGTGGGTATAAATACTGTCGATATGTTCAAGGTTCCTTATTCAAGCCGTAAAAAAGGACGAATAATTTACCAAAGAAGTAAAACAAAGGATAGGAGGGAGGATAACGCAGAAATCTCGATAAAAATAGAGCCGGAAGTGGAGAGATTAATGAAAAAATATGTTGATCCGGATAAGGTCCGATTATTTTCATTCTATAAATTGTACAGTGACAGTTCGGCTTTCAATAATGCCGTAAATAAAGGTTTTAAGCGAGTTTTACAGGAAGTTAATGAAAATATGGAAATTCCAATGTAATTGCCCCCTAGAATCCAACTTAAATTGCCCCCTGTAAATTTTTCCCAGAAACGGCTAAATTATCTCGTTGTACGCGCGCATAAAATTCTACCGGTATGCCATTA
>ENA-UEPH01000900-UEPH01000900.1-human-gut-metagenome-genome-assembly--contig:-NODE-900-length-32235-cov-5.264600_pt1 | contig 32235 bp, 34 predicted proteins | sample MGYA00242891_ERZ507898 | MGnify/ENA primary metagenome ERZ507898 (study PRJEB26167, sample SAMN06115411) | human gut metagenome | host: Homo sapiens | place: China:Guizhou | collected 2014-10-15...
GTATATTTTTTTGTCCTGAGAATCAAATACTCGCATTTTTCAAATACACGTTACATTTATTTACGAAAACGGAGAAATGACGATTATTAAACGTTCATTTAATGATCATAATGTGGTAAGATTAGAATCGTCATTTACTGATATATTAAAGTCCGCCTCAATCATGGTTGCAAATCTGTTTGGGAAGACACATGTTCATATTCCGGCATCGTCAACACGGTGCCGGGAACATGTTCATAAACCTAACATTATCCTTCGAAATCAGGGATTTCTGGCAAACCCCGAAACTGGTTCGTCCCGGAAATCTCCCCGCAATAATGCTCACATCCATTGGTAATAGCCACGAAACGGGCCGAAATTGAAAGATTATACTGGAAAGCCTGATCAAAAACGACTTGGGAAAGAGACACGGAAGGCGCTTTACACTCCACAATCAAATAAGGTGTCGCCTGCCGGTCGTAACACACGATATCAAAACGCCGCTTCATCCCGCACACCTGAATTTCTTTTTCAACAGCGATTAATTGCGCCGGGTATCCTTTACGCTCAATCAAAAAATGAATAAAATGCTGCCTTACCCACTCCTCCGGGGTCAACACGACATATCTTTTCCGGATTGAATCAAAAATCCAGACCTGACCGTTCTGTTTCTTTACTTTATATTCGAAAGGAGGAAGATTCAGACTTTTCACGCTATACCTTTTTATTATTTCTTATTTTCAACAAACAACTATCACCGTAACTCAAGAAACGGAAATCATGGGCCAACGCATAATCATACACCTTGTGCCAATCCTCCCCAATAGCGGCCGCCACCAAAAGCAATAACGTGCTCTGGGGTTGATGAAAATTGGTAAACATGGCGGTGATTACCCGATACGTGTATCCGGGCACGATGATAATCGTAGTTTCAGCCTTCAACAACTCGGCCTCTCGTTCATCAAACCAAGCCAACAAAGCGGCCATAGACTCTTTCAAAGTATAGTCAGCAGGTAACGAATAAGCCTCCCATTGTCTCAACGAATTGAAATCCTCATCCCCTAATATCCGTTTTATCCCCATCCAGTACAGACTTTCCAGAGAACGAACCGAAGTCGTTCCCACGGCAATAACATTTTCCGGGTGAGCGTACAAATGCTCGACAACTTCCCGTCTCACGGAAATATGTTCCGTGTGCATATCGTGTTCCCCGATCGTCTCGCTCTTCACGGGCCGGAATGTCCCGGCACCCACGTGCAAAGTCAATTCTTCGATAGCGACACCCTTTTCACGCAAAGCCCGCAACACCGGAAGACTAAAATGCAACCCGGCAGTAGGAGCCGCTACCGATCCCTCGTTTTTCGAGTAAACCGTCTGATAGCGAATCTTGTCGTTTTCTTCCGACTCTCGGTTCAAGTAAGGAGGAATAGGTATCCGCCCACAACACTCCAATACCTCACTGAAACTTATCGGAGCATCCCAGGTAAACTCCACGATCACATCATTCTCTTCCCTATATTTTTGCGTGGCAGCCAGCCGATACTCTTGTCCCTCGAAATGATAATGACAATAGATCGTTCCCTCTTTCCATTTCTTCAGGTTCCCGACCATGCATTTCCACTCGCATCTACCGTAAGCGGCGAAATTTTGCACGTAATCAGACGGTTGATAAGGCTCCAGGCAAAAAACCTCGATCATGGCCCCCGTGATCTTCTGAAACAAAATCCGGGCATAAATCACTTTCGTGTTATTGAATACTAACATCTTGTCGGATTCGAGTATTCCCGGCACCTCGTAAAAATGTTTCTCATCAATCTTTCCGTTATCATAAATCAACAATTTCGAGGCCTCCCGTTGCTCCAAGGGAAACTTTGCGATCCGTTCATCCGGCAGATCGTACGTGTAATCTTCTATCCTGATTCCTTTTAAATCCTCAATCATCCCGCGAGAATTTTCAACCGGTATTTTCTTTGTCATTCGGTAATAATATCTTACTTTTAAGGCTGCAAAAGTAATGATAAATAACGAAAAAGTCGGGTACATGAAAACGAAAAAAGATATTGTTGAAGACTGGCTCCCCCGCTACACGGGACGGGCATTGGAAGATTTTTCAAAGCATATCCTACTGACAAATTTCGACTACTACCTGGAGTTGTTCGCCGAAAAGTACAACGCCCCCATCATCGGAGAAGATAAAAACATGCCCAACGTTTCATTCGGCGGGATCACAATGATCAATTTCGGGATGGGTAGCGCAAATGCTGCTACGATCCTCGATCTACTTTCCGCCATTGAACCGGAAGCCGTTCTGTTCGTCGGGAAATGTGGGGGACTAAAAGCCAAGCATCACGTGGGTGAATACATTCTTCCGATTGCCGCCATAAAAGGAGAAGGCACTTCCAACGACTATGTGCCCAAAGAAGTTCCCTCACTACCGGCTTTCAGTATCCAGAAAGCTTGTTCAAAAGCGATCACGAACAAGGGAAGGCAATATTACACGGGAGTTGTCTACACCACGAATAGGCGGGTATGGGAATTTGACGAGAATTTTAAGGAATACCTGGTAAGGACCAGGGCTCTAGCCGTTGACATGGAAACGGCCACGATCTTCACCGTGGGATTTGCCAATCGTATCCCGACAGGAGCTTTGCTGTTGATATCAGACCGCCCCATGATCTCGGACGGCATCAAGACCTCGGCCTCGGATAAGATCGTTACTCAAAATTTTGTCCGTGAACATCTTGACATTGCCATAGAGACCATGCAAGATATCACTGATAAAAATTATTCGATGCGGCATCTTATTTTTTAAATATTATGTCGTATTTTCGTTGGCTAAATAAAAAAATATGCTCAAGGGACTATTTTACATGTTTTTAGGGATCGTTTTGATCTGTTCATGCGAGAGCAAGCAAAAGAAACAAATCGAACAGCAAACACCCGCCCCGACCAGCGTGAACGACTCAAACGTTTTCGCCAAATTCGAAGCCGAGGAAAAATCTTTCAATTTCGGTGATATGCAAGAGGGTGAGATCGTTGTTCACACGTTTCATTTCAAGAACACGGGCAAGAAAAGCCTCGTGATTCTTAACGTGGAATCAAGCTGTGGCTGCACGATTCCCAAGTATGACAAGAAACCGATTCCACCCGGAGGAGAAGGAAAAATAGAGGTTGAATTTAACTCTTCGGGCAGATTTGGCAAACAATACAAAGTAATTAATATCTTTGCAAACATTCCTGAGAAGGTTGTTGAACTTAAGATAATCGCAAATATCAAGAATAAATAAAAAAGTAAATTATGAACACAATTTTCATGTTGACACTACAACAAACCGCTACACAAGGTAACGCATTCATGCAATTCTTACCCCTTATTCTTATCGTTGTCGTATTCTGGTTCTTTATGATCAGACCACAAATGAAGAGACAAAAAGAATTGAAAAAGTACCGGGAAGAATTGAAAAAAGGTGATAAGGTGATGACAACCGGAGGTATTTTCGGTAAAATTGTCGAGATCAACGATTTCACTGTTATCATCGAGGTAGAAAGTCAAGCCAGATTAAAAGTAAGCAAGGAAGCCATCGTGAAAGACATGACAGACGTTCCGGCTAGCAAATAAATTAGTTGCAGGTTACAGGTTGCAAGTTACTAGTTCGCTTATCCTGTAACTTGTAATTTGTAACCTGTAACTTGTAACATTTTTATCGTATGCGTGGTTTTATCGGCAAGATATTAGGTTATTTCGGTGCATCTCATGAATTGCACATCAAACGTAATGTGGTCACATACGGGGTATGTGTTATCATTGCAACCATATTGTGGTTTCTGAATGCTTTGAACAAAGAATACACGACCGAAATCACTTACCCGGTAAAATACACGGACTTTCCCAAGGGAAAACTACTCGTTTCTGAGCCCCCGAAAGAAATGACGCTGACAATAAAAGCCCACGGATTTGCCTTGCTTCGTTACAGTATTAGCACATCTTTTTTACCCATAGTACTCAATGTCAACTCGTTGATTGACAAAAAAGACTTATTGGAATATAACGTGATCACATCCGAATTAAAAGATCGTATCGGGGCGCAACTCAACTCGGATATCCAGTTATCAACGATTAAACCGGAAGTTATCACGTTTAAATTCTCCCGGTTCGAAAGTAAAAAAGTCCCGGTAATCCCACAGGTTGACTACACGTTGAAACGGCAATATATGTTGAAAAACGATATTTCCGTCACACCGGATAGCGTGGAAATCAGCGGTCCGGCATCTATTCTTGACACATTGAAGGCCGTGTACACCACCCCGATCAAATTAAAAGATTTATCCAAAGATGTGACTAAAACGGTTTCCTTCGAAGAAATATTCGGGACACAATTCGATGAAAGTGACGCCAAAGTTAAGATCGAAGTGGAACGATTCACAGAATCGAAGAAAACGGTACCTCTCGTCATCAAGAACTTACCGGATTCACTTTTGATCCGCTTATTCCCTCATTCCATTGATGTCACTTTTGACGTGGGATTGAGTCGTTACGAGGTAGTTTCCGATACAAGTTTTTCTTTCTCCGTGGATTATGAGCAAATCAAAGATAACCCGGCCTCTCTGAAAATCATGTTGGACAAACAACCCAGTCATATCAAGGATCTCATATTCACTCCTGAAACAGTTGAATATCTCATCGAAAAGAAAAAATAATTCCATGCTAAAAATCGGATTGACAGGGGGTATAGGAAGTGGAAAATCCACGATTGCCCAAATCATCGAAACATTGGGTTATCCCGTATACATCAGTGATTTGAGAGCCTCGGAATTGATCAACCAGCATGAAGAGATCAGAACACGATTAACCGTACTATTCGGGAATAACATTTATCTATCCAACGGATTACTCGATAAAAAACGCTTGGCAACGATCATCTTCAATGACAAAGAAGCAATCAAACAGGTAAATGGAATTGTTCACCCGATCGTGACCCGTGATTTCACGGCATGGTGCGCCGCACAACAAGCCCCGTTGGTATTCTTTGAATCCGCTATCCTGTTCGAGGCAAAACTGGAACACCTTTTTGATGCGATCATTTTGATTTCAACGAATATGGAAACCCGAATCCAAAGGGTCATGTCAAGAGATATCGTCTGTCGAGAAAAAGTGATTGAACGCATCAATAATCAAATGTCCGACGAAATAAAACAATCGAAATCGAATTTCGTAATTTACAATAACGATGATGACAAAGTGGTAAAACAAATACTTTCAATCATTCGGCAATTAAACAACACACATTCAAAACAAGTATAAAATATGGCAAAATACGGAAAATGGATAGGCGCAGGTTTAGGTTTTGTCATGGGAGGTCCCATCGGTGCCCTGTTCGGTTTTTTTATCGGTTCCACGTTCGACTCTACAACGGTTATTACATCCCAGCAAATGAACGATCCGGGATCCCGTCCCACGGGGAGAGGTGATTTCTTGCTAAGCCTCGTGGTTCTGGCCACCGCTCTCATGAAAGCCGACGGGAAAGTTACCCGCAACGAACTGGATTTCGTGAAAAAGTTCTTCCGGGATAACTTCGGACCGGAAGGCGAACGGGAAGCTTTAGCCATCGTCAAAGATTTACTGAATAAAGAAATAGAAGTGGATCAGGTGTGTAACCAGATTCGCATGAACATGAACGTGTATTCCCGTACGCAACTGTTGTACTTCTTGTTCGGACTTGCAAAAGCTGACGGCACGGTATGTAAACTCGAAATTTCCTTACTCGACCGGATTTCCAACTTGCTGGGTATCGACACGACAACTTACCAGTCTATAAAAGCCATGTATTACGACGATCTGGAATCCGCTTACAGCGTTCTGGGCATCAGTTCATCAGCAACAGATGACGAGATAAAAAAAGCCTATCGGAAAATGGCGATTGAAAACCACCCCGACAAAGTAGGTTACATGGGCGAGGACATCCGGAAAGCTGCCGAAAAGAAATTCATGGCCATCAACGAGGCTTACGAGAAAATCAAGAAACAACGGGGAATAGGATAAAAGCGTTTTGACACTCTTACCTAGTTTATAAAGTCCATAAAGTCGAGCTTGTGGCTCTTAAAGTTTATAATCTTTATAAACCTATAGACTTTCGACTAAACTATTCGGTGATAATGACACACTAGAAGCTTTCCCGATTCATCATGAAGATGCATCCCGTTATCCAAACAGTAACGGAACATGGAACACTCGCACAAACGCCCTGACGGGCCCATATCCGATCCCGAAAGAGTTTAAAACGTTCATTCCATACTTGCATAAAATCATCCCGATAGATATTCCCCTGATCGTAATTCGCCCGAATACTAGGACAACCGGAAATCGTCCCGTCCACACGAATGGAAAAATCAAGGCCACAATAACAGCAATTCGCCCGCTCCACTCGTAAAACCGATGACGACGAGAAAGCCGGGAAGAAATTTCAATCCATCCGGTATCATCCAAGTTGTATTCAAAATCGTACAACCGCTCACGAAATATCTTTTCTATCCGGTTCTCCTTATCCATATGAATACATTCTTTTAATTATCTCTTGTAATCTTTGTCGTGCCCTCGCATATTGCGAACGGGAAGTTCCTTCCGTAATATGAAGCATCTCTCCGATTTCTTTGTGAGAGAAACCCTCGATCGCGAATAGATTGAATATCGTACGAAACCCCTCCGGTAGCTGTTGAATAATCTGTAATAACTCCATACTCGTCAATTTCTCCAACACGGAAGGCGTCATAGCCTCTTTCTCCACCTCAACATCCGCTACCGAAGAAAAAAAACTTGTCCTGACGAATCTTCTCCAAAGCACAATTAATAAATATCTTACGCATCCATCCTTCAAAACTTCCCACAGCCGTATATTCATCCAAACGGGTAAAAATCTTTATAAAACCATCCTGCAACAAATCCTTCGCCGCGTCCGGATTTCCGGCATAACGCACACACCCCCATCATTTTGGGTGCGAAATATTTATATAGAGCCTCTTGCGCTTTGGGATTGTTTTTCCGACACTCCCGAATTACCCACGCTCCGTCTAACATTCTCCTGTTTAAATTATCCTTTCTCTAGCAAGATGCAATTTTTATCCAAAACGTTGCATACAAAACTGAAATATTTTACTATAAAACGATATCTAAAATTTTTAAAGGATTTTCTCGTATTAAATATCCCTTTTGTTTTAGGTTTTAAAATTGATTCGTATTTTTGCCGATCAATTACAAAACACAAAAAGAAAGCAATATGTTGAAAGAAATTTTATCTATATCAGGAAAACCGGGATTGTACAAATTAATCAGCAATACGGCAAATGCCTTAATCGTAGAATCATTGCTTGATGGGAAACGTTTTCCCGCTTACTCGAATGCCAAAATTATTGCCCTCGAAGATATTTCTATTTACACGGAAGATGAAGATATGCCTTTAAAAACCGTTTTCAAACGCATTTTCGATAAAGAAGAGGGGAAACCGGCAATCAATCATAAAGAATCAGCAGCCGTTATCACGAATTATATCGAATCTGTTGTTCCCGAATATGATGCAGACCGGGTTTACGTGTCCGATATGCGAAAAATGATCCAATGGTACAATTTATTATTGGAGAAAAATCTTTTAAACTTCGACGAGCCGGAAGAAGAAAAGAAAGAAGAAACGACAGAAGAAAAATAACAACCTAGAGTGTAGCAAAAGTTTGGAAGACTTTTGCTACATCTCCTCTCTATATGGCAAACGATTATTTCCAATTCAAAAAGTTCACGATCCGACAGGATAAATGTGCTATGAAAGTCGGCACAGACGGTGTACTTTTGGGAGCATGGGCCAATTTAGATCATGCGAAACGTTTGCTTGACATTGGTACCGGTACGGGACTTATCGCGATCATGGCCGCACAACGGAACTCTGAATTACTCGCCGATGCGATAGAAATAGACCCGACCGCTTTCGGGCAAGCCTTAGAAAACGTCAATAACACCCCGTGGCAAGAACGAATTCAATTATTTCAAGGACAAGTACAGACATTTACACCTGAATATCAATACGATGTAATCGTTTGTAATCCTCCTTTCTTTATCAATTCGACCAAGACTCCGGAACGAAACCGGACATTAGCCCGACATTGCGAAACTCTTTCTCACGCGGATATACTCCAAGTCTGTGATCATTTACTCGATCCCGAAGGCAAACTTTGCGTCATATTACCCATCATTGAAGCTGATCATTTTATAGAATTGGCCTTAACAAAAAAATGGTTTATTAACAAATTAACAAACGTTTGTCCCACCCCGACGAAGCCCCCCAAACGAAAACTGATTGAACTTTCGAAAGCTGAAGACACCCATGTAGAAGATAGTATAATCATTGAAATAGAACGACATATATACCACGACACGTATATAGAACTAACGAAAGATTTCTATTTGAAACTCTAATTCCCCAAAGTTTAATTTATTTTATTTCATTTGCCGGATTTAAATCTATATACAGAAAAGATTAACGATCTATTAACTATTAAATCCTGAAAGACCCCCTATCTTTGTAATGTAGAAAACAGATAGAAGACACAGTTTTTTTTCATAAGTTTGTATGTTTAGGTTAGTAGTTAGTAATTAAATAAGAGACCGCCCCATCGGTCTCTTATTTTTTTTTATTACTTTTAACCACGCATTAGGTTGCAATTGTTTTGTTGTCAAATTTATATATTATTATGCAAACATCAGTCTCACTAGGCATTGATATTGGTGGTACCAATATCGCTTTCGGTATTATTGACAAAAATGGTAACTGTCTGGCAAGTGGGACTTTACCCACAATAGCATACAACACTCCGCCGGACTTTGTCCGAGCTTTGCACCAAGAAGTCCAAAAGGAATTATCCAAACTTGATGTAGAGTTGGTAGGTATAGGCGTTGGTGCCCCCAATGGGAATTATTTCAACGGTACAATTGAAAATGCGGCTAACCTAGCTTGGAAAGGGACCATTCCCATGGTCGAACTTCTCGTCAAGCAATTTAACGTTCCCTCTTTTATAACCAACGATGCGAAAGCTGCCGCTATCGGTGAAATGGTTTACGGCGGTGCAAAAGGGATGAAAGATTTCGTTATCATCACGTTAGGAACCGGACTTGGAAGCGGCATCGTTGTTAACGGGAAATTAGTTTACGGCCATGATGGCCTGGCGGGAGAAGTCGGTCACACACTCGTTTGCGGTGGAGACAGGTACTGCAATTGCGGGCGCAGAGGTTGTCTGGAAACCTACGCTTCGGCTACCGGAATAAAACGGACAGCCTGCGAATTACTAGCCTTGGAAAATACACCCAGCGCATTAAGAGATATTCCTTACTCGGAAATTACAGCTAAAAAAGTATACGATGCCGCCCAGAAAGGAGATCCCATCGCGTTGGAAGCTTTCCGGATCACGGGAGAACAACTAGGCAAAGCGCTTGCCAACCTGGTTGCAATCATTAGTCCGGAAGCCATATTCCTTCAAGGGGGAGTTGCAAACGCCGGGGAATGGCTTTTCAAAACGACCCAAGAACAAATGGAAGCCAACATGCTGTACGTATTCAAACAAAAAGTAAAAATACTTCGTTCTTCTCTTCCCACGAATGCTGCCATTTACGGGGCATCCGCACTTGTATGGAATGAATTAAATAATTAGATACCATGAGAACACAACTCCTTATACTCCTGCTTTGCTTTATCGGAAGTTTGACATCTTGCCAAAGAGAAAAAGAAACCAGAGTAACGGACTTTGTTGATCCATTTATCGGTACCGGGGGGCAAGGCCATTGTTTTCCCGGTGCTGCAATCCCGTTTGGGGGGATTCAACTTAGTCCAGATAATCCAAGAAGTGGTTGGGAGTGGTGTTCCGGTTATCATTACAGCGACAGCATAATCTCCTCGTTTTCCCACTCGCACTTAAGCGGTACGGGAATCGGAGATTTACAGGATATCCGTCTGTTACCTGTCACGACTCGTCCGCAACCCGGTGAAAGGGCTATTGACTTTATCACGAAAGGGTACGCCAAGTTCTCCCACGCTAATGAATTCGCAGAACCGGGATATTATAGCGTGACTTTCGACAATGGGATAAAAACCGAACTATCAGTTACCCCACGTTGCGGGATGCATGCTTATCAATTCCCGGATAACTCGGTATACGGATTAACACTAGATCTGACAACAGCCCGCAATTGGGACCGGACAATCATGACATCAATCAAAAAGATTAATAACCGGACAATACAAGGCTATCGCAAATCCACGGGTTGGGCCAAGGAACATAATGTCTATTTCTTCATGGAATTTTCCCAGGACATAGATATTTGGGCCGGGAACGACACGTTAAGACAATTAAAAAACGGGCAGAAATTAGTTTCCAACCAAGGATATGCTTTCATTGATTTTGGAACCACGACAAATAAAGTACTGGTTAAAGTCAGCCTTTCGTCAGCAAACAGCGAAGGAGCCGCCGCGAACATAGACAAAGAGCTATCCCATTGGAGCTTTGATAAAGTACGCCGCGAAGCCAAACAACAATGGAAACGAATCTTGTCCCGTATAAAGGTTGAAGGGGCAAGCAAAGAAGAAAACCGGGTATTCTACACGGCCCTGTATCATGCTTACCTGGCTCCCTACATTTTTTCCGACATACACGGGAATTACAAAGGGCCGGACGGGGAAATTCATAGCGTGGGTAAGGAAAATCAGTACACGGTATTCTCTCTATGGGATACTTTCCGGGCTTCACATCCCCTGTTCACGATCACCCAGAAAAACAGGGTAAACGACATGATTAACTCATTTATCCGACATTACGAGACTTATGGCTTGTTACCCAACTGGGAATTAATGGGCAATGAAAGTCATTGCATGATAGGCAATCACGCAATTCCGGTCATCACAGAAGCCTATTTAAAAGGTATCCGGGGATTTGACGTGGAAAAAGCCTATGAAGCAATGAAAGAAACCTCCATGTCACGGGGACACGGCCTCGGACTTTTCAGAGATTATCACTATATCCCTTGTGATCTCGAAAAAGAATCGGTTTCCAAAACACTTGAATACGCTTACGATGATTGGTGTATCGCCCAAATGGCAAAAGCACTAAATAAAGAAGACGACTACCTGTATTTCATGGAATCCTCCAAGAACTACAAGAATCTGTTCGATCCCTCAACCGGACTCATGCGGGCCAAGCTTGTCGATGGAAGTTGGAAAACCCCGTTCTCTCCATTTGCATCAACCCATAGGGACGATGATTATACTGAAGGGAACGCATGGCAATACTCTTGGTTTGTTCCCCATGACATTGAAGGCCTAATTGCCCTCCACGGGGGAAAGAACGCTTTTCTCGACAAACTGGACAGCTTGTTCACCCTGCCATCAATTATCGAAGGTGATAACGCATCTCCCGATATCAGTGGATTAATCGGACAATACGCCCAAGGTAACGAGCCTTCGCATCACGTGGTATACTTGTTTAACTATACCGATGAACCTTACAAAACACAGTACTACGTGGATAAGATTCGCCGGGAACTCTACACGGATCGCCCAAACGGTCTTTGCGGAAATGAGGATTGCGGACAGATGTCCGCCTGGTACGTGTTCTCTGCCATGGGATTCTACCCTGTAAATCCATGTGACGGGAAATACCAATTGGGTACACCAATGTTCACAAAGGTTACGATAAAACTTGGACAGGATCGCAAATTTGTTATCAAAGCGAACCGGGAAAATGACAAATACATTTACGTACATGAGGTCCTGTTAAATGGCGACCCGCTCGACCGGACCTGGATAACCCATGACGAGATCATGAACGGAGGGGAATTAGAATTCGTGTTAAGCCCGGAACCCCAGAAAAACTAAAAGATAAAAGATAAAAACTAAAAGTTGAATTCAGTTTAGAGTAAACAAAGCCTCGGTCGGAGTGTGGGGAATTAACCTATAACTCGCCAAAGGCGATTCATGGTGTGCTGAAATCTAAAATCATAAATCAAGAAATTAATCGGATGAATAAACCTGTAACCTGTAACTCGCAAACCTGTAACTCGCCGAAGGCGAAAAAAAACATCGGTGTTATTCTGGCCGGCGGCTCCGGACGCCGATTAGGAGGAGAACTCCCGAAACAATTCATCGTCATTGCGGGAAAAACAGTATTGGCTCACACGCTTAGTACATTCGAAAATCACGAACATATTGATGAAATCGTCATCGTGGTGCACAAGGATTATATCCACGAAACGGAACAAATCGTACAACTCGAAGGATTTCAAAAAGTAAAACATATCGTACCCGGAGGTAAAGAACGTTACGATTCGACTCTCGCCGCGTTAAACATCTATCAAGATGAAAAATGCAATCTTATTATCCATGATGCAGTTCGCTTGTTAGTTACCACCCAGATCATCGACGGCGTAATTAAAGCTCTTCAGGATTACCAAGCCTGCACGACAGCAATACCCTCGACCGACACGATTCTGCAAAGCGACCCGTCCCGCCAATTCGTAAATCATATTCCCGACCGCTCCACGCTCTTTCAAGTCCAGACCCCGCAAGGCTTTCATTCCGATATCTTGGCAGAAGCCTACAGGAGAGCGTTGACCGATCCCATTTTTTTCAGCACGGACGACTGTGGTGTTGTAAAACGCTACATGCCGGAGATAATCATTAAAATAACACAAGGTTTGCCATTTAACATTAAATTGACGTATAAAGAGGATATTTCTATCATAGAAAAGCTACTTTTGTCCAAGTAAAGAAGTAAGGACGTGCGTAAATTGGCAAAATGAAAGGTGCAATTTTATTTATTTTTGCATCCCTAGTATTTCATTATACTCAGGGACAAGAACGGAGTATAGATTATAAAACTTCACTCACGGGATTCGTTGCCTATCAGAATACATTACCATTCTGGACAACAAGTAATAAACACGGCTTAATACCTAATGGAAACGGAACCCTTCTTGAGATAGGAGCTTTTTCCGATTTCACGAATCGCCACAAAATTCAATTCGCATACGGGGTTTCCGCTGCAGGATTTCTATCACGCCCCGAAAATAAGGTTATACTGGATGAGCTATATGCAAGTGCACGTTGGCGTAATCTTCGATTGGACCTTGGAATGATTCATCCGGCAGAAAAATTCAATGGAGTTTCTTCCACGAACGGGGATTTCGTACGCTCTGGTAATTCTCGCACGTTTCCCGGCTACAATTTAAACAGTGATTTCATGAAAATTCCTTGTACAAAAGGCATTGTATCCATTAAATTCAATTGGGCCGACTACATGATGATTGACGACTGCTACGTGGAAGACACCCGCTTACATAACAAATCGGCTTACCTGAAAATCCAACCGCTTCAACGTTTGGAAATCATTGTCGGACTGGAACATTGGGCTCAATGGGCGGGGACTTCTCCTTCCGGGGAGAAACAACCCTCTTCTTTCAACGACTATATCCGCATCGTCTGTGCTGAAGCCGGAGGCTCCGGATCAACGGTTAGCGATTCGCTCAATGCCCTCGGAAATCACTTGGGAAGAGAACACTTAACGATCAGTTACTTGGCTGATAACTACACGTTATCATTCTATCATGATATTCCCTTTGAAGATGGTTCCGGTACAGATTTCCGTTCCTTCCCGGACGGCACCTATTGCCTCTACTATGGTTCTAAAAAAAGAGATCTATGGATCACGGATGTTATCTACGAGTTTTATTACACGAAATATCAATCCGGTTCTCGCCACGATCGTCCCGCCACACCGGAAGAAATAGCAAAACAAGACCCGAACAGTCATTTCTATGGCAGAAAAGTACTTGGCGGATGCGACAATTACTTTAATAATGGAGAATATGCCAGCGGTTGGACGCTATACGAGAGAACAATCGGTAGCCCGTTCATGACGGCCGGCCTTTCCGGAGGTATCATCAGAATAATCAATAACCGAGTAGTCGCCCATCATATCGGAATGAAAGGTATGGCTTGGCAAACAACGCCTTATAAACTCATGCTATCATATTCCAAGAACTATGGAACATACGGGAATCCCATGAAAAAAGATCAGTTTTCGGGAGCGTTAGAAGTCACCTTACCATTCCGTAAATTACCCTTTTCAGTGGAAACAGGCATTTATTGCGATCTTGGAGATTTGTTCAAAGACAACTTCGGATTCACGATAAAATTAAGCCGCAAGGGAAAACTTATAAAGTAGTTGATTTATCGGGAAAGCATTCCAGCTTGGCAAACATCTCGCCATAAAAATAAAACATAGCGAGAAACAACAATATTAATAAGCGGGAATTCGCCCAGGATAGAGTGACACATGTATTACTCACCACGAAAAATACAATTAGTATCACGAAAATCAAAACGGAAAAGTTTCTTTTCCGGATCATCCGATAAACCGGAGCACCAAACAAAAAAAGTACCAGGCCAAGCCCGAATATTCCCCCAGTAATCCAGTATTGCAGGAAAGCATTATTTACATTATTATAAATTGCAATATTCATCTCCGAAGCTTCGTACCAAGCTTTAATCCGGTGTTTGGTACAAACCCCTAATCCCCACAAAGAGAACTCGTCCACATGCCGGAAACTTTCCCGGATAAACGCAACACGAGGAACGATTGTTGCACCCTTGTATTCCCCGCTCCGAACACTTTGAATCTCTTCTTCAATTTCTTGAATCCGCTTTTCATACATAGCTATATCCGTCAACAAAGTGAAAGCACATGCACACACTAATAATCCGGCAATAAATCCAAACCTCATTTGAAGGGTAAATTTCCGAAACAAATACACGTTCAAAATCAAGAATCCAAGTAAAAAACCAATAATCGAAGACTTCGTAACCGTAAACGAAAGAAAGATCAGCAAAAGAAAAAACATCATGAAACAAACCATTTTCATCACCGGACGTCTCTCCTTTATGGCCAACAAATAAGAGGCTAAAGATGCCATTGCAAGAATCATGGCTTGAACTTCCAACCAAAATTTACTTCCCAACACCACCCGATTCTCCCCGAAACGCACATTATAAATCCCGTTCAACGTATCCAACGGGGCAGAAAACAAATTCGTCCCCGTTAACGAAAAAAAGATATATACATTCAACAATAAACACCCCAGACAGAAATAAAAAAGAAATTGTTTTAATAATTCAGGAGTAAGCCAATTTCTAAAAGTAGATACATATATCGGCACAAGAATGAAATTCAATATTAAAACTTCAAAAGTTCCGTAACTTGGAGGGGCAATAGGATCACCTTTCAAAAGCACGATCAATGTATGCAACGAAAAGTAAATTAAAAAGGCAACATTCACTAAAATATATACCCGCTCTTGCCGTATATTCCGCATTACTTCTTTCCGGTTAACTCCTAACAATACCAGCACGAAGACAAGCAATAAAAAATTGAAAACGTTACCGTACAAAGGTGCCAGGCTCCCCAATAAGAAAGCAACCAAGAGGAAGAAATACCTTTGAAACTTTACCATCCGATTCATAACATTCATTTACAATACAAATATATATGATTTGCTTTGCATATCGCACCCAAGTACATAAAAAACGTATGAATTATTATTTCAATAAAATTAAATTGATTCCTCTAAATGCTCGAAAATATCTCCATAAAAATAAAACATGGAGAGTAATAACACGATGATTAATCTCGAATTATTCAGATCTAACAAGATACTCGTGTTACTTGTAACAAAAATCACAAGAATAAGGGAAGCCTCGAAATAAGAAAATCTTTTTCTTTTTACCATATTATAAAATGGAGCTCCCAAAAGGAACAAAACAACCCCTAAACCGAAAATTCCACCTTGTATCCAATAATGTAAAAATGTATTGTGTACGTTTGTAAATACACCTAACCCAGCATCAGAATTCCGTAGCCAATCCTTTACTCTATCTTTAGCATAAACCCCCATTCCCCAAACGGCAAATTCATTAAAATGCACGTAAGCTTCCCGCACAAAACCGATCCTAGGAGCTATCGTACCCCCGGTATATATTCCTTGTTTCACGCTCTCTAACTCAACAATCATCTCATCTGTTCTTTCTTTGTACTTCTCGCTAAAATTAGCCAACACAAATATTCCAAAAATAAACATAGAGATCCAAATTAATAATGCCAAACGTATTCGCCTAAGATTTTGCCTGAAAACATAAATATTCATAAATACAAAACCTGTCAAAAATGCCAACACCCCGGCCTTCGTCACGGTAAACGACAGGAAACACAGAAGCAAAAGAAATATCACACCATACAAGACTTTCATCCTCCACCGGGAATTAATAAAAATCATTACGTACGAAATCAGTGCAGCCAATGCAAGATGAAAAGCCTGTGGCTCCAACAGCAAACTCCCCCCTAAAAGAGATGTCTTATTCTCCCCGAAACGACTTGCATATAAATCTTCTATTGTTGTATGCACATCAACAAAAGTTCTTTCTGTCACAAGGTCAAACACGATATAAGTATTCAGTAATACACATCCGATACAAAACAAAAAAAGAAACCGTTTCAATAACTGGGAAGTTAACCACCCTTTCAAAGTTACAACATAGACCGGAACCAATATAAAATTAAGCAATATATCCTCAAATATCCCGTAATGAGCCTTATCACCAATTCTAGAATCCAAGAATACTGTTTGTAGACATATATACAACAAATAGGCAACAAAGCATAACAAATAATTCTTCCCTGCATTCAATTTCTTCACAAACAAATTCCAATTTGTCAATGCATAAAATAAAACCATTAAAAGAAGAAAATAATGAAACGTCTTTCCATACAGGATTCCAACACTTCCCAGCAAGAAACCTACCCATAGAAAGAAATTTTCTTGTACTTTTTCCATAATTCATCCTTATAGCTAGTTTCTATGTGACAAACTAAATACGCACTATGATTGATCGCTCATAATTTTCATTTTGAATCTCTACCGCAAAAGATGTATTATCTTTAGCCTCATTAACATATTTTCCTTCTATCTGAATTTTATCCTTCGCTCCCCGCAAAAACCATTCGTATTCAACATCAACATGCCCGATATCAATCGCCCAATAACCAGCTTTTGCCAAATCATAGCTTAATACAGTTGCAGTTTGTCCTAAAGCAACAAGAATCAATTTATCTTGCCCATACTTTACGGCTGCATTAAAAATATCATCATATTTTTCATAGGCGTTTTTTGCAGGACACAATACCCGTTGTAGTGAACATACATCACGAAAAAGATCATTATTTACCCCTAAACGGCTATATTCGCCCTCAATTAAAAGGACATTCCTCCCGCCCCATATACCCTTGATCTTCTTCAAATAACCCTTACACACGTTTTTATTTTTATATGCAAAATAAAAACGCGTAAATGATGCATCATAATATACCCACTCCGGTTTTATATAGCGGGCAAAAACATCATACGCTTTCGTAAAATAGGCCATCCAAAAAACTTTTGTCCGCAAATTCAAGTTCTCTTGTGAAACAAGAGCTTGAGGCAAACAGACAATATGATTGGGAAGTTTTGAAATCAACACTTCTTGCAATCTTTCCGATAACGAAGAATTATAATGACAGAAACCATTTCCTTTTTTTCGAATAAGATTAAGCTCCCCATCACCATATCGACTTACCGAACAATGCTCCAGAAGTATTTTATCCAAAGTTTCATCTGTTGACTTTATATCAGGGATAAAACCTAATGCTCGTTGCTTTTTCAAAAAACGCCGCCGATACTTTAAGAAACGAAATCTTAACTCCAAATAATAAAAAACATTTTTCATCACAATTCTTCCGGCATACGATCTTTTAAATATTGATCAATTCCACGCTCGCACCAAATGGCTTTTTCTGCCACCTTCTCGTGATAATAGTTAAAATTCTTTTCCCTATTTTGCATATATCTATCTTCATGCCACAAATGAAATCCTATTGCTGCAAATTTTATCGCCAATTTTTTACACCCCAAATTCAACAAACGTACACTCAAATCGTAATCTTCCCCTCCCCAGCCAACATAGTATTCATCATATCCGTTTATTTTCAACAGGTCTTCTCTCCAAAAAGACGTATTACACCCTAATCCCGGACGGGTACTCCGATGTGGAGCGAGATATCTTGCAAGCGGCAGGCAACGAATGGCATTCTCTCTCCTAGTCAATCCTAAAGTAAAAAAACTCAACGGTCTGTATATTCCATTTCTACACAACCTTTCTGTTTGAGATTTTGTAGTATTTACTCGTCCTCCTTTTATATAACATCCTTTGCGGGCGAACAGGAGATGATCTGTAACAAAATACGGATGCAAAACCATATCACCATCTATTTGTATAACATATTCATATCTAGCTTTTACGATACATTTATTTCGAATTTTTGCAACACGAAATCCCTTATCTTCTTGCCACACGTGAAACAGGGGTACTGGAAAATCTTTTTGATAGCTGGCAATTAAAGATCTTGTATCATCATTTGACCCATCATCACCAATAATAACTTCATCCGGAAGCTGTATTAACCTTTTGACACTTTCCAAGCACAACTTAAGAGCACAAGGTCTATTATAAGTAGAGATTATAAGTGAAGTTTTAATCATTAATTATCGCTTAAATTAGTAACAACTATGCCCTTTACGGCTATTCATGCATCTTCAATAAACGTTCATTCATTGATATTAATATTAAATATTTTCATTTTTTTTGCAAAACGCACAAACAACTGATTATTAGAAAGAAAAAAATACTCGCATTCTATTTGTACTACACAAAAATTTTGTATATTTGACAATCAATAAACGAACGTTTATTGATATTGCATACAATTTCATTAAGCACTAAATATCAAATAACTATATTCCGTTTTAAGGCGTTTCTAAACATTACACATGAAAAATTACACGATCGGTTTTTATCTCGAAAAACTATATTATTCCCCTCAATTCGAACCAGTCATTAGAGAAATAATCAAGCGTAACATCTCGTATGTAGTCATCATCCCGAAAAATCTGGATCGAGACGAGTTAAATCAACGGGAGGAATCCATCAAATATTGTAAAGAAGAAAATTTTACTTATTGCCTTGAAGAGGATGATTGTGCATGCAACGTGATGGTCTTCGGGAATACCCCCCATCCAACTCATACCCGATTCAAAAAATCGGCTCTCATCATGCACGGAGTATGGGGAGGTAAAACGGTAAACGCGGCCCCTTCTCTTAACAATGTCGACCTACGTTTCTTAGACGGGAAGTTTTTAGAAAACAGCCTGAGTGAACTTTTCCCGGAAAAAAAATCCATATATTACGTGTCCGGCTACTCGAAACTGGATAGCTATTTCAAACTGACCGACGAGGATCGGATTAAATTCCTACAACACTGTAATCTGGACGTCAACAAGAAAACGATTCTGTACGCACCCACGTTCTACCCCTCATCCGTGCTGAACATGGGAAAGAAATTCCCTGAAGACCTTGCGGAGTATAACATCATACTTAAACCTCACTCGCACTTGTTTTTGCGGAAAAAATACCGGAAAGATTTACATCGCCTGGAATCGTGGACCAAATACCCGAACGTCTATCTCGCCAAATTCAACGAGACAAACATTCTTCCTTTTTTACATGCCGCCGATCTGATGATCTCCGACATGTCAAGTGCCGTGTTCGAATTTTCGGGCGTGGGGAAACCAGCCATTGTCAACATGTTCCTGAGATATCGTTTGCTCCATCGCATATTCCCGCACAAAGTAACCAAACGACTGGATACGGCCAATTTTTACCTTTGGGAAGTAGGCGATACACCGAAAAACTACCAAGAGATGCTGCAAAATGCGAAAGAAAATCTAAGCAACCCGGATAAAAACAAAACGAAACGAGAGGAAATGAGTCGCCTCGTCGTAGGAATTGTTGACGGAAAAGTTTCTGAAAGAATCGTGAACAAACTATTAGAACTGAATGACAGTATCAGGGCAAACGCGTGAAAACGCTTTTAGCCCTTTGAGTCAAAAGTTTATAAAGTCTATAAAGTTCATAAAGTCCGTGGACCCTGCGGGTGTTTTGTCCACGGCAGCCAAGCTGCCGGTAAGCCTCGTCCGAAAGACACCCGTGACGTTATAAACTTTAGGAACTTTAAAAGCTGGAAGCTCAACTTTATGAACTGGGCAAACGCGTGAAACCACCACGCCTAAACCTTGGATAATATCGTGTACCTGTCTCGGATCGTTTTGGCCCGGAGAATGATTTGCTCAACTTCTTCTTTTGAAAAAGTAATATCCCGTTCTATCTCATCCAACATCTTCATTCGCTCAAAAAAGACAAGCAATTTCTCGTAATCACTCTCCGGTTGACGGAACTCCCGTTCTACCAACAAATGCCCCCAAGCCACTTGCAAACCGTGCAAAGTAGCCCGCTCCGGGAAAAGATCATCAATAGCATGACTAATCAAATGTTCGGCTCCACTGGCCGGGCGAGAACTATTAGCAAGCACCATCGCCAAACCGGAAATTACCAAACCATTCGCCAGATCACCGATAAAACGAGGCGTTCGGATATCATCAATCGTATAAGGGATCACCGAATTCCCGCTCAACGAAGCCAGCGCCAATGCAAAATTGTTGATACTCTCGCCTCTATCCGCATGCGCCAGCAGCCAGTCTTTCACAGCACTCGCGTTCGAAACAAGGTCTCCCACCCCGGCAAGTATCAACTTCTTGGGTGATCCTTTAATAATATTCACGTCGGCAATAATACCCAACGGGGCCTTTACTCCGAAACTCTGCTTTTTCCCATCTTTCACCAAACGGGCTATCGGAGAATAAATTGCGTCATTCGACAAAGTTGAGGGGACTGTTATATACGTCAAGTCCAACGTGTTCGCCACCAACTTAACTGCATCAATAATACTCCCCCCCCCGAAAGCCACGAAAAGGGCATCTCTGTTCGTGATCGACTTCATCACTTCTTGCGCCTCCTCGTAAGAACCACCTTTAATAAAAATAATATCATCGAACGACAACTTATCCACGCTCGTCTTGTACAAATCTTTCAATTCCAAAGAAGTAATCAATATTTTCTCCTTGAAATAAATATGGTTCTTCTTCAAAATATCATCCAAATGGACAAAAATATTCTCCCCGATTTCCAGAACGATAGGAATATTGATCGTCTTGTAATACATTATTTCGATGCTTTTATTTTTTCGACTAATTCCGAGGTACTAATTCCTTTCGTGTAGGGCAAGTATACCATCGAAACCTGGTGCTCTTCCAAAAATTCAGGAGTCACACGAATCTGCTTTAGATAGCCCTCACCATCCCAATCATCCCCATGCACGATTACATTAATATTGTATTTTTTGATATACTCCTTGTTATCATACCCGTGAATAACAAAAGCCTCATCCACGTAGCGACAGGCTTTCACCACCTCTAAGCGATCCCGCTCGGACAAAAAAGGTCTGCGTTTATACGAGGCCACCATCTCATCTCCATTAATTGCCACGATCAAGCGATCGCCTAACTCTTTGGCACGTCTCAACAACTCCACGTGCCCGAAATGAAAAAGATCAAAAACTCCTATAACATATACATTTTTCATACTTTCCAATTTATTCGTCACATCCGTTTCATTCTCATCCGCACCTGTACCCACACCGGAAACACGCCTCCAAAGGTAGTAAATATAGTTTAAAGTTCAGAGTTTAAGATTCAAAGTTTAGTTTTTCGGATAAAGACCTCATCCAGCATAGGTTCCAACCGTTCCCACACGTGTTCCACTGTAAGTTTATCAAACAATTCGTTTTCTGGCAATGCTTCATTTTCCAATTCGGGAAACAAGTCACGAGGAGTTATTCCCTGGTAACGGGGATCTCTTGAAGGCAACCACCTGCGCATATTCACCCGCGGCGGGTAAATAGCCAGACTCGGTACCCGACACGATTGGGCTATATGTCGCGGTCCCCCCTCGTTCCCGAAAAAGAAATCCGATAATTCAAGCATGGAGACCAATTTCCGTAACGAATCGGCTTCCACGTTAATAAAAACGTGTTCATCATTTCCCATCTCGTCAAACAACGCCAACGCTTCCGCTTTTTCCTCTTTCGAGTAATTAAAAATCAACTGGGCGTCATATCGTTGGATCATCCTAAACAACACCTGCTTCATTTTCTCCCGATCCCATGCCTTTCCCTTTACTCGCGTGAAAGGGGTACACACCACGATAACACGGGAAAAATCAATCCCTCTCCGTCCCATGTAATTTCTAAACTCCGCGGTCTCTTGCTTTGTCACGTAAAGCCGAAAAGTTGTATCCCAAAGAAGTTCTCCTTCCGATTTTAAAGGCAGCAACAACATCAAAGCACCCTCGACCTCGTTCCACTCGTCGTTGGCGTAATTGTTAATTCGATAATTATGAACAAGATGACTATAATATTTCGTTGTCCCGATCCTATATTTTGTTCTTAACGAAAACAAACTGAACCATAATGTTTTCAACGTCGAGCGGGAATCTATAATCACGTCATAGCGTTCGGTTTTCATCAATTGCCTGACTTTCCGCACATACTTGAAAAAATGACTATTCTCGTCATTCGAAAACGTGATTACCCGATCTATATCCGGATGATTTTCAAACAAGGGAGCAATCGACTCGTTAAGCACGTAATGAATCTCCGCTTCCGGGAAACTCTTGCGAATAGTACTGCAGATCACGACAGACACCACCGCATCTCCTATTCTCCGAAAACGGATCACCAGAACTTTCTTCACGCTCATAAGCCTTGTCCTTTTCTATACAACACGGGATTCAACTCCGGGTCATTATACATCTTCATCTGCTTATAAACCTTCATGTATTTACGTCCCGCCTCGATATCCGCTAAAAGCTGATCTATCGCGAGAATCAAATCACGTTTCTGTTCCAACAAAATACTTAATTTATCATCGCACTCCTTCACGTGAATCTGAACCACCTCCCGGCGTTGCACCTCTTGTTCCATATGATATATTTTCAGACACAAGATCGACAACCGGTCAATTGCCCAAGCCGGACTTTCCGTGTTCACGGTTGCCCTAGCCTGAAGTTTCACGTTCTTATATTTATCCCAGAAATAACCGTCCAACAACTCAACCAAGTCCGTTCTTTTCTGGTTCAACTGATCTATACGACGCTTAACCCTTAAAGCCTCCACGGGTTCTATGTCCGGATCCCGAATCACATCCTCCAAATGCCACTGAACCGCATCCACCCAATTCTTTAAAAATAAATAATACTCGATAGATTTATACTCGTACGGGTTATCCATTTCAGCATCCACGTCATCCCGCAAATGATAGCATGACGTACTCTCCTCAAAGATCTGATAACATAATTCCGCAAATAACATAGTACCCATTTTACAAGTCCAACTTATTTTCTAAGTAAGCAAAAAGTATTCCAAAAGTAACATTTTTTCAACATAAAATCCAACCTAAGATATTATATATCCACACGTTACCCGTAATACTCTATCTTACAATTAACAACAAATCACACTCTTCCCGGCTATACAGCCATACAGAAATAACATTCCCAGGCAGTTTGTCCCTGATATTTTTTATCCTTGTCACAAAATAAATCGGCTGTCATGAAAATGTCGAATTGTTACAAAAAGCCAACGTGCTTTTATATGACAGCTCCTCCATCATCATCGAATTCCTATTCTTTGACAAACCCGTTGTTACCTACCAAAACACCACTCCGGGAGATTACCTTATTGACGTGAATTCGTCCGAATTAATCGGTCCCGCAATAGAGAAAGTATTGAATCGTCCACAAGAACTCATGGATAATATTCGAAAATTCTCTGATAATCATCAACATTACAGAGATGGCAAGTCTTTCGCCCGCATATTGGATGCCGTCGATGATTTCATAGCAAATTACAAGGGAAAAATTAAGAGAAAACCGCTGAATCTTTTCCGAAAATTACAGACCCGTTGGCAAATCAAATACTTTCCTTTTGGCCCCCACTATACAGCCGGAAAGCGAACAAATACAATTCACAAATATCTATTCAACAAATAGATAAGATCATATTTTAAAGTTTTTAGTCAACAGACTCTCGTTATAAATTGGAGAAAATTTTTACCTTTAAGAAGGTAATTACTAATAATTGTATTACATCTTATCAACCCAAGATACAATCATCTTGTTAATATCAATAAACGATCGTTTAATAATATTTAAACAAAGCGACGTTTGTACGTATTTCTCATAGGATTGGAAATTAAAGATAATTGATTATGAGAATATAATAGATATCGTCTATTCAAAATATAAAATTTATTATATACTTTTGCTCATCGAATTAAATGATCAATTTATGATAGAGAAGAAGATTGCATACCTTGACCGTAATGAATATAACTATGGTCCCGCTCCCGAAATCGGGGAAGTTTTAAGAAATTTCGATCCGGATAAATTATGTTTTTACACCCGGATTTACGACGAAGGTAAAAAAAGTATTTTATCCGACTATATTGCTGAATTATACAATATTCCGGAGAAACAAGTTATATTAGGTTACGGTGGGGAAGATATATTAAAACAAGTAGTTCATCACTTCCTAGCCGGAGGAGAAAAACAAAAAACCTTGTTAATCCCGAAATTTTCATGGTGGTATTACAAATCTATCGCTGACGAGGTAAACGGAAGAACAATATTCTACCCGTTATATGAAGAAGGCAACACCTTCAAATATGACATCAACAGTATCCGGGAAGCCGTTGAACGGGAAAAACCGGAGATCGTCCTGATGGCATCACCTAATAACCCGACAGGCAACTCCCTGACGAAGGACGAATTACACGAAATACTTTCATTCATCCCGAAAGAAACCGTTATCGTGATTGACGAAGCTTACGCCTCTTTTGCCAACAAAGACACATCCTATATAAAACCGCTTATTGAAGAGTTCCCGAATCTGTTAATCATTCGCACGCTTTCCAAGTTTTACGGCCTTCCCGGCCTGCGCCTTGGCTTCGCGTTCATGGGAGCCAATCTATCTTCCTTCCTGAATTATAGCACGAAATACTTGGGTTATAACCGGATCACCGAAGAGATTGGAATTGCCGTGTTTAAAGCGAATGCTTACTACCAGAACATCGCCGATCTGATGGCCCAAGATCGTGAAACTTACATGAAAGAACTTGGACAACTAGAAGGATTTAAAGTTTATAAATCCGATGCCAACTTCATTCTGGTAAAATACCCGATTGTTCTGAAAGCAAAATTACAGGAAGCTCTCAAAGCAAAAGGCTTGATCGTCAAATTTATGAACGAGGAAGATATCAACACTCACATGCGTATCACCCTCGGAACTCAGAAACAGAATCGTCTGGTGATTGACACGATCAAGGAAGTGGTTCTAAAATAACAATTAAACAATTTTTCACTCCCTAGAAAGTGGAACAAGAGTCATTATGAAAAAACACTACCCCCTCCATCTCCCTCTTACACAGGGGGAGAGTTGATTACCAAACGATTTTCCCTCCTGTGTAAGGAGTGGCTAGGGGAGGTAGTACAAACCCTACACATAGTATAAAAGCCATCATCCTCGCGGCGGGAATTGAATCCCGATTACGTCCGCTCACGAACGATCGCCCGAAATGTCTACTCGAAATCGGTAATCGCTCCTTACTGGAAAGAGCCATTGACGCCCTAAAAGCCAACAACATCCACGAGATCATTATCGTCACGGGATACCTGCATGACATGTTGAAATCTTTCGTGCAAACCCGATACCCGAATCTCTCCGTGAAATTCATCTATAACGAACTCTACGCCTCCACGAATAACATCTACTCGTTGTGGCTAGCCAAAAGTGAAGTACTAAATGAAAAGGAGATCATTCTGCTCGACAGTGACATCCTGTTTGATCCTCAAATGCTCAAAGCGTTACAAGAATCATCTCATGCCAATTGCCTAGCCCTCGACAGCCACAAATTGGGAGAAGAGGAAATAAAGGTCATCGTGGATGAAAACAAGCGGATCATCGAGATCAGCAAGACTTGTTCCATTCAAAAAGCAATCGGGGAATCCATCGGTATCGAAAAAATATCCAACTCCTATCTCACGGCATTATACAAAGAACTGGATCAAATGATCGTGAACGAGCAACTCGACAATGTTTTTTACGAACTGGCATTTGAACGCCTGATCAAGCAAGGACACTATTTCTACCCAGTCGATACAAGTGATTTTTTCTCCATGGAACTTGACACGGTTGAAGATTTCCATGACGCGATAAACCGAATCCCTAAACATTTACAATAATGAAAATCGTTCTATTCTGCGAGCAAAAATACGCGATTAACATCCTGCAACCCCTTGAAGTGGAAGCCGTCAAAGAAGGCGGGCATAACGTGTTGTGGTACGTGCAATCCAAGAACATTCCCGACTTCCCGCTGAAAGACGAGGTAAAATGGACCGACAGCATACAGGAAATCTATGATTTCTCCCCGGAAGTCATTTTCGTACCCTGCAACATTGTACCATACTATCTGCCCGGCGTGAAAATTCAAATCTTTCACGGCTACGCAGCCGAGAAAAAAGATCACTGGGTCATCCGTCGTTATTTCGACACCTACTTCACACAAGGCCCCTTTTTCACACGAGGATTCAACGCTCTCGCCAAGAAATACAAAGACTTCGAGGTCGTGGAAACGGGATGGCCCCGGCAGGATTGGATATACGCCAACCTGCATACATTCGACCCGGAGAAAGAGGCCCTGCTCCAAAAACACGGTAAAAGCAAGCTAGCACTGTATGCCCCGACTTTTTCCCCTTCCCTGACCTCACTCCCTTTTATCAAAGAAGGACTGATCAAGCTGGTTGAGGAAAAGGATGTTCTACTGATCTTGAAATTCCACCCGTTGACCCGCATCGAATGGATGAACGAGTACAAGGAACTGGCAGAAAAACACGAGCACATCCTTTGGGTAGAAGATCACAACATCACCAAATATCAAATCATGGCCGACGTGATGATCAGCGATACTTCTTCCACCGTGTACGAATTCCTGTTACTGGATAAACCGGTTATCACGTACAAAACCATTGCCAAGGATATCTATTGGCTGGATATACAACAACCGGAAGAACTACCCGAAGCGTTTGACCGGGTATTACATGATGAAGCGTATATATCCAAACGGAAATGGATCATCGACAACTATGATCCTTATCTTGACGGCCAAGTATGCCACCGGATGCTGGATGCCGCTAGAGACTATATCGCCCGTCACGGTGTCCCCCAAAAACGAAAACTAAATCTTTGGAGAAAATACACCAGTATCAAGAAATTCGGGAAGATAAAATAGAAAAAACTGCAAAGTCATAAGATTCATGAATCTTATGACTTTGCAGTTTTTTTCGCTTTCCGCCTGCGCACTTGTTCGTCATGAGCGTGAGTCCACTCTTTCAGTAAACGGGTCATTTCCACCGCATCCGAATGCGTCAACCGGGCATACTCATCCGCGATAACATCAATCATATCATCCGTGGCATTCAGGCGATAGAAATTCTTTAACCCTACAAACGGTGAAATATTCATAAATTTTATCCGGTTCAAATCAACCAACATAAATTTCACACCTTCATCCTCCCTACGTATCAACGTGTTCCCCGGAGAATGATCAATAAAATAGATTGATTGTGAATGAAAATGATAGGTAAATTTTGTAAATTCCCGCAAGATAAATTCCAGATCCGCGGGACGTTCTATCCGAAGATCACGAAAAGTATAATCATACTCCTCCTGCCGGGAAATATAAAAACTCCGGGTTACCCCCCAGATATTACGATACACGATATAAGCTACCGGCTCCGGAGTATCAACACCCCGTTCCAACAACATATTCGCGTATTCAAACGAGCGCACAGCCTTTCCTTTCCGAAGATAAGCGTATGCGAATTGATTAACAATATTAGGCTTCTTGAAAGACTTCACGTTAAAACGCTGCCCTTCAACCTCCAGAATTTTAATCACGTTCCGATTATTTTCAATCACCTCCCCTTCCTCGTCAAAACGACGGGGAATATCCAGAATAACCTTCTCCAGTGATTTATATTTCGGATTAATACGGCAATCCATCATTTCACCCGCTCGTAATTTATAAACGTGTAATCACATTCGTTTTTCTCGTCCGCCTGACAAGCTTCACGAGAAACTTCCTTCCACACTTCCGGGTCAACCGATGGGATCACCGTATCCCCTTCACACACCTGATGCACCACGGTCAGGTACAAACGATCGGCTTTATCCCATAATTTCTTGTAAATCATCCCACCCCCGGTCACAAATACCTCATCTTCATCCTTCGTCAATTCCAACGCTTCCTCCACGCTATGAACCACCTCACACCCCACGGCTTGAAACTCCGGATTTCGCGAAATCACGATATTTCTCCTGTTTGGCAAAGCCCGACCTATCGACTCGAAAGTCTTTCGTCCCATTAATATCGTATGCCCTGTCGTCAATGACTTGAAACGCTTCAAATCAGCCGACAACCTCCATATCAACCCGTTATCTCTCCCGATAACATTATTCTCTGCCGTCGCTACTATTATTGATAAAACCATGTACTAATTTTAAATTTAATGATTTTAGATTTTAGATTCGACCAATTCCGTGATTTCAAGATTTCAAATTAAGTGATTCCTACTCTCAGTTCTCACACCTTTTTTATAATCACCCAATCATTGAAACAACAATCTCTGAATCTATTCATCTTTTATTTTTTAGCTTTTAACTTACACGGATATCGCCCCCTTTATATGCGGATGGGGGGTATAATCACACAAGGTGAAATCTTCATACTTGAAATCGAAAATACTCTTCACCTCCGGGTTAATCTCCATCCGGGGTAGAGGACGAGGTTCTCGTGATAATTGCAACTTCACCTGTTCCATGTGATTCAAATAAATATGCGTATCCCCCAACGTGTGTACAAACTCTCCGGGTTTCAACCCGCACACTTGGGCCATCATCAGGGTCAACAAGGCATACGAGGCGATATTAAACGGAACCCCCAAGAAAGTATCGGCACTACGCTGGTAAAGCTGGCAAGACAACTTCCCGTTTGCCACATAAAATTGAAATAACGCGTGGCATGGAGGCAAAGCCATGTTTTCAATATCTCCGGCATTCCACGCACTCACGATCAATCGACGGGAATTCGGACTATGCTTGATATCATGCTCGACCTGTGAAATCTGATCCAGAAACGTCCCGTCCGCCTTGGGCCATGAACGCCACTGATAACCATAGATATGTCCCAGATCACCTGCCTCATCCGCCCACTCGTTCCAGATACTCACGCCATGATCCTGCAAATATTTCACGTTCGTATCCCCGTTCAGGAACCACAACAATTCATATATAATTGATTTCAAATGCAATTTCTTCGTGGTCAACAAGGGAAATCCCTCTTCCAGATTAAACCGCATCTGATGCCCGAACACGCTAATCGTGCCCGTCCCCGTGCGATCCTCTTTCACGGTTCCCTCTTTCATTATCCTATCCAGTAAATCCAAATATTGCCTCATAACAATTGAAAATTGAAAATTGAAAATTGAAAATGATTCAACGCTCAATTTGTTTATAGGACAAAGATACCGTTTTAATTTTAGATTTTAGAAGCTGTTTTGAATTCATTCCATGATTTTTTTAAGCATAATTGGGCTTCAAGGAAATCATTTCAAGATTTCCTCGATTACCAAAATTTCTGTACACCATTTTGATAAGTGAATATCCGTTCTTCAACACCTGTCGTCCAATTTCTAAGCCAGTATAATGCATTAGACGAAACATTATCATATTCCAGGTAAAAATCATTAGACATTTTCATCCCCAATGATTTCCAGCCATCCAGATCAAAGTAAAATAATTCATAAGTATTATCCGGGTAAATTCCATTACCATCAGACCTGGGCAAACAAACTAACTTAGACAACTTTACGGGATGCCCAAAGTTTATAACCAAAGGGTTAAATTCATTAAGAACGGTAAAAGTTAACGGATCATCATCAAGCAACATGCTATATTGTTCATCGACCTTAGCTTGTAGTAGGTTTCCGTTTTCATCATAGAAATAAATCTCGGCAATATGACTTTGTTCCGGAGAATATATTTTATACCATTGATATGTTTTATCTTTTAGATTGTTGACCGAAATAATCTCTTGCAAAGGTGTTTGTGCAAATTGAAAAACAGTATCGGCATCATTAAACGCTTGGGTAGAAGAGCCTTTAACAAAACATTTTTTCAACCTCTTGAAATAGAAAACCACGCTATTATAATTCTGAGGGTTCTTTCTAAACAAACGTATTTTTTGTATTTTCCCGGTATCCGGAATCAAATATTCTTTTTCTCCTTTAAAATTTAGAATAAACGGGTAATTATATGCCTGTATGTTATCTTTAGTCCTGTAATAAATTGGCAAATACACCGTATTGCGTGTCATTTTTGGGAAACACGCATTTTCATTCTTAACTTCTCCTATAGCTATGGATTTCCATGATAGATTGTTGAATACGCTTAAATAAACATGCACAGGAGAATCACGAATCATTTTGTTTGCCTCCACTTCTAAATCCACGGTCGGGCAGTACAAATCAGTAACATCTTTTTTAAAAGGATCGCAAAAGAATTCAGGAATATACTCATCGCCCTTGGGCTTGATAATCTTATTTTTTAAAAATGTTTTCCGATATATTTTACCAGGTTTTCGATCAAAAACAAGTTCTAAATGATTTTTATTGAATAGAACAGATGGTTCATTACACCAATAATGATAACCATTCCTGTTCGCATAACATGGGATGTAATCGATCATGGCAGGAATACCTAACGACCGTTGTTCAAACAAATTATTTTGCGCATTCAAATAGCAATCACCAAGAGAATTGATATCCAATAAAGTACGTCTTATTTGGAGATTCATTTGTGTCGACTCTTTCAACTTGAATTTAGCTATCAATCCGGATAAAGAATTGGTAAAATAGTCTCCTACCTTTTCCGATGGCATGTTAGAAGCGTAAACGTGCAGGGAATCTCGCCAAAGATCCAGTCGTTCATTCTCAAAACGGTATGGCAAAACATACTCCAAGAATTCATCAAAAGCGATCATGTCGAGCCACGAATATTTATATAGTAACTCGAATGACAAATCTATATGACGGATTAGAAAATCCGACGTGATATAGCGTAAATCTTCTTGAATCTGGGAATCTTCACCCGAAGATACAAAATGAGATAAACTAATATCCAATATTTTTTTATAGTAATAAGAACTGATAGAATCTTTATCAATTATTTCTCGATAATGATCTATAGTTTTACCTCTTAACGTGTAATGTCCCGGCATATTCTCGATAAGGAATTCCGCGGCTTTCAATTTTAAACTATCATCACATGCTGAATAGTGCTTTAGTACTTTTTCCAGTTCACACCTGTTCTCCCCGCTCAACACAAGAGCTTCTTCCAATTTGGATGGGGTAAATGTACAACAATTCATTATCGTGATAAGTATATAACAAAAGAGAATTTCATGCAAATAATATCGTTTCATAGCTCTCGTTTTTCAAAACTTGTTATTATTGTTTTTGTATATATTCTCGTGCTTCCTTTCTAGCTTTTAGAACCACGTTATTGACAACACGCACGGGCATAGAAATAATCTCTTTGCTCAATCTTGTACATTCTTCCCTATTTCCTTCTGCTTTATTCACGAGCAACAACCCGTACGTTGGAGATATATGATTAGGAGTCATTTTTTTAGCATACAAAAAACAATCACGAGCCGAATCAAGCTCTTGCTTGTACAGGTAAATCATTCCTAAATCACATAAAAGAGAAGAAGTCGGGGCAATATTTAATAACAATTTTTTAGCTTGCAGGGATGCGTTTATTTGATCGTGTTTTAAATATTGCTCACTTAATAGATAAAGAAAGTTTTTGTTATGCCTCATAAATGAATAATCTTTCGAGTTATCCCGGATATAATCACCATTTTTTAAAGAGTTGTATGCATGATTATACATCTGGTAAGATTTTACATTAAAAAAAATCCCGAAACCGACTACTCCCAGTAATAAAATCGTTGTCGACTTTTTCAAGATGAATTCAATGAATGGTTTTCTATCTTTTCCTAAAATGCCTATAAAC
>ENA-UEPH01000907-UEPH01000907.1-human-gut-metagenome-genome-assembly--contig:-NODE-907-length-32201-cov-5.730793_pt1 | contig 32201 bp, 29 predicted proteins | sample MGYA00242891_ERZ507898 | MGnify/ENA primary metagenome ERZ507898 (study PRJEB26167, sample SAMN06115411) | human gut metagenome | host: Homo sapiens | place: China:Guizhou | collected 2014-10-15...
TTATTACGGAAAATCATGATCGGTGATACCGCCTCGTAGGCCGACATGATGTACTCGAAGAGTTGTGCCGTCACCAGTTTTCCGCGTTCTGCCAAAGAGAGTTTCAATTTCATACCTGTGTTATCGTCCTCGGATTTTTGTAATTCGGAGAGTCCCAGGAATTGTTTAGTTTCTAAAAAGTATTGCACCCGGTGCAATTCTTCCGGTTCGAAGAATAATTCATAATTTTTTTCTTCCCGATTCTTACTGAATAAAGTTGTTTTCATTTTCTTGTGTGTTGTGTGTGTATATATATACAACGTTCCCAGCGTTGCTCTGTTTTTAATAAAGGATAACACTTGCGTGTATGTATCTTGTTTTTTTATACAAGATACGTGCCATATATGCACCTTGAATCAAATGATTAGCAGACAGAGTTCATGAAAATATCGCTCGGGTTGCGATATGAATACATCATGTGTCCCCGTGTGTGCTGCCTCCGTATTCGTGGTAAGACTTTCACTCGCGTCTTTGAAGACCCCGTCCAGCATGACTCGTACCCGGCATGGAAGTTCTGATCTCGTCATGCTCACAAGAGAGGTGCGGATCAGCGGACTGGAATAGGGATTTTGAAAATCCTGATCCTGTCCTTTGCTTATGGAATCTTGTAGTTGCGATAATTGGTAAGTTACGATAGTGTGTTGTGATTCATTCATAATCAACCCCATGGCAACATTACTGAGCTGTGTTACCACAAGAATGAGGATGCTATGTAATATGAATCTTATCATACTTATGTGTTTGTTCCAAATTTAAAAAATAAAAATGTTATATGCAATGATTTTTCTTCTTTTTTCTGCATGCTTGTACCAAAATAAGTATATTTACTACCAGAAATTATTTTTTTGTTTTGAAAAGGTTACAAATTAACATTTGGGGTTGCGTTTCAACGATACCCATTCATGTACAAATGGTGTAGAATTATTACCCATTTTTATTTTTTACGATATAAATTAATACAAGGTTGGGAATAATCAATATATTTGAGCTCGTTAACAATTTATAGACAGGCGTTATGATTATTGCAAGTAAACAGGGTGATTTTGAATTGCGGGAATGGGAATTGACGGATTGCTTTTCTTTAGCCGAACATATCAATAATATAAAGATATGGAATAACGTGCGGGACGGTCTTCCGCATCCTTACACGCTGCAAGATGCCGAGGCGTATATTCGAATGGTGCAAACGAAGCCTTTTGTACAGGATTTTGCTATCGTGGTGGACGGAAAAGCGGTAGGGGGTGTCGGTATCGTACCGATGAGCGACGTGGGACGTGTCAGCGCGGAGATCGGTTACTGGTTGGGTGAGGCCTACTGGGGCCGGGGAATCATGAGCGAGGCTGTCCGGCTGGTGGCGGACTACACGTTTCGGGAAACGGAAATATTGCGGTTATTTGCCCATGTTTACGAGTATAATTTTGCCTCGATGAAAGTGTTGGAAAAAGCCGGTTTCACGAAATTGACTATTTTGCGTAAAGCTGCGATCAAGAACGGGAAGGTTATAGATGCGTATTATTATGACCTTGTAAAAGATTAAAATATGCTGAAACGAGTATTGATTACGGGGGCCGCGGGTAATCTGGGAAGTTTGCTTGCTTGTCGTTTGTCGGATGACGACGTGTGTTTACATCTTTTAATTCACCGTAAGGACGTGATCCCGGAGTTGAAGGCGAAAGATCACGTGCATGTATTTCGGGCGGATTTGGCCGTTCCGGAGAGCCTGAACGAGGCGTTGGAAGGTGTGGATACCGTGGTGCATTTTGCCGGGGTTCTTTTTAAGCATAACCCGGAAAAGTTTTTAGCAACCACGAATACGCGATATTTCAAGAATTTGTTGGATAGGGCGGTGCGAAAAGGGGTGAAACGGATTATTTTAATCAGTTTCCCGCACGTGGAGGGAGAGACCACTCCGGAACATCCCGCGACGGGCAGGTTGGACGGTTCGCCTGTTTCCGTGCATGCCCGGACTCGCTTGGAGGAAGAAAAACTGTTGTTTGAATACGGGAACAAGCATGTATTCGAACCCGTTTCTTTAAGGGTTGGGATGGTCTACGGGAAAGGAATTCTGATGATTGACGCGGCCCGTTGGTTTTCCCGCCATGCCTTGCTAGGTGTTTGGAAAAAAGTTACCGGTATTCATTTAATATCCACGGATGATTTTTTAGAAGCGACACGGGCGGCTGTTTTGAAAGAGGGTATTAACGGCATATATCATATCGGGGACGAGGGGGTGCAGACGTTACAGGAATTCCTGGACGAGGCGACAGAACATTGGCACACGTGGCGGCCGTGGCGAATGCCCTTGTGGATGATTAACACGGCGGCACGGGGTTTCGAACTGTCGTCCCGCCTGTTTGGGGTTAAAAGCCCCTTGACGCTTGATTTTGTCCGTATCGGACGAGTATCGTATTACGGGGATACTTCTCGCATGAGAAAAGAGCTATTACCCCGTTTAAAGTACCGGAATTTTAGAGAAGGATTAGAAACATTATAAAAAGAAAGAGGATGATCAGGCGTTATGTTTTATTTATTTTTATCGTGATGTTGGCATCGTGTGCCACACCTCACTATATGCACATTTATGAATCCCCTAAAGGGTTGGATTTTACTACTGGGAAGTGGTTGGTGACGAACGTGGATTGCAAGTTGCCTTACACTTACAGGGAAGGTTTGAATCGTGATTTGTTGGAAGGTTTTCAGAAGTTGCGGGGAGATTCGATCTATTCGGTAAACAAGGTGTCGTTGAAATACATTTCCAATGATAAGTTTTCTTTCGAGTTATCCCCGATGATGCTGGAGACGTTGAAGAAAACGACGGATTATGATTACGTGGTGACGGCTACTGCCCGGAAAGTCCGTGATGACGTGCCTGATTTGGTTTACCCGGGAACGCCGGTTTCTTATCACAAAAGCGAATCGGAAGTTTGTATTGCCGTGTATGATGTTTCTTTGGGGGCCCGGGTCTATTTCCAGCGGGTTGTAGCATCCGTGTCTTTGGATGCGGGGGATGAAAAAGTTGTGTTTGGCCGTTCGGCGGGTAATTTATTGTATAATGCCCTGGCAAAAGGATTGAAAGATTTGAAGAAAAATTCCCGGAAGATAAGTAAGATCAGTCGTAATTTTAGCAAGGGAAATTAAGTTTTAAAGATGAAATAAAAAAAACGTCACGATATTCGTGACGTTTTTTTATTTCGGAAGAAAGTTTGACTACCAAGCGAACATGGGTCTGTCGCTCATCATGGCATTTACTTCTTTCTTTACTTGTGCAATTACGGTTTCGTCATCCGGTGCACTCAGTACTCTGTCGATCATGTCAACCACGAGAGCCATGTGTTCCTCTTTCAAACCACGAGTGGTAATGGCGGGAGTTCCTACACGGAGACCTGAAGTTGAGAACGGGGTACGAGTATCGAACGGAACCATATTCTTGTTGATCGTGATGTCAGCTTTAACCAACGTGTTTTCAGCTTTTTTACCTGTTAATTCCGGGAATTTAGTTCTCAAGTCAATCAACATAGAGTGGTTGTCGGTACCGCCGGAGATTACTTTGTAACCTTTATCCATGAAGGCTTTAGCCATAGCTTTGGCGTTAGCCAGCATTTGTTTTGCATATTGCGTGTACTCGTCGGATAATGCTTCGCCGAAAGCAACGGCTTTAGCAGCGATCACGTGTTCAAGCGGACCACCTTGTTGTCCCGGGAACACGGCGAAGTTGATCACTTGTGACATCATCTTGATCTCTCCCTTCGGAGTTTTCAAGCCCCAAGGATTCGGGAAATCTTTCGGAAGAAGAATCATACCTCCACGGGGTCCGCGAAGAGTTTTGTGAGTGGTTGTCGTCACGATGTGGCAATATTCCATCGGGTTGTTCAATAAACCTTTAGCGATCAACCCGGCCGGGTGAGACATATCACACATTAATAATGCTCCTACCTTGTCTGCGATTTCACGCATCCGTTTGTAATCCCAGTCACGAGAATAAGCAGAAGCTCCGGATACGATCATCTTCGGCTTGTGTTCCAAAGCCAGTTGTTCCATTTCGTCGTAATCCACCATTCCGGTTTCTTCTTTCACGTGGTAAGCTACCGGGTGGTAGTTGATACCGGAAAGGTTCACGGGAGATCCGTGAGAAAGGTGTCCACCATGAGCCAGGTCAAGCCCCAAGAAAGTATCACCGGGTTTCATGCAAGCGAAGAACACGGCTGCGTTAGCTTGTGCCCCGGAATGCGGTTGCACGTTAGCGAATTCAGCCCCGAACAATTCGCAAGCCCGATCAATAGCCAGTTGCTCGGTTTGGTCAACGATTTGGCAACCACCGTAGTAACGTGCTCCGGGATATCCTTCTGCGTATTTGTTAGTTAGGCAAGATCCCATGGCTTGCATCACTTGCTCGCTCACGAAGTTTTCAGAAGCGATTAATTCAAGTCCTTCTTTTTGACGATGACTTTCTTTGTCAATAAGGTCGAAAATTTGAGTGTCTCTTTTCATTATTTAGATTTTTAATACTATAGACATTTATAAATCTAGGCCAAAATTATACTAATCGTGCATGTAAACAAAGTATTTCCCGACTTTTTTTCATGTCTTGTTTTTAAATTTTCGAATATTTGTGTACGTTTGTTGTGTATATAAAAATGACTTGATTATGGAAAATCCTTTTGGCGTGGAAAGACCGGTAAGACCGACATTTCTCACAGTTCTTTGTATTTTAACATTTATCGGAAGTGGTTGGGGATTGCTTAATAATTTATTCCAGTTGGTGATGTTTACCCCGGAACGATTAGTTACTCAAATCCAGCAAATCACGAGCATGGCTGGAGCTGAGACGCAACCTTCGTGGGCCGCTTCGATCATGAGTTCTTCACTGGAAGTTTTACAGACAACCATCATGCACGGGCAGGCTATTTATTCTTTGGCCGCGTTGTGTGCCTTGATGAGTCTAGTGGGAGCGTTTATGATGTACAAGTTGAAAAAGTTCGGTTTTTATCTTTACGCGCTAGCGCAAATTGCTGCTTTGTTTATCTTGCCATTTTATTCCGGTTGGAACAGCGTGGTGATGATTTCCATGGTGATGTCGGGTTTCTTTGCGTTGTTATTTATTATTTTGTACGCTGTAAATTATAGTAAGTTGAAATATTAATTTTTTGTCGTAGATGGCTTTTATTAGGCCATCTACGCTTTAAATTGTAGATGTCAATAAATGATCATATAATAGTTACAAATAAAATAGATTTAATCGACTTTTCAACTATTTTCTTCAAATTTCATTCTCAACTACTTATTCCTTTTTCTTGAATTCATAACCACAAATAAAATAGATGTCAATAAACGATCTTTTTTTAATATAAATCGTTTATGATATTTAGAATTTCGAAGTCAGAAGCCTGTGCCAAGAGAGTTGATTATTTGAAGCGAGGTTTTATTTTTTACATGTGCGCTTCTTGTATGTTGCTCGTGCAGTTTGTTCTTTATTTAGTGAATAGTAATTATTTTGAATACCTGAATATTTCTGGCGGTTTTTATTACTTGCTGGCAGCATTGGGACAGGCATTTCTTTTCACGCTAATTCCTTGGGTCATTTTTTATCTTCCTTTTACTTTTTGGCGACGGGTACAAAAAGTCGGTACTGTTTTATTTGTTACCGCTATATTTTTGTTGAACGTGGTGGCCTATCTGAATGGTATCGTTTTTCAATTATATAAATTTCATATCAATGGTTTCGTGTTGGAGCTCGCTTTTGGCGGGGGAGGCAGTCAGGTATTCGTGTTTAATAACACGCTGGTATTACACGCGGTATTAATCGGTCTTGTTATTTTATTCCTTACGTTGGCGGTGACTTATATCGCTTTTCGTTACTATCGCCGGGTGAATGGGAAACAGGTGAGGATCGGGATTTGTCTTTTCTTGTTTTCTTGCATCGTACCCCAACTGACACATGCTTATGCCGCCGCGGCAAATATAAGTTCTATCACCGAAGTTTCCGCTTGCTTGCCCCAGTATTACCCGTTGACGGCAAATAAGTTGATGTTAAAATTGGGCGTGATCAAGAAGGAGGATTTGTACGTTAACAATCCGGATAAGGGGAGAGGACATAATTTTATATATCCTATCCACCCGATAGAAAGAGCGGATAGTGTGAAGCCGTTGAATATCATTTATATTATTCTGGATTCATGGAATTTCAGAACTTTTACGCGGGAATGTTGTCCTAATATCCGGGCTTTCGGGGATCGGGCCTCGGTCTTCAATCGTCATTTGAGTTCCAGTAACGGAACGCGAGGAGGAATTTTTGGTTTGTTCTTCGGTATTTCAGCTACTTACTGGCAGAATTTCGAGCGAACGGGAACGCAGCCGTTGTTTATCGAAAATATGTTGGAGCGGGGATACGATATCGAGACTTTTGCCAGCGCGACGCTTGTTAATCCTCCTTTTTATCGTATCGTTTTCGGGAACGTGAAAGAGATCCGGAAGGAGACACCGGGGTCAACTCCTTTTGACCGGGATAACCGGATCACGGAAGATTTCCTGAAATACTTGGATGAACGGAAGGATTCGGATAAGCCATTTTTTTCTTTCGTGTTTTATGATTTATTGCATGCCATAGATATTCCGGCTCCTTATCGTAAGAAGTTCCAGCCTTCGTGGGATTATGCCAATTATCTGGCGTTGAATAATAGTCTGGACCCGGAACCGTTCTTTAATTTGTATCGTAATTGTGCCTATTACGTGGATTCTCTCGTGGGAAAAGTGTTTCATAAATTAGAGGAAAACGGGATGCTGGAGAATTCCGTTGTTGTCGTGACGGGTGATCACGGGCAGGAGTTTAACGAGAACAAGAAGAATTTCTGGGGACACGGTAGCGATTTTTCGAATGCGCAGGTACACGTGCCTTTTATCTATTATTATCCGGGTAATACTCCTGAGGTATATGCGCATCGGACTTCTCATTATGATGTGGTTCCTACCGTGATGAAACGAGTGCTGGGGGTAAAGAATCCCGTCGGAGATTATAGCATGGGGTGCGATCTGTTTACCCCTGAAAGACCGCCTTATCATTTGGCCGGTGACCCGCAGAATTATGCTTTTATCATGAATAACGTGATTTACGAGAAGAAAGTCGCCGGGAATATTCAAGTGACGGATTCACTTCTGAACAAGCTTCCCCGGAATCAGGTAAATTCGGGATTGTTGCTTGAAGCGATAGAATACAAGAATACGTTCTTAAAGAAATAAAAAAAGAGCTGCTTAAGCAGCTCTTTTTTTATTTATCCTCCGAAGTTATCGTACATTACGTTTTCATCGGGAACTCCCAGATCGTACAGCATTTTGGTTACTGCCGAGATCATCATAGGAGGACCGCAGAGGTAGTATTCGATGTCTTCCGGGTTCTCGTGGTTCTTCAGGTAATTTTCGTAGATTACCTGATGTACGAAGCCCGGCTTGTAAGCCACTCCGGCTGCATCAGCCACGGGATCGGGTCTATCGAGAGCCAGAGTCCAGTGGAAGTTTGGATTCTCTTCCTGAATCTTGTTGAATTCGTCCACGTAAGGCGCTTCTTGCAGGGCACGTGCTCCATACCAGAAGGAAACTTTACGATCCGTGTGCATCGTGTGGAAGAGGTTGAAGATGTGCGAACGCATGGGAGCCATACCGGCACCACCACCGATAAACATCATTTCGTTGTTCGTGTCTCTCAGGAAGAATTCCCCGTAAGGTCCGGAAATACTTACTTTATCTCCCGGTTTACGAGAGAATATATAAGAAGAACAGATACCCGGGTTCACGTTAGCGAAACCATTGATCGCTTTGTCGAACGGGGGAGTGGCGATACGGATGTTCAACATGATAATGTTGCCTTCTGCCGGGGAGTTAGCCATGGAATAAGCACGGTAGGTAGCTTCCGGGTTATGCATTTTAAGATCGAACATTTTCATGCGTTCCCAATCAGCCTTGTATTTCTCGTCAATGTCGAAAGTTTTGAAATCAACGTCGATAGCGGGTACGTCAATCTGGATGTATCCACCGGATTTGAATTTCAGGTTTTCGCCTTCCGGTAGTTTTACCACGAATTCTTTCAAGAAAGTAGAAATGTTTCTATTGGAAACCACCTCGCATTCCCATTTCTTGATACCCAGGACTTCTTCCGGGATGTGCATTTCGATATTCTCTTTCACCTTCACCTGGCAAGCCAAACGCCAGTTTTCGTGTTGTTGTTTGTATGAGAAGAACCCTGTTTCAGTCGGGAGGATAGACCCTGCGCCGGATTCTACCTGACAACGACACATACCGCATGAACCTTTACCTCCACATGCCGAGGGAAGGAAGATCTTGTTATTTCCCAAGGTTGCCAATAGCGTGGACCCCGGTTCGGTGATTAATTCTTTTTCGCCATGATTGATGTCAACCTTCACTTCTCCCTTGGGGGTCAGTTTGGCTTTGGCGAACAAAAGCATGCCGACCAGGATCAGTGTTACAAGGAGGAACACGATCACCCCTGACATGACTATTGTTGCATCTATTGCTAATAATACCATCTTATTTTATTTTAGATTTAATGATTAAGTGATTCTGTGAATTTAGATTCTGTGATTATAATCATTGAATCGGCAATCATGAAATCACTAAATTATTTTACAGGTTAATTCCTAAGAAACTCATGAATGAAATAGCCATTAACCCGGTCACAATAAAGGTAATACCGATACCTCTAAGCGGGGCGGGGATATTTGAATATTTCAGTTTCTCACGAATTGCGGCGATACCCACGATAGCAAGTAACCAGCCGATTCCTGAACCCAAACCGAAAGCGGTTGCTTCTCCGATGTTAGCATATCCTCTTTCCTGCATGAACAGAGAAGCTCCCATAATTGCACAGTTTACGGCGATCAACGGGAGGAAGATACCTAATTGGTTATAGAGAGCCGGGGCAAATTTTTCAACTACCATTTCCACCAATTGCACGATAGCGGCGATTACCGCGATGAACATGATGAAACTCAGGAAGCTCAGGTCAATGTTTGCAGCACTTTCACCCAATAACCAGCTTAACGCACCCGCTTTCAACACGAAGTTATCCAGCAAGTAGTTTACCGGGACTGTAATTAATAGCACGAATACAACGGCAATACCCAATCCGAAAGATGTTTTCACGGTCTTCGATACGGCGAGGTATGAACACATACCCAAGAAGTAAGCGAAGATCATGTTATCAATGAATATGGACCGTACAAATATATTTAATAGATTTTCCATATCGTTATTTCACTTTTAGTTGACTACTTCTGTTCTATTAAATCCTTGTTCTTGGAACGATGAACCCAGATGATCAGGCCGACTAGCATCAATGCCATCGGGGGAAGGATCATCAAACCGTTGTTCTGGTAGCCCCAATCGTAGAAGATTTGCGGGATTACTTTTATTCCGAACAAAGTTCCGGAACCGAGTAATTCACGGAAGAAGGCTACAATCACGAGGATTAAACCGTATCCCAACCCGTTACCGATACCGTCGAGTAAGGAGGGCCAAGGTTTGTTTGCCAAAGCGAAAGCCTCGATACGTCCCATGATAATACAGTTTGTGATGATCAATCCGACGAACACGGATAACTGTTTACTTACCTCGTATGCAAATGCTTTCAGCACTTGGTCCACGATGATTACCAAAGCGGCTACAACTACCAATTGCACGATGATACGGATTCGTGTCGGGATCGTGTTTCTCAACAACGAAAGGATCACGTTGGAAAAAGCTGTCACGGCGGTTACCGAGAGAGCCATCACGATGGCCGGTTCCAGTTTCGCGGTTACAGCGAGAGCAGAACATATACCCAGAATCTGTACCAGAACGGGGTTATTTTTGCTCAAGGGACCGAGTAATAACCCCCGGTTCTTAGCTGAAAATAATGTTTCTTTGTCGCTCATTATTGTATTTGTTTTAAGAATTGTTCGTAACATTTTAAATAGTCGGCAATCATCGTTTCAACTGCTTTTGACGTGATTGTACCTCCCGAGATAGCGTCTACCTCGTGAGCCCCGGTCGCGTTACCACCTTTTTTCACGGTGATAGCCTTTAGGGTCGAGTTGTCAAAAACGGTTTTCCCGGTGAATTGCTTCTGGAAGAAGGGTTGCGTGATCTCGGCACCAAGTCCCGGAGTTTCTCCCTTGTGGTCGAATAGAACCCCGTACACGGTGTTCTTGTCGTCATTCAGGGAAAGATAACCCCATACGGGTCCCCAAAGTCCGACCCCGTACACGGGCAGGATATATTTGGTCGCCCCGTCGATATCGGCAACGAATACCGGGAATTTCACGTCGGCTAATGTTTTGTCGTCTTTAATCGTTTCAGAAAGGAAACGTCCGTCTTTTAACGCTTGTTGAAGTTCTTGGTTTTTCAACGCTTTCTGAAGTTTTTTACCTTCGGTAGGAATGTCTACTCCAAAGGCGTCACCTTCAATTGCCTCACCCTTGTAATTCAAGATGAATTGTTTCTTGATGATTTTGTTGAACAATTCAGCAGAAGTTTCCGGGGTGGAAGCAACATTTACAGAGCTCAGGATATTCTGTCTCTTTTCGTTCTCTATATTCTCATCTTGCATCGGTTTCAGCGAAAGAGACACGATCGCCAGAATGGCTGCAACCACGACAACCAAAACGATGGAATAGATAAAGGTATATGTATTTCCTTGTTTGTTCATCTCATTATTAATTTTAAATTTTAAATTTTAGATTTTAAATTAGTATCAGTATTGAATTTATAATTTAAAATTTAAAATCTACAATCGTGTAACTTTAGCTCTTTTCAGCCTGCGTTTGATGTTACCCTGAACGACAAACCAGTCAATAAGCGGAGCAAAAGTATTCATCAACAGGATGGCAAGCATCATACCTTCCGGATAGCCGGGGTTAAGCGTACGAATAAGGATTGCCATAATACCGAGGATGAATCCGTATATCCATTTTCCTCTTTCCGTCTGTGCTGATGTTACCGGGTCGGTAGCCATAAACACGGCTCCGAACGCGAATCCTCCCATAAGCAGGTGGGCAAGCGGATCAATGCTGGCGTATGAATTGGTCTCGGGTAAAGTGCAACTTAATAATAATGCCATGCAATATCCCCCGATGAAGGTCGAGAGCATGATTTTCCAGCTTCCGATTCCGGTTGCGATCAACAGGATGGCACCAAGTAGAATGCAGAAGGTGGATGTTTCTCCCACTGATCCCGGTATCAATCCCCAGAACATGGAAGACATATCGTAAGTAGCAGGTAATCCTTGCGCTGCTTCTGCCAGTGGGGTAGCTTGTGAAAAACCGTCAGGCATTCCGGCAACCCATACTTTGTCTCCCGAAATCATGGAAGGGTAGGAGAAGAAGAAGAAGGCACGAGCTAACAATGCCGGGTTCCAGATGTTCATCCCGGTTCCCCCGAAAATCTCTTTCCCGATAATCACGGCGAAGGCGGTAGAAACACCAACCATCCACAGGGGTGCGTTGACCGGCATGATCATGGGGATCAATAAACCGGAAACCAGGAAACCTTCGTTGATCTCGTGGCCCCTGATTTGGGCAGCGGCAAACTCGATACCTAAACCGACCACGTAGGAAACGATGATCATGGGAAGTATTTTCCATAATCCATAAAAGAATAATTCGAAGAATCCGGTCTCAGCTAACGTGCCAACCGCGCTGAAATGTTGGTAACCCACGTTATAAATCCCGAATAAAAGCGCCGGAACCAAGGCCAGTACCACGATGATCATGGTTCTTTTCAAATCAATAGCGTCCCGGATGTTACAGCCTGAAGACGTCGTGCGATTGGGCACGAAAAGAAAAGACTCAAAACCTGTAAAAACGGAATGCAGCTTTTGCAGCTTGCCCCCCTTTTCAAATTTTGGTTTTTGCTTGTCTAAATATTTGCGTAAAAAATTCATCTCTATAATTTTAAATTTTAGATTTTAGATTTTAAATTTCGAATCGTGTTCCATCAAGGATTTTACAATTTAAAATTTACAATTTAAAATTAGTTTAGTTCTCTAATCATTAACTCTATCCCTTTCTCCAGGATTTCCTGAACCGGGGTTTTAGAGGTACAAACGAATTCACACAAAGCCATATCTTCCGGTGCGACCTCGTACATACCGAGTTGTTCCATTTTGTCCAGATCCTCGGCTAATACCGCTTTCAACAAGTACACGGGAAGGATGTCCATCGGGAGTACTTTCTCGTATTGTCCTGTAACCACGAAAGCTCTTTCTTCCCCGTGGTAATTGGCGTCGAGCGTGTATTTCTTACTTGGGCACAAGAAAGAAGGGAACGTTTTTGACATGGAGAACTTGTTGAATCCGGGAGTGGCCCAACCCAAGAACTCGTATTTATCGCCTTCCGGGATCACGGTTACCATGTTATTATAATATCCCAGATAACCATCTTCGCTTACTTTGTATCCGGTGAGAACGTTTCCGGAAATGATACGTTGATGAACTTGGTTTTTCAATTTCCCGTTAACGAGACAACCGATTTTCGCCCCAAGGATCGTTTTATAGTAAGCGGGTTTTTCAACTTCCGAACCCGCGAGAGCGATGATCTTGCGGGCATCAAATTTACCGGAAGTAAACAAACGCCCGATGATGGCAACATCCATGGCATTTACAACCCATATGATGTCTCCCTTGTTGATCGGGTTCAAGTGATGAATCTGGATACCCACGTTACCGGCCGGGTGAGGTCCGGCAAAGTAATTCACGTCAACATTTTTCAATTTCGTGAACACGGACGTGGAAGGAGTCCCTTCTTTTAAGTTCAGGTTCACGTTTTTCTCGCATAATTTTTTCAAGCAATCAATACCAGCTTGAAGCGTGGTAATTTCATCCGAGAGCGTTACATCGAAATCGGGAGCGAGCGGGGCGGAATCAAAACCGGATACGAATATCGCTTTCGGCATGTCCTCCGGGTTCGCGATGATGTCGTACGGACGTTGTCTGATCATGGGCCAAACACCACTGTCAAGTAATTTTTCGATGATTTCGTTCCTGGAAAGTTTGTTCACGTCAGTCGCACCAAAATCCCTGTATTGGATCTGGTTATCAGCTTTTACGACAACTTCCAATAACTTTCTTCTTTCACCTCTGGTTACGGCTTCAACGGTACCGCTAACAGGTGACGTGAATTTGACTTCGGGTCGATACTTGTTGATAAACAACACGTCGCCCGCTTTCACTTGATCGCCTGCCTTTACTGCAAGTTTCGGGGTAAGCAACCGGAAATCAGTAGGCTTCACGGCATACAGATCACATCTCTCGATGTTTTTCACCAGATTTTCTGCTTCTCCTTTTAACTTGATATCAAGGCCTTTTTTCAGTTTTATAACCTTGGACATTGTTCTATTATGTTTTTGATATGTAGATAATTATTTTTGTTTCACGCAATAATTGCTTATTTTCAAAACTCGTGCAAATATATAATCAATTATTGAATTTATTCAGTAATTCAATGGTTAATTTCGGGGGTAAAGCGTTAAAACGCGCTAGCATCGAAAGTCAAAAGTTTATAAAGTCCATAAAGTGATGCCGAAGGCATCTAAAGTCCATAAAATTCATGAAGTCTTTAACCCCGTGGGCATTTCGTTCTCGGTAACAAGAATACCGTGTTTTTGTAAATTAGGAGGGTGAGCTAAGTGACGCCCTGTCTTCGGGAGGAGTCACCAGCTCTTCTTCTGTTTACGAGACCGCAGAAAAAGTTCTGTTGTCTTGAACTACCACCCCAACCTCTCCTTACACACGAGGGGAAACCGCTTGGTAATCAACTCTCCCTCCTGTGTGAAGGGGAGCCGAAGGGGGTAGTTGTTTCTCTCAAAACCGACTTCTTCAGAGCCCTCTGTTTGTAGAGGGGGTACCTGAAGGGGGGAGGGAGTTATAGAAAAAGACTTTTGCTAAAGAGCCCCGTGTTTTAACGAGAGTGCCTTGACGTGGTCCCTTTTTGGCATAGTATTTGTAGGAAATAAATCGAAATGGTAAAATATTTATATCCAAAAATGGTGATCAAATTATGAAAGGAATATTTTTTTGTTGTTTAATAACATTGTGCATGGCTTCCTGCAAATCGGCGAAAGAGAGCGTCTCTTTGACGGGGGTGAAATGGGTGGCGGAGAGTCTGAACGGAAAAGAGATAAAGTTTAAAGAGAGCGAGAGCGGGGTTTTCGTTACATTCGAGGCCAACGAGAAAAAAGTATTCGGAAGGGCGGGATGTAATCGCTTTTTTGGAGCATACGAGCAGGATGAGACACAGTTGACTTTTAGCGGGATGGGAGCGACGAAAATGGCTTGTCCCGATATGGATATTGAAACCACCTTTTTCAAGGTGTTGGAAGACACGAAGAGCTTCGTGATAAAAAATAATAAGTTGACTTTAAAGGATGATAATAACGTGATCGCGGTCTTTAAAGCAGAGAAAGAAAAGTCTAAAAAAGAATAGTTTATAGTTTAATTTTTCGTGTAGTAAATAAGGCCGTCGGGATTTCCGACGGCTTTATTTTGTTTATACAACTTCGGCTACCACGAAAGTACTTCCACCGATATATATCATGTCCTGATCGCTTGCCTCTTCGCGAGCGGCTTGATAAGCCGCGGCAACCGTGGGGTACGTGTTACCGTGAAGACCGTTTGACCGGGCTTTTTCAGCCAGTACCTCTTCGTTCATGGCCCTGGGAATAGAGGCTTTGCAGAAATAGTAGATGGCATCTTTGGGAAGAATGTGCAACACGCTGTCCACGTCCTTGTCGTTCACCATTCCCATAACGAAATGGAGTTTTTCGTATTTACACGTTTTCAGTTGAGCGACGATTTCCGTGAGGCCGTCTATGTTATGCCCCGTGTCGCATACGGTGTAAGGCGTGCGTGATAATTCCTGCCAACGACCGAGTAGCCCCGTGTTGCGGATCGTGTTGGCAATACCGTTATATACATTTTGATCCGTGATTTTCAACCCGCTTGTTCTTAAACTTAACACGGCTTCTAGTACGGCGGGAATGTTTTTACGTTGATAAAGTCCCTTTAAATCCGGTTGTACGTGATCGAAAATGACGCCATGTTTGTTTTCAAGTCGGTACTCGTTCATCGGGTTACGTTCGACTTGCCAGTTCTCGGACGCGAATTCAATTGTAGTCCCGCTAGTGGCCGCTTTTTCGATAAAGACGAAATCACTGGCCGCGTCTTTTGTTCCGATAATCGCCGGAACATCGGGTTTTATGATCCCGGCTTTTTCGTGCGCGATTTTTTCAAGTGTATCGCCGAGCAAAGCCATGTGATCAAACGAGATATTGGTAATGATAGAAACCAGGGGTGTTATGATGTTCGTGGAATCAAGGCGCCCGCCAAGGCCGACTTCGATTACCGCGATATCAACTTTTTGATCCGCGAAATATTGGAAGGCCATGGCCACGGTCATTTCGAAGAAGGAGGGTTTGATCCCGGCAAAGAGGGTTTTGTTTTGTTCTACAAAATCAATCACGTATTTTTCGGGCATCATTTCCCCGTTTATCTTGATGCGTTCGCGAAAATCCTTTAAATGCGGGGAGGTGTATAGCCCGGTTTTGTACCCGGCTTCCTGTAATATGGAAGCCAGCATGTGGGACACGGAGCCTTTACCGTTTGTCCCACCCACGTGGATTGTTTTGAATTGTCTATGCGGGGAACCGAAATGTTCATCCAGTTTCAGCGTGTTGTCCAGATTGGCTTTGTAGGCCGCTTGTCCCTCCCTTTGGTACATCGGGAGTTGCGCGAATAGCCATTCTAATGTTTCTTTGTAGTTCATGTATCTTCTTTTAAACAAACAAATTCTTTTTTATCGAGCGGGCAAAAATAGTAAAAATATATGCTGGGTGTGAGTCGTGTTCTTGATATTTTTCGATGATTTTTTATTAACTTTCAACCCGTAATTCTCATGTAATGGATTGAAGGTTTTGCCTTCATGTTGATCACGCGGGTAAAATCAGGCGGGATATTGCCGTTTTATTCATTTTCAATGAAGTGAAATTATTAAAAATAGAAATATGGGTAAAGAAGTACAAGCAATTTTGAATCTTTTGAGCGAAAGCGTTCTTGTCGAGGGGGATATCCAAACCACGAGGGATATCCGGATTGACGGGACTCTCGTGGGTACGGTCCGAACGAACGGTCGCTTAATTCTCGGTCCCTCTTCTCGTGTAACGGGTAAGATTAACTCCCCGAATATAGACGTGTTCGGGAGGATGGAAGGAGAGGTTGTTTCAACGGGAACCGTCGTACTGAGGGCTAAATCTCAAGTCAAGGGAACCATCACCACGGAGACGTTGGTCGTGGAGGCGGGGGCTATCTTTAACGGGGAGAGTAACATGATGAAACAGAAGAGTGACGTAACGCGGCCGGAAATGGCAAATAAGAAATAATACAAATTCTTTGTACCGGATTTCACCGAAAAGATATAACTTCGCGGAAATTATAGAACGTTATATGACTAATAATAGTAAAGTTGTTCCGGTTCCGGTTTTGAGGCGAATGCCCGCGTATCTTTCATTCGTGAAGACCTTGCAAAAGCAGGGAGAAAAATACGTGTCCTCGACGAGGATTGCCGAGTACATGGAAATAGACGCCACGCAAGTGACGAAAGATTTGTCGCATACCGGGATATCCGGTAAAACTCGTGTCGGTTACGAGGTTGATACTTTCGTGGAAACACTGGATGACTTTCTTGGTTTCAACAAGATCAATAATGCTTTTCTGGTCGGGGCGGGGTCCTTGGGATGCGCCTTGTTACAGGATAAAGGATTGCGGAATTTCGGGTTGAATATCCAGAAGGCTTTTGACGTGGATAAATCGAAAATCGGTACGAAAATTAATGACGTGGAAATTTTTCATGTCGACCAGTTCCGGGGAATGCCGGGCGAATGTAACGTGGCAATCGGTATCATTACCGTTCCGGCCGAATGTGCCCAGAACGTGGCAGATTTGATGGTGGCCTGGGGAATCAAGGCTATTTGGAATTTTACCCCGGCTCGAATCAAAGTGCCGGCTCATATCGCGGTACAAAATACTACAATTTACACGAATCTGGCGATCCTGTTCAATAAATTGCACGGGCAGGAGTAGCAGGGTAAAAGCGTTTTGACGCTTTTTCCCTTTGAGTCAAAATTTTATAGTTCTCCAATATGGTGTTTGGAGGCTTTTCGATGTCGTTGATGATTTTGTGGAGAAGATCATGCCCTCAATTCCCGTTTTAACCACACCGTCATCACGGGATCGGGAATGACAACTTGACGTTTCTCGATTTCTATAAGTTCTTTCTTTCTCAATGCCCGTTTTATGATGCTGACATTGACCGACGAGCCGAGTTGGTAATATGTTTATTACTAACAATGTTATTACTAATAAAATTATTAGTAATATTGGATTTCAGATAAAAGCTCGTTTTGAGCTTCTGCCGTTATTGGAAAATGCGTCAATTCGTATAGTTGTGGTTGGACACTCTTGATCAGGGGCATTATAGGGGCTTTGCCGGGGATCATCTCTCCCGTCGGGAGTTGATAGTCTCTCGTTTGCTTGAAAAAGGAGAGGGGAAGAATGTTCCTGCTGGGTGTTAAATAAGCCTAAAGCCTACTAAAATGGCGGTTAGGTGGCGGTTAGGTGGCGGCTAAGTGTAGGCTAACCCCGGCAAATGTCTGTAAAAAAACGGGCAATAATCGGGTAAGAGTATGGTTTATTCCCGTTGATAGGGTACGATAGAAGGGGGTAAAGAGGGAAGGTAGACGATCGTGTCCCGCGCTGTCGTCTCACTAGTGTCTCGCTGGTAAGTTCATTGAAAGTTGATTGAAAGTTGACTGGAAGTTAATTGAATTTATAATTGATGCCTAATCGAAGTCTAATCGAAGCTCAATTGATGTATTAGTGAAGCACTAGTGAATCAACGGTTTGTCTCCGACGAAATTCTAGTGAAGAATTTTTGTTTTCTTGTGGATTCCTATCGGGTGATAGGACAAATAAATGATATGGTTGTTTTCAACAAATTTGACGAAATGAAAAATATTTTGAAAAACCTCTTGATTAAGTTGCGTACAAAGATTTTTTTCCGTTTCTTTGTATTTGAGAATAGGCCTTTATAGCTGATTTCTCGATTTAACGTAAGTTGTTAAGAGAAAAGTCTCTAGATAAACGGATTAATTATATAGACGAGACTCTGTATCGAAACTCTTATGCTTGATATTCGTATGTTCCTATAATAACGATAAGTCAGGTGTGGGGTTACTTTATTGCGTCGCAGGTCTAATCCACCTTTCTAGCTTTAGAGTAATCTCCCCTGGCTTTCTATCTGTCAGTTCGATTATTCTTATTTAGATTTTTCTTCAAAATATATTTGTTGGGTGTTAATATAATCAGTTATAATAATATCAACATAACTAAAGTTCTTAATTTATTGTGAGCGTTTGAAAGCGTTTCTTGCTAGAAAAAGGATTAATATTTTGCGACGAGAGATGACGATTTCTACGCTCACATTTTAACCAAATGGTGTAAATGTGAGCTTGTCATTTCATACTAAAATTTTCTTTTTTCATATTTGTTGAGCTAATTCCTTTGTGGGAATTAGCTCTTATAAGAAATAAAGTCCCCCATCTGGAGAACGAGAGCGCATTGCTCATTTTGGGGGAGCAGGTCGAGAAGTAGAATAACTTTGAAAAGAAATTCTTAAATGCAACCAGGAGCTTTTCGACTGTTCCTCCTTTTTTTGCAAGTCAATTTTCGATAATACGTGAAGTTGGATACGTGAAGTTGTAAAAATGCTGACAAGTAAGGCGAGACAAAGATTATAACAGATTTTTGTTTTCGTGGAACTACACGGGGTCTGTTGTGAAATACGCCCCCATTTTTTTCAAACGCCCGGAGTTCTTTGAAACATAACTCCCGCGAGAGATCATTTTTATTTTTTGAATTATTGATAACGTACACGTTTTTTAATCTAAATCAACAAGAATCGGCATGAGTAATTTACAATCACGAGGAGAAATACATTTTCCGCGTAAGCATTACAATTTAAAGAAAATGATAAGAAAAGAGCGTGAAAAAACGCTGGTTCACAATGCTTCATTGGTGAAATTTCCTGTCATGGCACGGCAAAAGACATTTGTCCTCTCTGGCTTGTCGTGCAAGCTGGTGTTAGGAGCTCGTTATGTTCCTCGTGATGTGCTTGAAAATCTATTTATAGAAAATTCTATTTCAATGAATTAAGAATGAAATAATAACTAGAGGGGGAATTTTTCGATATAGAAGAAAAAAACTCGGTATATCCTTGTTGAATTTATCTCGACAAACAAAGATAAACCTGTATACTCTTTGGAGATACGAGCGAGGGCGATACGTGAAGCCGAAACACTACAACTTGATTTGTCGGGTCTTAAGCATGGATCCGAACTTCTTGGGAGAAGGGAACGAGGCGTATTTCGTTAGTCGTGTTTACGAGCAAGCTATTAACGAGATGGCTGAGATCATATCTTGGGGATGTTTGGATTTAGATGAAGTGAGCTTCTCTTATTTGCCCATTTCTACCCCGGAAGAAATTCTTCGGGGGACAAATCTCCGGCCGGAAATGGAGATTATTGATGATCTTGTAGAAGGAAAGATTGATATCAATAATGCATTATATTATTATAAATGTATTATTGATTGTTGCACGTGGAAGAATCATAAACGTGGTAAGAATAAAGAAAACAAACATTACAGTATCGTGTATCTTCCAAAATAATGTAAATAGCGAATCGAAACGAGGTGTTGCACGTGAGTAAAATAATGATAAGGACTTTATCAGATTTTGCTGATTCACACGCTTCATGGCAAAAGGAGCAATTTGTTGAGTCTACTAACCTAATCTGCGGGGGCTTTTTCTTTGATATTCGGATGTTTTTTTGTAGTTTTGCAGTTTGTAAATTACAAAGAGTAATAACTAAAAGAAAGCAGAATGGTAAAGATTAAATTTCCCGATGGGAATGTAAAAGAGTTCGAGTCCGGGGTTACCGGCATGGACATAGCTAAGTCGATTAGCCATAAGCTGGCTAAGGAAGTGTTGTCGATATCCGTAAATGGCGTCACGTGGGATTTGACGCGCGGTATAACGACAGACGCCGAGATTAAGCTGTATACATGGGATGACGAGGAGGGACGCCATGCTTTCTGGCACTCATCTGCACACCTTATGGCAGAAGCTTTGCAGGCTATTTACCCGAATATCAAGTTCGGTATCGGCCCCGCTATTGAAAATGGTTTCTACTATGACGTGGACCCGGGGGAAGGTGTTGCTATCCAAGAGAAGGATTTAGTGGAGATCGAGAAGAAAATGTTGGAGCTGGCAAGAAAGAACGAGGAGTATTGCAGGATAGACGTTAGTAAGCAAAAGGCGTTGGATCATTTTTCATCGCTCGACGAGACATATAAAGTGGAGTTGATAAACGATTTGGAAGACGGAACGATTACTTATTACCGTCAGGGTGATTTCACGGACTTGTGCCGCGGACCGCACTTGCCGGATACTTCCTATATCAAGGCTATCAAGTTGACCTCTGTTGCCGGGGCATACTGGCGAGGAAACGAACATAACAAGATGTTGACCCGTATATACGGTATAACGTTCCCGAAACAGAAGATGCTGGACGAATGGCTGGTGTTGATGGAGGAGGCCAAGTTGCGCGACCACCGCAAGATCGGCAAGGAGATGGAGTTGTTCATGTTCTCGCAGGCCGTGGGTTCGGGACTCCCGATGTGGTTGCCGAAAGGGGCCATGTTGCGGGATCGTTTGGAAGCGTTCTTACGAAAAGTGCAAAAGAAGTACGGTTACCAGCAGGTGATCACGCCGCATATCGGTAACGTGAATTTATACAAGACTTCGGGACATTTCCAGAAATACGGTAAAGATAGTTTCCAGGTGATCACGACCCCGCAGGAAGGCGAGGAGTTCATGTTGAAACCGATGAACTGTCCTCACCATTGCGAGATGTTCAAGTTTAAACCCCGGTCTTACAAGGACCTTCCGGTGCGTTTCGCGGAGTTCGGCACGGTGTACCGTTACGAGCAGAGCGGGGAATTGCACGGGTTGACAAGGGTTCGCGGGTTCACGCAGGATGACGCGCATTTGTTCTGTACTCCCGACCAGTTGAAAGACGAGTTCAAGAAAGTGATTGATATTATCTTCACGATATTCAAGGCGTTGAGCTTCGAGAACTTCACCGCCCAGGTTTCTTTGAGAGACCCGAATAACAAGGAGAAATATATCGGAACCGACGAGAACTGGGAGAAAGCGGAGAGTGCTATCATCGAGGCTGCCGCCGAGAAAGGATTGAAAACGACCGTCGAGTTGGGTGAGGCCGCGTTCTACGGTCCGAAGCTTGACTTCATGGTAAAAGACGCGATCGGGCGGAAATGGCAGTTGGGTACGATCCAGGTGGATTACAATTTGCCGGAGCGTTTTGAACTGGAATACACGGGTGCCGATAACCAGAAACATCGTCCGGTAATGATTCACCGGGCCCCGTTCGGAAGTATGGAGCGTTTCGTGGCCGTGTTGATCGAGCACACGGGAGGAAAATTCCCGTTGTGGTTGACCCCGGATCAGGTTGTGGTACTTCCGATTAGCGAAAAATTCAACGATTACGCTCAAAAAGTTGTAAATTTATTAAATAATTCCGACATTCGCACCGTTTTAGACGATCGTAACGAGAAGATCGGTCGTAAGATACGTGATAACGAGTTGAAAAAGATTCCTTACATGCTGATTGTCGGCGAGCAGGAAATGAACGAAAATAAAGTTTCCGTGCGCCGTCAGGGAGAGGGAGACAAGGGATCAATGACAGCGGAAGAGTTTGCAGAAATGATTAACAAAGAGGTAGAAGCTCAGTTGAATTCTATCTATAATGAATAATATAAAAGGAGGATTAATTATAGCAAGAACAATGGAAATTAGGGGCAGAGGTCAAAGTGACAAGCCACAGCACAGAATAAACGAGCAGATAAGAGCCGCTTCTGTGAGAGTCGTTGGTGAGAATGTAGAATCGGGTGTTTATCCTTTAAAAGAAGCTTTAGCGATGGCTGAAGCGGCCGGAGCTGATCTGGTAGAGATATCCCCCAATGCCGATCCACCAGTATGCAGGATCATTGATTACAGTAAATTCCTGTATCAACTGAAGAAAAAGCAGAAAGAGATCAAGGCCAAGAGCGTGAAGGTTGTTGTAAAGGAGATCCGTTTCGGGCCCCAGACCGATGACCATGATTTCAATTTCAAGTTGAAACATGCTATCGGGTTCCTGCAGGAAGGCGCGAAGGTGAGAGCTTACGTGTTCTTCAAGGGACGTTCGATCCTTTTCAAAGATCAGGGTGCGGACTTGCTGGAGCGCTTTGTCAATGCTTTGGAGGATTACGGGAAACTGGAATCCGCTCCCATGTTGGAAGGAAAAAAGATGATCGTGATTATTACTCCGAAAAAATAGAGAGAAGTTTAGAGTGAAAAGATTCAGAGATTGCCGATTTGATGATTCTGTGATTATAAAAGAGCGGGAGAATTGTGCGGGAAAATCACTAAATCTAAAATCACTAAATCTAAAATGAATAAGGATATTTTATAATTACATATTTTCTGAAACATAATTAAAATTAGAACAGATGCCAAAGATGAAGAGTGTAAGCAGCGCGAAGAAAAGATTTACTTTGACTGCTACCGGGAAGATCAAAAGAAAACATGCCTTTAAAAGTCATATTTTGACTAAAAAGACAACCAAGAGAAAAAGAAATTTGACTCATTCGGCTATCGTTGACGCAGCTAACGATGCAACAGTGAGAAAAATGCTTTGTATCTAAGAAATTAAAAGAAGTAATTAACCGGGATGTTACGCCTGTAAAAGTTCCCTCGTGGGACGCTAACATTCAAAAAACAAAAGATTATGCCAAGAGCTAAAAATGCCGTTGCTTCGAGAGCACGTAGAAAAAAGGTTTTAAGTCAGACCAGAGGTAACTTTGGTGCAAGAAAAAATGTCTGGACGGTTGCTAAAAACACGTATGAAAAAGGTTTGACATACGCGTACCGTGACAGAAAGAAGAAAAAATCAGAATTTAGAGCACTGTGGATTCAGAGAATCAACGCCGCAGTTAGAATGGAAGGTTTGTCTTACTCTAAGTTTATGGGCTTAGTTCATAAAGCAGAAGTAAACATGAACCGCAAAGTTCTGGCTGATTTGGCGATGAATCAACCGGAAGCTTTCAAAGCAATTGTTGCGAAAGTGAAAGAGTTAGCTTAGTAATTATAAAATATCGGAAAAGGCTGCCTTCGGGTAGCCTTTTTTTATTTTTAAATGTTACCTTTGTAAACTAGTGGTATATTATTTTTAATTCAATATAATGAAGATTGCATTACTAGGATACGGGAAAATGGGGAAGACCATTGAACGGTTAGCTCGTGAGCGGGGACACGAGATCGTGTTGATCGTGGATGAAAATAATCGAACCCGATGTACGGATGAACAATTGAAACAGGCGGATGTCGCTATCGAGTTCACGATGCCTGCCGTGGCCGTGGAAAACTATAACTGGTGTTTTCGAAACCGGGTGCCCGTCGTGTCGGGCACGACGGGTTGGTTGGAAAAGTGGGACGAGGTGGTAACAGCGTGTGAACGTTCTGGAGGTACTTTTTTCTATGCTTCCAATTATAGTATCGGGGTGAATATTTTTTTCCACTTGAATCGCTGGTTAACCCAAACGATGGCTCGATTCTCCAATTATAAGGTTTCTTTGGAGGAAACTCATCATATTCATAAACTGGATGCACCCAGCGGTACGGCGATCACGTTGGCGGAAGGAATTCTGAAAGAACATCCGGAGTACACGTCTTGGAAGCTGGACGAGGGACAGGTGAAAGTGGGGGAGCTTCCGATCAAGGCCAAGCGAGAAGGAGAGGTTCCGGGTATTCACTCCGTGACTTATCAATCGGGTGTGGACGAGATTCAAATATGCCATTCGGCTTATTCCCGTGACGGGTTCGCCCAGGGGGCTGTCATGGCTGCCGAGTTTCTGGTTGGTAAACAGGGGGTTTTCGGGATGGAAGACCTGATTAAGATAAAAGATAAAAACTAAAAGATAAAAGATTCAGAGATTGCCGATTGAGTGATTTCGTGATTATGAAGAAAGAGAGTAAGAATTGTGCGACTGAAATCACCTAATCTGAAATCATTAAATTACGGAATTCTTCAATCTAAAATCATAAATCGTAAATTAATAGTGTATGAGTAATATATTGACAAATAGATGGTTTAAACTCGGGTGTGTCCTCTTCGTTTACTTGTTATGGACGTTATGGATCGGGAGCTGGTGGTTGTTGCTGGGAGTGCCCGTTTTGTTTGATATTTATATCACGAAAAAAGTCCATTGGGCTTTCTGGAAGAAAAAAGGCGTGGAGAAACAGAGCAAGACCGTGGAGTGGATTGATGCCTTGATTTTCGCGATAATCGCGGCGACATTGATTCGTATGTTCTTTTTCGAGGCTTACACGATCCCGACCTCTTCCATGGAGAAATCCATGCTGGTGGGCGATTATCTTTTCGTGAGCAAGGTGGCTTACGGGCCTAAATTACCGAACACGCCGTTGTCAATACCGTTTACTCATCACACGTTGCCTTTTACTCGGTCGACCAAGGCTTATTCCGATTTGATTCAATGGCCGTATAAACGAATTGGCGGGTTGGGCGAGATCAAGCGGGAGGATATCGTGGTCTTTAATTTCCCGGCGGGGGATACGGTGGTCGTCGGAATAGAGAATCCGGACTACTATTCGCAAATTCGAGGGCAGGCTTCTTATATCGAGCGAGTGGCTAAAGAGAAAGAATTAAGCGTGACCCCGGAGGAAGCGTGGTCTATCGCTCGCAGACAGATTTGGAAAGATAACGAGATCATTGTCCGTCCGGTGGATAAACGGGAGAATTATATCAAGAGATGCGTAGGGATGCCGGGAGACGTGTTGGAAATGAGGGATGCCGTGCTGTACGTGAATGGCAAGAAGCTGGAGGATAAGGATGGGATGCAGTATAATTACGATGTTATCGTGAATTCCCCCTTTAACAAGGTGAAATTACAGGAGATGGGTATGTCGATGGAGGATATTAATAATGGGTACATGGGAAATAACCATTACGTGTTACCCTTGACGGTTGAAATGGTCGAGAAGATTAAAGCCATGCCGAACGTTTCTTCCGTGAGTCACCAAGAGGATTCGGGACAGATATTCCCGTTTAGTCCGAATTACCCGTGGACACGTGACGATTTCGGTCCTCTACCGATCCCGAAGAAAGGGGAGACTATTGATCTGACCGTGGAGAACCTGCCGCTTTACGAGCGTGTTATCGGGGCTTATGAAGGGAACAAGTTAGAGGTGAAAGATTCCGTGATCTATATTAACGGGAGTCCGGCTGATAAATACACTTTCCAGATGGATTACTACTGGATGATGGGAGATAATCGTCATAACTCGGCCGATTCGCGTTACTGGGGATTTGTTCCGGAAGATCACATTGTCGGGAAGGCTTATTTCATCTGGCTTTCTCTGGATAAGGATAAATCTTTCCTAGGTAAGATACGTTGGAACAGGATGTTCCGGTTTATACATTAAAAAAAGCGGCTTAGCCGCTTTTTTTTGTGATTTAATTTTGTAACTTGTCATTGTTTTGAAAAAAATTACATTATGGCTAAAACTACAAATAAGAAGACTTTTGTATTAGATACGAATGTTATACTTCATGATTACAGATCAATTTACAATTTTGAGAATAATGATATTGTTATTCCGATCACGGTATTGGAAGAGTTGGATAAGTTCAAACGGGGAAATGACCAGATAAATTACCATGCACGGGAGTTCGTGCGTGAGCTGGATCAGATTTCGGGCGAGGATTTTTTTAAGGCCGGAGCACCGCTAGGTAAGGGAAGAGGTCGTCTTTTTATCCAGACGGGCGTGCCTTTCTCTGCCAAGATGAATGATTCGTTCAGCGAGGATATTCCGGATCACCGGATATTGGCTATTGCCGAACACGTGGCGAGCGAGAGAAAGGGAGAAAAGGTTGTTTTGGTGTCGAAGGATATGAATTTGAGGATGAAAGCGAGGTCTCTGGGTATTTTGGCAGAGGATTACAAGACCGATCAGGTGAAGAACTTGGAAGTGTCGTTAAACAAGTGTGTATTAACAAGAGAGGATTTTTCCCCGGAATTGATTGCCAAGCTCTACGAGAGCGGGGAAGCGGGAGTTCCGGTAGAAACGTTTTTCCCGAAAGAGGATATCAAGGGAAATAACTATTATATATTAAAGAATGGTAGTAATTCGGTATTGGCTTGTTATGACCCGACCCGGAGAGTGGTGCGGAAAGTTGAAAAGTTAAATACTTTCGGTATATTCCCGAAGAATTCGGAACAAGCCTTCGCGTTGGATGCGCTGATGAATCCGAATATTTCTTTGGTAGCATTAAGCGGTAAGGCCGGTACGGGAAAGACGCTATTAGCCCTGGCTGCCGCTTTGCAACAGAATAAAGCGTTTGAGCAAATTTATTTGGCTCGTCCGATTGTGGCCTTGTCAAATAAGGATTTGGGATATTTGCCGGGGGATGTGAATGAAAAGGTAAGCCCGTATATGCAACCTTTATTTGATAATCTGGCGGTGATTAAGCACCGTTATAATATGCATAGTCAGGAGAACCGGCTGATTGATGATATGCTGAAAGACGAGCGGCTGGTGATTTCCGCTTTGGCTTATATTCGGGGACGGAGTTTGTCGAACGTCTTCTTTATCGTGGATGAAGCACAGAATCTTACCCCGCATGAGGTGAAAACGATTATCACGCGTGCCGGCGAGGGCGTGAAGATGGTGTTCACGGGGGATATTGATCAGATTGATTCTCCTTACTTGGATAGACAATCCAACGGTTTGTCGCACTTGTTTGACCGTATGCAGGGACAGGATATCTTCGCTCACGTTCATTTGGAGAAAGGGGAGAGAAGTTATCTGGCAGAGGTGGCAAGTAACTTGTTATAGAGATGAAAATTAAAAGATAAAAACTAAAAGTTTGAAACAATAGAACTTTTAGTTTTTATCTTTTAATCTAAACTTCTATCTTTTAATTTTTAACTTTTAGTTTCTTTCTTGTGAATATTCTGGGATTTTTGAGTGCTGCTATTTTACTGACCTTGATGCCGGGGCCGGATATATTGTTCGTAATCACGCAAAGTATAACCCGGGGAAAGAAGGCCGGGATTATTTTTGCTTGTGGATTATGTACCGGGTTGATCGCCCACACGGCGGCAGTTAGTTTGGGACTTTCTTTAATACTGTATAATTCTCCCGTGGCTTTTACCGTGCTGAAGTTTTTGGGTGCGGCTTATTTGATTTATCTGGGAATTAAGTCTTTTATACATAGAAAAGAGAATTCATTGGCTTTACCCCCTTCTTCGGGTGTGGAGTATAAATTGTATCGCAAGGGAATCTTGATGAATATTCTGAACCCGAAAGTATTATTGTTTTTTATAGCGTTTTTTCCTCAATTTGTAAGCCATTCTTCCGAGAATCCGGCAGGCGAGTTGCTCGTGCTGGGGTTGCTTTTCATGGCACAGGCTATTGTTATCTTTTCGTTCGTGGCCTTGCTTGCCGACCGTTTGTCCCGGCGATTGATGCAAAATCCCAACTTCTCGTTGATTATGCACATCATCGAGTCGCTGGTTTATTTTGCTATCGGGATCAGTTTGATCTTCGTGACCGTGTGATCAGAATTTTCTTAACCGGAGTATTCTAGGTATATACGTTGAAATATGCCGTGCTTTTTTCGTGTCGTACACGTCGGCAATCTTGATCAGAATGGCGGTTTCCTCGACACCCCCGAATCCGGGATTTATTGCCGTCCCGAAAGATTTCATGGAGGGCGACAAGCTCATGTAGGCATTCACCAACGGCGGAATGTTTTCCCCGTGTTCCCGGACGTAACGGGAAAGAATACGGTAGTCCTCGTCATAATTGTTTCCACACAGGATTTGCCCCAATTTCTCTTCATTGATATGAATTTCAAGTGGAGTAATCGGCTCGACAAGTCTTTCATGGTCTTTAAAATACTTGCGCATGAAGTAGAGAATCATATCGCGAGCCTCGATATTAAAACTGGTATACATGGTTACCTTCCCGAAGAAGTATTCCATACCGGGATTCTCGACCGTGAGCGCACCCAAGCCGTCCCATAAGTTATCCAGAGCAAAGAGTGATTTACGCCCCATTTTGCTGGACTGGTACAAGGGTTGCACGAATGAACGTCCCAGTTCGATCATTTTCGTCAAGTATTCTTTTTTGAATTGCCCGGAAAAACGGAATAATTCCGTTGTGGCCAGATTGGGTTCTCCCTCGCTGTTCAATGGTAAATTATCACATAAGATATAGCGGTATCCTCCTAGAATTTCCTGTTCTTTGGGGTCCCACACGATTAATTGCTGATAGGGGACTTGTTCGTCAGTATCGAAAGGATCGATATCAACTTCTTTCCCGGTACCGCCTCCGGCCGTTCTGAAAGTCAATTCCCGTAATCTCCCGACTTCTCTCATCAGGTTCGGGCTGTTGAAAGCATTGAACGAGTAAATCTCGTTTCCCCCTTTATTGGTTTTACGAACGAATCTTTCCTCCGTGAGTTCTGCCAATAATTTAGCTTTGTTTACAGGATAGATAACTGGTTGCATAGTGTGTGTGGATCTATAATTGATAGACAATTTTCTTTATTTCTGCTGCCCATTCTTTCGGGGTTTTGCTTTTATCCAGCGATTCCCATTTGATGGGTTTCCCGATGACCAGGGTAAAGGTGGAACCCCGTTTCTTGAATGTTTCTTTGGGTAAGTACATCATTTCAAGGTTGACTTTTAATCCTATTTTGGTGCGGAAATTAGCTAGATTATAAAAGAATTTTGAATTTTCGGCTTTTACCCGGATCGGGATAATGTCCCGTTGGTATTTTATAGCTTTTGTGATAAAACTTTTCTGCCATTCCGGGTCGTGAACCACCCCGTTGTATTTGCGGCTTACCATTCCGGCCGGGAACGTGATGACCTGGGCATCGGAGGCGAAAGCTGCTTCCAAATCCACGGCTGCTTCTTTAGCCAAGGCTCCGTGTTTGTTGACGGGTAAGAAGATGTTGTTCAGGTTTTTGAGATTCATCAATAGGTCATTTACCGGAAACTTGAGTTGCTTGTATATTTTTCCCAAGAAGGAGATCAGGATGATCCCGTCAGGTCCTCCTAAAGCATGATTGGCTGCAAAAATGTAGCGCCCGTCGGGATCGGGAAGATTTTCTTTACCTTCAATAATATAAGATATGTCCAAGTATTCAAGAATTCCCTCGGCAAAATCCAGTCCTTTGCGATCCCCGTATTTGGAGATAAAATCGTTGATCTGATCTTGGCAGATAACACGTTTTAGGAAGGAGTAAACGAATTTTGGAATCCAACGAGCTAGTTTAGGATTCTTACTTTTGAATAGCTGTTCTATATATACTGGTTTGACAGTTTCTTCCATAATTATTGTGAATTGAATTGGGTTACTTCAAAACTTTCGACAAAGATAAAAAACCTTATTCAATAAAATTCGTTAGAGAGGATATGAATTGAAAAATATGAACATTTTTAATGGATAGAATAAGTTAAACGCAAAAAAAGAGAACTATGAGAAAATTATCTTTGATAACGAGTGGAGTTATTTTGATGCTTTCTTTCTTGATGGTGGGGTGTAATACCATGAAGAAGTTGGAGAGAGAGGCTATCGAAACGGCAATTGTGGGGAAAGTTTCTCCTCAGCAGTTGACCGCGGTGGATGGGGTTGTGAATTTTAATTATAATATTGCTTTTGCTCCCAAGCAGTTTTATAAAAAGTTGATATTGAAGGTGACTCCTAAAATGCAATATCCCGGTGGGGAAGAGGTTATGGAGCCTCTTTATTTCCAAGGAGAGAAGGTGAAGGGAACGAATTATCCGGTGGTGAAATATCAAGGAAATACGTTAGCTACTTATAACCTGTCATTCCCGTATCGTGAAGGAATGCAAAAAGGTGTTTTAATAGCAGATATAGAGGCTATTATGGGTAACAAGGTCGTGGCGTTGACTCCGGCAATACTGAATACGAACGGGGTGAAAGAATGGAAAACATACATGTATTCTCTACCGAATAACCCGGATGCAATTCCTTTGTTCACTGAAACTTTCGTGAAAGATGTTCCGGCAACAGGCGTTGGCGTGGTTGGCGGGTACGTATTATTCCCGTTGGCTAAATCCGTGATACCGGGTGCACAGAAGAAATCATCTGTGATGACACAAGCTGTCCAGACGATGAAGAGTATATTGGCAGACAAGAATGCCCAGATTACGAATATGGTTGTGTATATTTCCAGTTCTCCGGAGGGATCGGAAAGACTGAACAAGAATTTGACCACGAATCGTTTCAATGCAGCCAAGGCTTTCTTCGTGAAGGATTTGGGATTGACTAATACGCCGATGATGAAGAATTCTAAGTTTATCACGTCTAACTTGGTAAACGAGAATTGGGAAGGTTTGTATATGTTGGTGAATGATTCTAATTTGAAGAATAAGGTACAAATCGTGAAAGATTTGAAGAATGCCCCGAATTTACAAAAACGGGAAGCTGTTCTTGAATCTTATATCAAGACGGTACCGGAATTGAAAGATGTGATTCTTCCGACTTTGCGTCGTGCTGATTTCTTTATTTTCTATACCGTGCCGGGAGTGATGCAAGTGGAGGATCAAGCAACTGCTTATTATGTTCCTCAATTGCAAGAAACCTCTGTATTGTCCGCACGTACGGATGCGAATTTGTTGAATGATTTGGCTGTTATGGCTATTCGAAATAAAGATTACAGGAAAGCGAAGAAATTGTTAGAATCGGCTGTCGTGATCGGTCAACAACCGGAAATTTCTAACAATTTGGGAATCGTTTACCAGAATGAGGGTAACAACACCCAAGCAAAAGAGATGTATACCAAAGCTTCTATCAAGAATGAAGCCAAGTATAATTTGGGAATGTTGTTATTGAAAGATAAAGAGTATAATAAGGCTATTCCTTATTTGAAGGCTATGCCGAGTGTAAACCTAGCTTATGCCCAGTTAATGGCTAATGATAATCGTGCCGCTTTGGAAACATTGAAAAAATTGAATCTAACGGATGGGTATGAATATTATATGATGGCCGTGGCTGCAGCGAGAATAAAAGACGTGCAGACGATGGCCGTGGCTTTGCAGAAAGCGATACAGCTTGATCCGCAGTTGAAACAGATGGCCGGTACTGATAAAGAATTTTATCCTTACGCGCAGGAAAGTATTTATTTGGATATTGTTGATTAGATTAGTCGGGTGATAGCTTTTGCTATCACCCGATTAGTTACAAGTTGCAGGTTGAGCCTGCGGCTCTGCAGGTTACAAGTTTTTCTTGACCTGTAATTCTGGGAAGTAATTGTTGTTTCGTAAAATATTCGAATATTGTTGATTAAAATTGTTTGACTTTGCTTTGTAAAATAGGGCCATAGCTTTCGCTATGGCCCTATTTGTTACAAGTAAACAAGGAACTTGTAACAAATAGGGCCGCAGGCTCAACTTGCAACTTGTAACTTTGTAAAACAACTTGTTGTTTTACAAAACCTTATCCGGATTTTGTTTGATGAAATCGCCCCAATCTTTGCATTTGGAGCTACCCGTGGTGGGGAGATTACCCTGTAAATGATGGCAATAGGCGATAGCAATGGCATCTGTTTCATCCAAAGTGGAGATCGTTGTGGGCATATTCATGAATTTGCCGAGAAGTATGGCGATCTGTTCTTTGGATGCTTCTCCTGTGCCCGTGATGCTCATTTTTATTTTTTTGGGTGCGTACTCAAAGATCGGGATATTCCGTTGAAGGGCAGCCGCGATGGCGACACCTTGTGCCCGTCCGAGTTTCAACATGGATTGGATGTTCTTGCCATAAAATTGTGCTTCAATAGCCAGTTCATCCGGGTGATAGGAGTCGATGACTTGTAGGGTACGTTGAAATACTCGTTGCAATTTAAGATAAGGATCTGTCATTTTTTTCATGTCTACGACTCCCGATACGCCAAGT